>Ga0209062_1000114_pt1 | contig 295556 bp, 266 predicted proteins | sample Coa_R2_2_FD_187158 | JGI IMG/M metagenome (GOLD analysis project Ga0209062, IMG submission 187158) | Surface soil microbial communities from Centralia Pennsylvania, which are recovering from an underground coalmine fire - Coalmine... | ecosystem: Environmental > Terrestrial > Soil >... | reverse complement strand
GCCTGCTGGCTCGGAAGCGCATAGCGTTCTATGGGATGCTCCTGCGATCCGTGATCGGCCTGCCGATCGATTATTTGAACTTCATGGCGGGGAATCGCGCCGGCGCTCTTGTCGGCCTGGCGGTAAATCTTTTCATTCTGTGGGCCCTGGTCCGAGCCAGTTCGCGACTGTGGTTCAACACGGCCAGCGTCTAGCTCCGGCGTCAAAGGATCATCAGTAGATGAAGGAGCGGTCGTCGGTCGTGGGCAGTGGGATGGGCCATCCGAACAGGCACAGGTGATCGTAGGCCCAGAGTTTGATGGCCGGAAGGCCGAGGCGGTTGACGTTTACGAACTCGCGCAGCCACGGCCAGGTGCCATAGTAGAGGCCCATCAGGTAGCGGCAGTGCGATTGATCCCAGGCCAGTTCCTTCCATGGGTAAGAGGCGCAGCGGACGGCCTGATCGAGGTTGTGGTTGATCCCCGGATATTGGTAGCCCTCGATGAGGAAGGTGTCGAAGCCGGAACCCGCGCGCGCCGTCCATTGCGGCGGCAGATTGATGTAGCGGAGCAGCCTGCAGTTGTCCGGATCGTTCACGTCCATCGGCCACAGCAACTCGAACACCGCCGATGGGACCTGCGACAAGATGTAACTCTGGATCGCGGCGACGTAGTTGTACAGCCTCGTCTGGAGGAAGTTCGCATCGGCGTAGCTGTTGATTGAGGGATCGTCGTTCGGCGTCATGAACGCCGCCAGCGGCCGCCCGAGCGCCGATTGCGCGGCGGCCTGGGTGTCGGCGTCGCGAAACGCCATGCCGGACGAGTTCGCCAGGAACCACCACAGGATCTCGCCGAACTGAACCTTTGGCGTGAGGCCCGCCGACTGCATCATCGCCGCCATCGCGGAGTAGGCTTGCTGCATGTAGGCCTGGGGCGCGGAGCCGAAGGCGATCTGCGAGCTGTTGAGCGTACCGAAGCCAGTGGCCGTCTCGACGGGCGATCCGTCCGGGAATCGCTGCACCCAGGTGTCCGGCGGATTCACCAGTTCCTGGGAGAAGGAGCAGACCACGCTCAGGTTGGCCGCCTTGAGCGTCGCGAAGTAGTCCGTACGCCAGTCGCGGAACGCCCGGTTGAGCACGGGAGACTGGCTTGGGTCGATGACCCACTTCACGCCATACGTTCCGCCCTGAAGATCGCCCGTGACCGTAGCCTGGCCGGAACCGGTGTTCGAAGCCGGCAACTCCGTATACACGTGAAACTGCCAGACGCTGGAAAACGAGTGCGAGGTGATCGTAAGGACGTTGCCCGATGCCGACGCCCACACGCCGTCGAAGATGCCGTTGATGAAATTGGCGAAGTGCTGTGCGATGGTGTTGTTCGTGTCCTGCCCGCCGAAGACCGTCTTCCCAATCGCCGAGCCGCCAATGTGCAGCCAGATGACGTCTTGATCGTTCCACGTACCGGTGAACGTCACGGTGCAGGCCGGGTACGACACGTTCTGTGCCACGGCCTGCTTCCACCAGAACACGCCGCAGTAGTGATCGATCTCGCCCAGCAGCCCGAGCTTCTGGATGTTCCACACCAGCCGCTGCGGCGAGAGCTTGTAGGTGTTGTCTGTGTCGAAATCGGTCGCGACCGCCACACTGGTGGTTGTCACCGCCGGATCGGGAACGTCGCTTAGCACCGCGCATTCGAGGAAATCGAAGTAGAAGTACCATCCCTGGCTCGACGGGTTCTTATTGCCCGTGAGCGTGATCACGACGGTGTGATGACCGGCCGCGACGCCGGAGAACAGCAGGCGGCGCGTCTGCGAGGTGGTGGCCTGCGGCGAGTAGCAATCGAGCGTCACCGGTGCGCCGCCGTCGATCGTAGCGCTCACGATGCCGCAGTTGGTATCGAGCCGCGTGCCGACGTAGATGTCGTGCATCGACTGGCTATGCGTCTCGATCGTAACGCTTGCGCCGGCGGCGGCCGCGCGGATCGCTCGACCCTGGCTCCAGAAGGCGAATGCGCCGTTGACAGGATCGTTACCGGGAGCCTGTTCCCAAAATCCAGAGGTCTTCACCCACGTGCTGTCTTCTTCGATCCGCACCGATCCGGGCCCAGCCACCTTCAGGGCGCGCTTGCCCGCGGAATCGGTGACGGTCCAGTTGGTCACGACCATCTGCCACTCGGTGGGCTGATAAGCCTGGCCGGGCGGCAGCGCTGGTGCGATAGTCCACCAGATCTTGTCCACGTTGTTCCAGCCGAGCGTGGAGAAGTCGATGTGGACGTGCCAGGAGATGTCGTCCGACGAGTCGCCGGAGAGATTCCAGTTACTCGCAGTGAAGTACAGGCGGCTGCTCGAGTTGTTGTCGGTCTGGTAGAAGCGGATGGAGTTGCCGTCCGCTCCCGGCGCGGCGGTGATGATCAGGTTGCTGCCGGATACGGTTGCGGTCAGTGCAGGCGTGCTATTGGCGGGCCAGTTGACGGCGTTGATCTGGTTTGCGATGGGCTGAAGAATCGATGCCGCGGTGGTCTGCGTCAGCGTGTCGGAGGCCGATCCGTCGGAACTGGAAACCGCGACCGGCCCGGCAACGCCCGGCTTCAGCGTGATGAAGATCTCGTTGCCGTAGGCGCCGCCGGTCGTGGCGGTGCAGCTCGGGTCGGAGGCGTTGATCTGGGCGGCGATGTTGGATGCGATGCCCGCGCTGTTCAGCGAATCCTCCAGGCAGGAATAAGTGGCTGAGCCAATCGTGACCCAGTGGTTATAGGCCGCGTTCCCCTGCCACCACATGGCCTGATCGGTGGTCGGGTGCGAAGCGGAAATCGCGGGGCTGACGAAGGACTGATTCTGATACCAGAGCGTGACCTTGTCGCCCGGCTGCGGGTTGTTCAGGTTGAGAGTGTAGGTGGCCGAGGCGCCGGTGCGGCCGGTGGTGTTGCAGGTGATCGTGATGCCGGGCGTGCCGATCCACGGTACGCGCGCGCCGGCGCCATTGACGGAGTAGTCGAGCGTGTTCCAATCGGTCCAGGCGTTCTTGAGTGACTCCCAGGACTGGATGCCTTCCCAGATCACGTCGAATTCGAGAACGAGTCCGGTGAGATCGCCGTCGGGCAGGTAGGAGAACAGCGGATGTCCGAACGGATCGTCCTTCTGAAACAGGACCAGCACGGCAAAATCGGCCATGTCGCGGAACACTCCGGAGACGGTGAATCCCGTGTCGGAGGCGCCCCAGAGCGCGGCCGCCGCGCCGTAGTCGTCGAAACCCTGGAGATGGAGCGTGCGGTGGGGCTGGAGTTTGTAGATTGCCTCGGCCATTTATCGGTGTTCGCCTTCGCATTGACCGTATATACAGATGCCGTATAGAGCATAGTCTTTCGCTTGCTGCAGGCCGGCACCGGGCTCTAGTTCCTCTGCCTTGGCTTCCACGACGGCGATCGGGAAGGATTCTTCGTATCGGAGAAGGTAGTCGGCCTTTTTTCCTTTTTGGCGCTTGTGCCCGTCGCCTACCAGCACAATCTGTCCGTCCGTGAAGTAGTGTTGCTCGGCGATGCGCCACACGGGATCGCCCCAGCCCGCTTTTTGAAGCGCGGGTGTGATCAAGACTCGACACGTGTCCGCTTCGTTCATCCCCGCCCCGCCACCCTCCTCTCCACACACGGCAGCCCGGCTCGGTCACCGAGCAAACTCATCTTGCTGCTTTGGGCAGGCGGTTTCATTACCGATCTCCTCCTTGCGTAGGTGTCTTTGGTGGCGTTTCCTCGAGCCAGTGGTCGATGGCGCCTTTCCGAAAACGCCAGTGCCGGCCGATCTTCTGCGATGGGATTCTGCCTTCCCGAACGAGCTTGTAGAGGGTCGACTTCGGGATTTTCAGGTAGGCCGCCAACTCCTCGATGGTAAGTACGTCGCCTGGCTTCTCGTCCATCCAGTTCACCTGTTAATGCCCGCACCGAAGCCCCGCAGCAGCTCGAAGCAGCCCGTTGGTCGCAGTTGATGTCGGTTGTTGCTAAATGCTTATCTTAACCGAGGCCAAGACGCCCCGTTGAGACCCGATGGGCAGGGTTGCCAGCGTGCGGAGCATTGCCCCCGAGCCGACTCCAGAAATGCAGCTGTGCGCGCCACTCAACCTCGGCGACCACTGATCGCAAGCTGTGCTCGTTCGGAGTCGCGGATCGTGCGCACAGCAGTTGCTCCTGGATGTCCGGATGGAGGTTCAGGAGGTTCATAATCTGAGTCACTCGGGCTCGGGTGACAAACCCCAGCCGGGCCAAGTCGGCGTAGTCCTTCACCTCGCCACGGTCGATCATGTCCTGGAACTTGATCGCCAGCGCCATCAGGCGGGTGATCCGGGGAATGCGCGGTGGCGCCGGAGCCGGAACCGCAGTCCTCTTCGGCCTGCCCGCCGCCTGCCGCGCCCGCCACTTGAGCGGAATCTCATCTTCACAGCGGTCCTTCACTTTGTCGCTCCTTTCGAGAACTCCCGGATGCCGTTCGAGTTGTAGGTGACCTTCACCTTGTCGCCGCGGGCGTCGTAGCCGACCCGTTCGATCAACTGGCGCAGCAGCGCCGCCTGCTGCTGGATCGTCATGGTCTTCCAGACCTCGTCAAACGTGGCCATGTGCTGGCGCACCATATGGCCATCGAACCGCAGCCGTTCACCACGCTCTACCAAGATGCGCAGTTGGCCTCTCCCGACGAAACGGTCTCGCGGAGCGCGGCCTCCCGGTCGGCGTCCAGGTTCTTCGCGCGCACGAGTTGCGACTTGGCGTTCCGTACGCGGACGTTGACAGCCTTCAACTCCTCGCGATGCCGGCCCAGTTCTTCGCTCAGCCGCTGGCGCGCCGCCCGGGCGATCGCTTCCACGACCTCGGGCTGCGTGGCGAACCGCCGGACGCTCTCAATGACTGCCTCCTCGACAACCGGCGCGGACACGGCGCGCGTGGTGCAGCCGTCACCGTTCCGCTGCATGGTGCGGAGGCAGACGTAGTATCGGTAGCGCCGGTTTTTGCTCGACGAGTAGCTCGGCGACATAGCCGACCCGCAGCATGCGCAGTAGAGGAGGCCGCGTAACAGAGCCTCCAATCTGGGCCGGTGCCCGCGGCCGGGATTGCGCGTGTTCTCCTTCAGCTTCTGCTGGACCAGGTCGAAGGTGTTGTCGTCGACGATCCGGGGGTGGGCGGCGGCGACGATCTCGTCACCGGCCCGGATCCGCGCGGCATACAGCGGGTTCGCCAACATGGTGTAGATGTGGCACTTCCGCAGGGGATGGCCGCCGAACGTCTTACCTTCCTTGGTGGCCCACTCCTTGTTGCGCCAACCGAGGCCCTCGCATTTCGCGACGATGCCATGCACGGAGTGGCCTTGCAGGTACCACTCAAAAATCTGGCGCACCCGGGCGGCCTCCTCTTCGTTGATGGCCATGCAGCCGTCTACGAGGTCGTAGCCGAGCGGCAGGTGGCCGCCGGTCCACTTGCCACGCTTGCGCGCCAGGATCTGCTTGTCGCGGGTGCGCTCGGAGATGATCTCCCGCTCGAATTGCGCGAAAGAAAGCAGAATGTTCAGCGTGAGTCGGCCGAGCGAGGTGGTGGTGTTGAACTGCTGTGTGACCGACACGAACGTCGCGCCGTGCTTCTCCAGGATCTCCATGATGCGGCCGAAGTCGCGGATGGAGCGGCTGAGCCGGTCCACCTTGTAGACCACGACGCAATCGACCTTCCTGGCCTGGATGTCCGCGAGCAGGCGCTTCAGCGCCGGGCGGTCCATGTTGGCCCCGGTGTAGCCGCCGTCGTCGTATTGCGTGGGCACGAGCGTCCAACCCTCGCCCGCCTGGCTGCGGATGTAGGCCTCGCCGGCGTCGCGCTGCGCGTCGAGCGAGTTGAAGTCCTGATTCAGGCCTTCGTCGGTGGACTTGCGCGTGTAGATGGCACAGCGGACCGGCTTCGGCGCGCCGTTCGAGTTATTCCCGTTCGCCATGCTTCACTCCCGGACGGTGGCCAAGGTTGAAAAACGCAAAGCCATTCCAGCGTGTGCCCGTCGCCTCGGTGACCGCGCGACTCAGCGACGTGTAGATCCTGCCGTTGCATTCGAAGCCGCCATCGGGGCGGACGTGGACGATGATGTCCTTTCCCTGGAATCGGCGGATGAGCGGCGTCCCCGGCAACGGCAACCGCGGATCGAGCGACGGCTTTAGCCGCGTCTCCGTGGTCCGGCCGTCGTCGAGTGGCTCCCTCACGAAGTTCTTGGGCGCCCGGATGCGAAGATCAGCATCGTTGGCGATCTCGAGTGCACGCCGGCGGGCGCGCTCGGACAGGCCGCCCCAGGCGTTGGCTTGAATGCGCCAGGCGATACGGCGAAACAGGAACTGCTTGTGATTGGATCGGGACTCCTCGCCGAAGACCTCGCGGTATTTCTCCTTTAGCTGCGCCGTGGTCAGGCTGCGGAGGCCGTCGATCTCTTGTCGGATTTGGGTTTCTGTCTTCATGGCGTTAAACAGCAGTCCCATGAGGGCTCTCCGTCTCTGGGAAGTCAACTTGCCCGATGAGAGGAGTGGGGAAGATCAAACGCACGAGGGTGTCGCCCAGGATGGCCGCGACCTCGCGGATGGCTTGATCGAGCGCGGCGTCGCGTTCGCGCATGAGCGGTCTCCTTGCCCGCGCAGCCCGCAGGCAAGCTGCGCGAAGTGAAAGTGACCACCCACGACGATCTCCGCTTTGCGGTCGAAACGCCGTCTGGTGGATGGGATCGACGCGGCGTGTTGCCGCGTTCGTTAACTATATTCGCGGTCCGGTTTCGGAACGTCCGGCCTGGGGTTGGACAACCCTTGCGATGGTGTTAACCAATTCCTGGTTTCTCCCGGAGACGGGGAGAAAACGGCCTCTGGCAAACTTTGCCTTGGCGCAGATCGGCGCGGCAAGCCGGACACGCGGTGCAAACCAGAGACGCGGGAGTGCCGAAAACACGGCCAGTTGCGCGGTTGCGGACGGAGAGAGGCGTTAACGGGTGGGCCGGAATCGTTGCACGGAAAAGAATTGGCTCCTCAGGTAGGACTCGAACCTACAACCCTTCGGTTAACAGCCGAATGCTCTACCATTGAGCTACTGAGGAGCAACACTGGCGGGCTCTTTAATTACAACAGACCGATCACTGTGTGTCAATCACAGCAAACCCTTGGCGAAGCCTCCATCGATCGCGATCGATTGGCCCGTAATGTAGCTTGCCCGCGCCGAACATAAGAAAACCACCGCGTCTGCGAACTCCTCCGGACGCGCCAGCCGGCCCAGCGGGATTTGTGAAGTCCATCGCTTCTCAATTTCTGACGCCGCAACTCCAGACGACTTCCCGAGCGCGGACGAAAGTTCTCCTAACCGATCCGTCGCTGTGTAGCCGGGACACACATTGTTCACAAGCACGTTGTGCTGCGCGTATTCGTTCGAAAGACTCTTGACCAGTCCGGCGACCCCGGCTCGAACGGAGTTGGAAAGAATCAGATTATCCACCGGTTGTTTAACAGTCAGCGACGTAATCGTGATCAATCTTCCCCACCGTTGCTCTCGCATCCCGGGCAGCACTTCCCGGGCGAAGAAGACCGTACTCATCAGATTCAGGTCGATCGCCCGGCGCCAGTCATCCACTCCAACAGCCTCGAATGGCTTGGCCGGAGGTCCGCCCGCATTCGTCACGCAGATATCGATTCGTCCGAAACGCTCGATTGCCTGGCCGACGAACAAGCGAACCTGCTCCTCGCGTGTCACGTCCGCAGCGGAGGCGAAAACGTCCGCGCCTGTCTCTTTACGGATCGACTCCGCCGCCGCTTCCACCGCCCGCCCGTCGCGCGAGCACAGCGCCAGCTTCACGCCCTCCCGCGCGAGCCCGAATGCGACCGCTTTACCTAATCCCTGACTCGACGCCGCTACCAGCGCCACGCGATCTCTGATCCCGAGATCCATTACTCCTTGTCTCCGCGCCGCAGATAGGAGTCGTCTTTCGCCAGCCAATCGTGCCGGATGGGCGAGAAGATATCGATGTCCAGCGTGTCCTCCAGAGCAACTGCCCGATGCGGAACGTTCGATGGAATCGTGAGAGTTTCCCCAGCGCGCACCACCACTTCCTTGCCTTCGAGCTCGAACTTCAGCGCGCCTTCCATGATCCAGGTGATCTGTTCGCTTTCGTGATGATGTTCCGGCACCACCGCGCCCTTCTTCAAGTAAACGTGCGCGACCATGGCTTTTTCGCCGGTGACGATCTTTCGCGAGATCATTTCACTCATGTTTTCCGCCGGCACCGAGTTCCAACTCTGAAATTTGTGCGTCATGCGGATTCATTTTACTAGGATGCCAACCCCGTGACGGCCTCCTCGATAATGCGGAACGCGGATCGATCAAAATGGCCGGAGCCGGAAACTTCGACTAGGGGCGATCGAGCGGCCATTCTCACCGAGACCGCAAGAAAGCGCGCCGCGCCGTCATGACTTCCGATTATCGGCTATGATGTCGCAGGAGGAGAAAGGATATGTCCACCGCACCGCCGCCGATGCCGCAAAGTCCCGGGGCACCTGCGAAGAAAACGAATCCGTTGGTCTGGATCCTCGGAGGTGTCGCCGTAGTGATGTGCGGCATCATGCTTACCTGCGGGGTCGTCGCTTACATTGGTCTTCGCGCCGTGAAGAATGCCGGATTCGATCCGGATCTGATGCAGCGGAATCCCGGTCTGGCGATGGCAAAAATGGTCGCCGCGCTTCATCCGGGAGCCGAAGTTGTATCCACGAATGAGCGCACCGGCAAAATCACGATTCGTGACAAATCCAGCGGAAAGCTCATGACGTTCAAGTTCGATCCGGACAAAAAAACATTGGTGGTTGCCGGTGACGATGGAAAGGAAGTGAAGATCAGCGCATCGGGCGACGCGAGCACTGGTTCGCTCACAATGGAAACGCCGGATGGCACCATGAAATACGGCACAGGGGCGTCCAAAGCTCCGTCGTGGGTTCCTGTTTATCCGGGCAGCTCGCCGGCCGGGACGTTTTCGGCCGAATCCAAAGACGGCGCGCAGAACAGCTTCACCTTCAAAACCAAGGATCCGGCGTCGAAGGTGATCGCGTTCTATCAGGACGAGCTCAAAGCGGGCGGATTCACGGTGACTCAGATGACCGCCAGCGACCAGGGGGGCCTCGTCACGGGCGAAACCGCCGACAAGCGCCGGACGGTTACCGTCACAGTCGGCTCGTCGGCGGACGGTGCAGAAGGCAGCGTGATCGCTGTCGAAAAAAAGTAGCCGGTTTCAGGGCCGCGCAGTGAGAATCAACTGCTCCGGAGAATTCGGCATGTTTTGGATTTTGCTTTCGCCGAAACCGGCTTCGCGGAACATCTGATCGAATTCGCGGAACGTGAACGCGTCGCCGCTTGGCGTGCTTGCGAGCATCATCATACTGAAGGACGCGGGTATCGGCGGCGTGACGCGGTCGTCATTGGGGACGAATTCCAGCGTCGCCAGCGTTCCGCCGGGATTCATCGCCGCGTGGATCTTCTTCAGCAGCTTCACGTTTGTGGGCGGATCGAAATGATGCAGGAAGTTGGGCAGCAGCACGATATCATAGCCTGACCCGAAATCCACCTCGAACGCGCTGCCGGCCAGCGCCGTGTATCGATCCGTCACCCCGGCGCGCGCAGCGTTCGCAACCGCCACCTGCAACACGTTCGGCCAATCGACAGCGACCACCTTCGCCGCCGTGTTGAACGAAGCCACCTGAATGCCGAACATTCCATGCCCGGCCGCGATATCCAGAACCTTGGCAGGCTGGCCGGGCTTTGTAATCATAGGCGGCAGCCCCATTGCCGCTCCCATGACGATGGGGACCATGCTGTTGGCAAACTCCACCCAGACTTCGGCGTTGGCCTCCATGTTGCCTTCGCCTTCGAGAGCGCCGCCTTTTCGAACCACCGCGGCAATGTTTTTGAAGTGCCCAAAGTGTGCTTCGGTCGTCAGGAATTTCCCGATCGAGCCCATGTAGGCAGGCGACCGCTTGCTCAGGAACGCGGCCGATTCCGGCGTCAATCCATAACTCGATCCGTTCTTGGTGAGGAATCCTTGAATTGTCAGGTAGTCGCACAGGATGCGCATCCCGCGAGCATCGGCATTCGCTCGCGACGCGATGTCCCGGGCGGTAGTCGCCCCGTCAGCGATGTGGGTGAAAACCTCCAGTTCGATTGCACCGGTCAGCGTGAACGTACGCTGATACGCGTTAAACGCTTCAAAAACGATTTCGGGTGTTGGGTGGTGCGTAGGCGTGGACATATGCGGACATTCTATACCTGCTGCGCTACCATGTGGGTTTGTTTTCTTCCCGCCTCAACTGGAACCTGCAAACCAACCGCTTGTCGGATCTGCTCGGCCGCAAGCGGCGCGCCGGAGGTTCCATCCTCGATCTCACGGAATCGAATCCGACCCAGGCCGGATTCGATTATCCGCCCGATCTGGTGCCGGCTCTTGCGGACGAACGCGCTCTTCGTTACGACCCTTCGCCCGCGGGGTTGATCTCCGCGCGGAAAACGATTTCCGAATACTACGGAAACACGATCGATCCGGCTCACATTCTGCTGACGGCGAGCACCAGCGAGGCCTATGCGTATCTGTTCAAACTGCTTGCGGATCCGGGCGACGAAGTTCTTGTGCCGCGGCCTTCCTATCCTTTATTTGAATATCTGGCGATGCTCGAATCGGCCGTGGCCCGGCAGTATTCGCTCCGCTACGACGGCGCATGGCACATCGATTTCGAGTCGCTAAGCCGGCGCCTGACGCCGCGGACGCGCGCGATCGTGGTGGTGAATCCGAACAATCCGACCGGATCGTTTCTAAAACAAGACGAACTGGAGCGGCTTGAATCGCTTCAGATTCCGATCATCTCGGATGAGGTTTTTTCCGGGTATGAATTCGGGGAGGACCGTTCGCGCGTCCACACGCTTGCAGGTCCGCGAAGAGTTTTGACGTTTTCAATGAGCGGGCTTTCGAAAATCGCCGCGCTCCCGCAGATGAAGCTGGGCTGGATCGCCGCCAGCGGGCCGGGCCGCGAAGCGGCTCTGGAGCGGCTCGAACTGATAGCCGACACCTATCTTTCCGCAGGGACCCCGGTACAACTCGCGCTGCCGAAGCTGATCGTTTCACCGGTGAGGCAACAGATTCAGCGGCGAACTCGCGATAATCTCAGTGTTCTGCGCGCGGCTCTCGATGGTTCAAGTTTCCAGGCGCTGAACGTGGAGGGGGGCTGGTATGCCACGATCCAGGTTCCTCGAATCCGCAGCGAAGAAGAATGGTCGCTGATGCTGCTCGGCGAGCATGACGTTCTGGTCCAGCCGGGGTTTTTCTTCGATTTCGAATCCGAGGCGTTCCTTGTTGTCAGCCTGCTCACGCCACCCGAGACTTTCAGGCAGGGAATCCGCCGCATCGCTGCCCTGGGGTAAGATCACTGTTTATGCGAGATAAACGCCTCCTTGCCGCCGCAGCAGTGTGCGCGCTCCTGCTCGGCCAGATGACCGAAGTCTCCGGCCAGAAGAAGTTCACGCTGACCATCGACAACATCATGCGCGGGCCTGGTCTGTTCGGCTACGAACCGGCGCAGGTGCGCTGGTCGGGCGACAATCAGCGCGTCTTTTTTCAATGGAAGCAGGCGAGCGACCCGATCACTCATCCTTTCGACACGTATGTTGTCAATCGCGACGGCAGCGGGCTGCACAAGCTCAGCGACGATGAGGCGAAGCTTGCTCCGCCGCCCAACGGATCGCATACCCGCGACCGCAAGAAGGCCGTATACACTTTCGAAGGCGATCTGTTTTTATACGATTTCTCGACGGACAAGGCCCGCCAGCTCACGAAAACGGCGGATGCGGAGGCGAATCCGCAATTCACGCACGACGAAAGGCACGTCGCTTTCACCCGCGGCGGAAATCTCTACGTGATGTCGCTTGAAGACGGCATGATCGAGCAGATGACGGAAATCAACGCTGCCGGCGCGGCTCCGGCGGCGGCTGCTCAGGCGGGATTTGGAGGCCGGGGCGGGCGCGGAGGCGGCGGGGCCGCCCCGATAACGGCCGCCGCTTCCACCGAGCAGCGCGGAACCGAGAGCCAGGAATTTCTCAAGAAGCAGGAGCGCGAGCTGATCGAAGCCGTCCGCGAACGGGCGAAACTTCGGGAAGAAAACGAAGCCAGGCGGAAGAGAGAACACCCGCGCAAACCGTTTCAGTTGCAGCCGCGCCAATCGGTCGCGCGATTGGATCTTTGTCCCGACGAGAAGTGTGTGATCGCGCTCATCAACGAAGCAGGGGATCGTTCGAAACCCGACAACGTTCCGAGCTATGTCAACGAATCGGGCTACACGGAAGAGATTCCCGGCCGGAACAACGTAGGCGACTCGCAGAATCGGCTGCGAGCCGCGGTCCTCGATGTCACCACGGGAGAATCGAAGTGGATCGATACGGGGCTCCAGAATCGCGAAGTCCAGATGCAGGCTCCGATTTGGAATGAGCAGGGCACGAAAGCCGTTATGGTTGTTCGCGCGGCGGACAACAAGGATCGCTGGATTCTGGCGCTCGATCCGGCGGCCGGAAAGACGCGGACGGTGTTCACCGAACACGACGACGCGTGGCTGAACGGTCCGGGCGCTCAGACGCTTGGATGGCTGAAAAACGGAAACGACATCTACTTCGAAAGCGAGCGCGACGGTTATGCGCATCTATATAAGGTCTCGTCCGATGGCGGAGATCCGAAACAACTTACCTCCGGCAAATTCGAAGTGAGCGGGGTGGAGTTGTCCAATGATGGTTCTCAGTTTTACCTCACGACGAGCGAGGTAGGCCCGGGCGAACGCCATTTTTACTCGATGAGCGTCGACGGCGGCGCGCGCAAGCAACTCACCAGGGAAGCAGGGAGCCACCGGGTCGTTCTTTCGCCCGACGAAAAGCACAGTGCGGATGTTTACTCGTTCAGCAACAAACCGCCGGAGCTTTTCATCGACGGCAAGAAGGTCACGTCGTCGCCCGCGCCTGAATTTTGGGATTATCCATGGCTCGACGTGCCGATCGTGCAGGTTCCCGCGCGCGATGGCGCGATGGTCCCCGCGCATTTCTACAAGCCGGCCAATTACCGGCGCGGCGGCCCGGCGGTGATTTTCGTCCACGGGGCTGGATACGCGCAGAACGTGCATAAATACTGGTCGCCGAACTACTCGCGCGAATACATGTTCCATCATTTCCTTATGGAGCACGGCTACATGGTGCTCGATATGGACTATCGCGCGTCGGCCGGTTACGGCCGCGACTGGCGCGCGGCGATTTACCGCCACATGGGGGGCAAGGATTTGGACGACAACGTCGATGGCGCGAAGTGGCTGGTGGAGCAGGGCGCCGATCCGAAACGAATCGGCATTTATGGCGGGAGCTATGGCGGATTCATCACGCTGATGGCGATGTTCACAACCCCTGACGTCTTCGCCGCGGGCGCCGCGCTTCGACCCGTGACCGATTGGGCGCATTACAACCATGGCTACACTTCGAACATTCTGAACCTTCCTCAAAAGGACGAAGAGGCTTACCGCAAATCGTCGCCGATTTATTTCGCCGACGGACTTAAGGGCGCTCTGCTGATCTGTCACGGCATGGTCGATACGAATGTCTTCTTCCAGGACTCGGTGCGGCTGATCCAGCGCCTGATCGAACTGCACAAAGAGAATTGGTCTGTCGCGGTTTATCCGGTAGAAGATCACGGATTCGTGCAGCCGTCGAGCTGGTCGGACGAATACAAACGGATCTTTCAGTTATTCGAAACAAATTTGAAGAAGTAAATCTTGCGCTCCACGGCAGGATTTTCCACGCGCCGCGGCCATAAGTGATTGATTCATGCGGGTTGGCTTGCCGCGTGCAGTAGCACGGGCATGAGCCGGCTCGCATCATTTTTCAAAGGATCGGACACGCGGCTCGGAGTTTTTTATCCCGAGCGCTACATCGTGGCCATATTTCCTGATTTGGAACGGGCAAGTGAGGCCGCCGCAAAACTTCGCGGCGCGGGGTTCACGGATGAGGAAGTCATGGCGGCGCCCGGAGATGATTTCGTTCATCTGATGGAGGAAGAGAAAACGCCTCTGGGCGTCGTCATGACGGGATTTTCGCGCTTTCTCGATACGGAAGCGAATTATTCGGACCGCGATACCCGCGACGCTCGCCACGGTGCGGCGATTCTCGCCGTGCATTGCGCTGACGAACAGCAGAAGCGCTCTGCGTGGAAACTGATCGCCCCCACGCAGCCGCTTCGGGCCCGATATTACGGGCTCGGCGGAGTTGAACATCTCGCAGGCGAGTCGTAGCGCCAGAAAAAGACCGCGAGACTCAACCTGAGCGAGTGTAGCGGAGCGGCATTTTGCGACGTGCTATGCTCGAAAATTCCGATGCGCTTTTTCGGGTTTTTCGCCGCCACGCTCGCGATTCTTCCTTCCGCGTTCGGCTGGAACGCCACCGGTCACCGCATCATTGCGGCGATCGCTTACGAACGGCTCACGCCGAAGGCTCGCGCCCGCGCCGATGCGCTGTTGAGATGCCATCCGGATTACGAAACGATTCTCACGAAAGACGCTCCTTCAGATCCGGCGGCGCGAGCTCGGGCCGCATTTCTGGCCGCGGCGGCGTGGCCGGACACGATTAAAGGCGATGCGCGCTTTTGGGATGACACAAAGGCGGATGCACATCCCACGACGCTGATACCGGGATTTCCGGAGATGAAGCGCCACACCAACTGGCACTACTACGACACGCCTTACGCTCCCGATGGAGCCGAGCCGGGTCATCAGGAGCCTCCACATGCGCTGAGCGAGCTGCCGCGTCTCATCGGTGAAATCGGGAATGCGCCGGACGCGGCCGCAGCGTACGATCTTCCATGGATCGAACACATCGAAGGCGACGTGCATCAACCGCTGCATTGCGTGAGCCGCTTTCTCAAATCGCAACCGAAGGGCGATGCGGGAGGAAATTTTGTGATCGTCGGAGAGCGCCGGAATCTGCATTCGCTTTGGGACGATGCGGCGGGCCGCGACGTGTCGGATGAATACGTGACCAAATACGCGGCGGAGGCGGCGGCGGCGCACCCAGCGCGGAAGCGTCTGGAAAAGAATCCGAAGAAATGGATCGCGGAAGGGTTCGAACTGGCGAAGTCGCAGGTATACACGTTCGGCCTGGAGACCGGATCGCGGGAACATCCGTTGCATCTTCCCGCCGGATACGAACAGAATGCGAGCCGCGTTGCCCAGGCTCAGATCGCCCTTGCAGGATATCGCCTGGCCGCGGTTTTAAATGACAAACTAAAGTGATGCGACGCCGGGATTTCGTTGCCGCTGCCGCGGTTGCCTGCTTTGCGAAGGCGCAGGGCACGGTCGAGCGCAAAGGACGTCTCAAACAGTGCGTGACGCGCGGTGTTTTCGCGCGAAGCATGTCGTTCGAAGAGACCTGCCAGATCGCGGCCCGGCTGGGCTGCAAAGGATACGATCTGGTAGAGCCGGCGGACTGGCCGACGCTGAAGAAGTACGGGCTTCTTCCGACGATGTATCCGGCGGGGCCGGGCGGCACGATCACCGATGCTCTGAACCGCAGGGAGAATCACGAACGCATCGAGAAATCGCTTCGGGAGGCGATCGATCTGAGCGCATCGAACGGGGTCCCGAACGTAATCACGTTTTCCGGCAACCGGCGCGGAATGAGCGACGCGGAAGGGGCGGACAATTGCGTGGCTTTTTTGAATCGGGTGAAGGGCTACGCCGAGAGCAGGAACGTGACGATCTGCATGGAATTGCTCAACAGCAAGGTGAATCACAAAGATTACATGTGCGATCACGCGACGTGGGGCGTTGACGTAATGAAGCGAGTCAATTCGCCGCGCGTGAAATTGCTGTACGACATTTATCACATGCAAATTATGGACGGCGATATCGTGCGGACCATCCGCGAAAACATACAGTGGATCGGGCATTTTCACACCGGCGGAAATCCCGGACGGCACGAAATCGACGATACGCAGGAATTGAATTATCGATTTGTGGCACAGGCGATCGCGGATACGGGATTCAAAGGCTACGTGGCGCACGAATATTCGCCCGCGCAGGGCCGCGATCCGATCAAAAGCCTGGACCAGGCCCTGGAAATTTTCGACGTTTAAGCCTGCGCTTCTTTCAAAGAACCGTATAAATCGGAGACGTCTCCTTTGGTGGTCCGTTTAAGCCCCATCTCAAAAGAGAATTGAACCGTGGGGGACGCTTTAACGTGAGACGTCGCCTCGGCTATCGTTAAAACGTTCGGAGGAAGGTTGCCTAGGACATCTCCGTCGGTGAATCGAGCCGCCGATAGCCGCGCTCGACTCTCTGCGCACAAGATAAACCGGCGGACGCGACACGATGCCGCGCGAAAGCGGCAATCCATTGCATCGAGTGCGGATAAAGGCGATTGGCCCGCAAAACCTTGGCCGGGCTGATACTGGAAGTTTGATGATATGGGCTTTCTTGACAACCTGGAAAACAATCTGAAGGCGCTCGAAAACCGGGAGGAGAGGGATCCGGAGAAAATCAGACGGCAGCAGGAGCGGGCTGAGGCGGAACGGTCGGCTGCGCTGCTTCGGGCGCCGCATGCGGAGGCGCTGAAGAAGTCGGCTTTCACGTCAGAGTTCTTGACGCAGTGTCGAACGATCGGCCACGCGCAGCGAGTCCTGGTGCGCTTCACATGGATCGGCGAGAATTTGCGCCTGGATGCGGGGAGCAAACGCCTGGAACTGATTCCCACGCCGGAGGGGATCAAGGCTGTATACTCGGCCGATGGCGCCGAGGTAAAGCAATCGATGGTGGATCCTCAATCCGACGATCCCGCCGCGCTGGCGCGTAGTTGGCTGAGCTGAGTTTAACTATTGCTGTGTAGCGACTGTAGCTTGAGCGGGGCTGCTGCCGCGGTAGCGGGCTACGTAGCTCTGCATCGACCGTTCGAAGAAACTCATGCCCATGGAGCGCGCCTCGTCGAGGGCTTTGCGATTATCCCAGTGATCGTGGGAAATACGATAGCAGGCGATAACCGTTCCGGTGCGATCGGCGCCGCGGCGGCAATGTACGAACACCGGTCCCGCTGATTCATCGTTCAAGATGGCGAGTATTTTGGCGACTTTAGCATCCGGCGGCGCCGACATTCCTTTGAGCGGGATGCTCACGTAGCGCATTCCGTCCGATTCCACCCACGCAGCTTCCTGCGTCTGAGAGTGCTCGCTCGCAGGGCGGAGGTCGATCACGGTTTTCACTCCGAGGGCGGCGAGAGTTTTGAATCCTTCGGCGGTCGGTTGAGCGCCCCGGTAAACGCGATCATTGACCTTATGGAAATTCGAGATTCCAGCCACCTGGGCGCCGGCGAGCGAGGTCAAAAGACCAAAGCAAAGCAGGGGGGCGATCCGGAAACCGCGGAGCGAATGGTAATTCATACAGCGAATCCCAAAATAACAGATCGTTCGGGTCGGGCAAACCGCCCGCTTAGTAGCTCTCCAGGCCGGCGCGCTGAAAGCCGCGGCGAGCTTCCGGGTTTTTCATGAAAGTGTTCCACACGAAGCCGGTACGAAGATTCTCCGCCATCAGCATGGTGATTCCGGTGTCGATTCCGATCACGTCGGTGTCGTACCAGCCGGTCATGGGATTAAATGCGTTCACGAAACCGTATTGGCTCCAACAGCGCTGTCCGTAGCGATTTTTCATATTCTTCAAAACGCGCAGAGTGGCCTGGGGAAGAAATGGAAGGGAGCCTCCGGCGGCGCTGGGAACGACTGTGCCGTCTATCGGACCGATTTCCGGCGGACCGCCCCAGATCACGTAGCCGGAACGGGAGTCGGACGCCGTGATTCCCCAAAGATCGTCGCTGTAGTGCGGAAATCGATGGGCCAAGTCGAGACAAAACCTTCGATGAGCGTCGGTGGCCGTGACCGAGTTCTTGAAGTAATCCGCATAACGGTCGCGCCTGCGGCGAAAATCGAACCATGCCTGCGAGTATTGATGGACAAACAGCGGAGCGAAGGATCCGATATAGCGCAAACCGTCGTATTCGAACAGGGTCCGTTTCCAGGCGTTCCAGGCGCCGGCGGGCAAGGGATGCGATGCGGATCCCAATCCGAGAAGGTAAATCATCATCAACTCGCTGTAGTAATCCCAGCGATAGGGTAGAAAACCGAATTCAGGCGTCCAGCCAAGCGGAAGCAAGGCGGTGTCTTCGGAGACCCAGGTCCAATCGACTCGACTGAAGATCCATGAAGCAAGGGTGGCAATTTCTGCCGAGCGGAAATGCTGGCGGCACGTCAAGACTCCGCACAACAGAATTGCCGTATCGATGGAGGAGACTTCGGAATCCCAGATGCGTTCCCCGGTGACGACGTTGGCCCAATGGAAGTAGAATCCGCGATGTGTCGGCATCTTCTTCCACAAGAATTCGAGCGCGGCGGCGACGCGCGCGCGGGCGTCCGCATAGGAGATATATCCTCGTTTCTGGCCGATGCAGATCGCGGTGAGCCCGAATCCGGTTGCGGCGATGCTCGCAGCCAGAACGTTGGGATTCGGGGTCCGCACGTTGCAGCGGTCTTTGGTGAGGCCGGTTTTAGGGTTGCTCTGTTCCCAGAAGAACTGGAAGTTGCTTCGCTCCAGTTCTTCGAGGAACTGTTCGTCGTCGGGGGAAAGAGCGAATTGGCCTTCGGAGGAAGGCTCGCCGTCCTGAGTCGCGGCGCGGAGATACGCCGACGCGACCGCGCTCTGTAACAGCGTCCGACGTGACAGCAAACGATTGCCCTCCATCCTAAAGATGCGGCTTCGATGCGAGGTCCGTACACAAAGAGGAAAAGCGGGCGATGTAACGGTGACATTTTATGAATCCGAAGCAAGTCATGTTGACGTGGATCGGAGTAGCCGCCGGGGTAATGGGTCTGGCGGCATTCCTGGTTCACCGGTCTCACAAGCCGAAGGAGATCAAAGAGCTGGTTGGATGCATTGTGCGTTACGATCCAGATCCACGAAAACAGGTTCCGGTGAGCGGAGTGGAAATTGAAGCTGCCGGCGATGTGGCAGCGGCGAAGACGCAGTCGGAGGTGTCGGGCCTCTTTCGCCTGAATCTACGTCCTGGAATCGAGATGGACCAGACAATCCTGCTGCGGCTGCGGCATGCCGGCTACGAGCCGCTCGACATTTACGAGAGCGCCGCGGAAAAGCTCTACGTTATCCGCATGACGCCGATACCTCGCGCGGAGGGGCCTGCGCCTGAGCATCCTGAACTGACGGTCAACAATGTGCGGGTGCGGTATGCAGAGGCGGCCACGACGACGCTTACTGTCGGCAGCGCGGGAAAGAGCTTCGAAGTGACCAATATCGGGAACGTGCCTTGCAACGGCGGCGGCGTTTGCTCGCCGGATGGGAAATGGAAAGCGAGTATTGGGAAAGCATCCTTGGATGCGGGCGAAGGCAATGCGTTCCAGGACGCGCGCCTGACCTGCATCGCAGGGCCGTGCGCGTTCACGAAAGTCGACGACGACAGCTTTACGCGGGGAGGCCGCATCATCACGGCAGCGGTTCGCGCGTGGTCTGATTCCGTCATTTTTCTGCTGGAGGCGCAGGTTGTACACACGATGACGGGGGATGTGATTCGACAATCCTATCCGGTGAAGTTCGGGCGCGGCATGGATTTCACGCTTCCGGCGCTTGCGCAAGGGCCGAGCATCGAAGCTGAAATCGATAACGTCGATGTGGTGTATCCGCTGGGCCCGACTCTGGCGCTTTCCTGGACGGTTTGCACATTGAAGGTGGATCCCGACCGCACGAAGTTATACCACTGTGATCTCAAGCCTGGATTTCGCTTTGAATAACGGAGCGCTACCCGGTGTGATCTTAAGATAAGATCGGATTGACGGACGCTTTTCGGCTGAAACCTGTCTTGGCGATGGAGGGGCGATGCGATACCTGGCTCTGTTGGCGTTAACGGCGATGATCCTGCTTACTCCGGCGGCGGATGCTCGCGAGCAGCAGGAATTGCGTGAAAAAATCCGCGACGGAGTGCAGCGCACGGATAAAGATCTTGGGAGCCTGATTCCTCGCGACAAGCTCAATGAACAACAGCGTCAACGATTCGACGGCGTAATGAAAGACCTGACCGTAATCAAAGAGGCATTGACGAACGGAAAATGGGAAGGGGAGCGCGACCGGTTCGAGCGCACGGTCGAAAGCATCGATGATTTCGTGAAACATGCGCCGATCGAGGAAGGCGACCGCCAGACGCTTGGCATAGACGTTTACACGTTGCAGGTGATTCTCGATAGCTGGAAGGCTGCATCCACGCCGCAGCGCGATTAGCGCACCGATGCACTCTGCGCTCTTCGTTGGACCACTCCAAGCCGGCAAACATCGATTGCCACACGCAATGCAAAGGATCAAATGCTAGCGAAGCTTGGCCACGACCTTCGCGATCCCGTCGGCACGATGATGTTCCTGACGCAAGTGCTGATGGATCAAATGGGCGAGCGCGCGACTCCGCAGGACCGGAAGCTGTTCGAGGCTATTGTCCGTCTGGGACAAAAAGCTCTCCAACTCACCGACGATGTGGTCAGCCTTTCGGCAAGTAAGCGCGGTGAGTTAGATCTTTTTCTCCAGGACGTCAGCCTGAATGAGATTGCGAGCGAAAGCATCTCGGCCAACTGCGCGAAGGCAGAGAGTAAACGAGTCCGCCTGGTTTTGGATGCGCCAACGGAAATTCCGGCGGTTCGGCTGGATCGCTCAAAGATCCTGCGCGCGGTCAACGAACTGGTTTGCCACGCGATCGACGCCTCGGAGCCGGAGACCACGGTTGAGGTAAGGGCGAGGAGCTTTGGGCGGCGGCTCGCGGGAATCGTCGTGCGGGATGAAGGTCCGGAGATTTCGCCGGATGAGGCGAAACAACTCTTCGCGCCATTTTCGCGGAACAGGACCGGGAGAAAGCAACCGGCGCGACAGGCTGACGGTCTCGGGCTCGCGGTCGCAAGAGCGATCATAAGAGCACACGGCGGACGAATTCGGGTAAGAAGCGAGGCCGAGGAGGGGAATCGATTCATCATTTCATTTCCCCTGCGTACTTCGTCCACGTAGTCCCTACATGCACGTATGAGGATTCAGTGCTAAAGTTCAGTGTTGGTTTGACGCGATAGACCAGACGGTTTTCGTCAAGGAGGAGTCGGTTGCCGCTCTTTTCGGAATTGCCGAAACGCGCGCTTGCGATCGTTGCGTCCGGCAGCATAGCCGCGGGGCTGGCAACTCTGTATTTTCAGACTCGATTACCTGCGATTCCCCACCGTCCGCTCCGGATCGGATTCGAGAGCAATCCGCCGGTCCAAATTCGAACAGCGAAGGGCTATTCCGGCCTCGCCGTCGAGACGGTAAGCGAAGCGGCGCAGCGGGCGGGCATTCAACTGGAGTGGGTGGATACGGGATTGAGCTCGGAGGAGTCGCTTCGAAAAGGGCTTGTTGATTTGTGGCCGTTGATGGTCAATTTGCCCAGCCGCCGTAAATACATCCATTTCGCGCGGCCGTGGATGCACAGCAATTTCGTACTTCTGCTCGGTGAGGGTTCCGCGGCGCCGGGACCTTCCTTCGCAGGACGGCTTTCCGCTTTCGATGTGCCGCTCCACGTCCGATTCATTCATGAACGCTTTCCGGCGGCGGAGGTCATGATCTTCAGCGAGCTTCGCGATGTCGTGAAGGAGGTCTGCGAAGGCAGGACTACAGGGGCGTTTCTGGAAGGCCGGGCGGCGCTGGTCGCGATCAGAGAAAAGCCGCTCGAATGCGCGTCGTCGGGGCTGCGCGTTCAGGCGATCCCGAATATGACTTTTCAAGCGGGGATCGCTTCGTCGTTCGAGGCGGCCGGAGCTGCGGAGGCGATCCAGGCCGAGATCGAGAAGATGTTTCGGGATGGAACGCTCGCGGCGCTGATCGGCAAATACTCGTACTTCGGGCTGGATGACACCTGGGTCGCTTACGATTTGCTCCAGAGCCTGCAAACAACGCGTTGGATGGCGGCCGGGGTTACGTGCCTGGCGCTTGTCGCGGCTCTGTCGCTGTGGCAGGCGAGCGCGCTCCGCCAGCGTAAGCGCGCGGAAGCAATTTTGCGCGAGAGCGAAGAGCGTTTCCGGAGCATGGCTGATACGGCGCCGGTGATGATCTGGTCGACGGGAGCGGATAAAAATTTCACTTTTTTCAACAAGACATGGCTGCACTTCCGGGGCCGCACGCTGGAGCAGGAGTTGGGATTCGGCTGGGCGGAAGGAATACATCCCGATGACCTCGAGCGCTGCGTAGCTGGATACAATGCCGCGTTCGATGCGCGCAAGAGCTTTCAGATCGAGTGCCGTCTCCGCCGCGCCGATGGCGAGTACAGATGGGTGCTGTGCAGCGGGGTTCCACGCAACGGGGCCGATGGAACGTTTTCCGGCTATGTCGGCTCGGACGTCGACCTTACGGATCTGCGGCGCGCGCAAGAGGAGGCGTTGGAGCGGCAAAATCTGGAAAGCCTGGGAGTCATGGCCGGCGGGATCGCGCATGATTTTAACAATCTGCTCGGCGGGGTGCTTGCGTATTCGGAACTGGCGCAGGGAAAGCTCAGAAGAGGCGGTTGCGCCGACGATGAGTTGCAGCATATCCGTTCGGTGGCGATTCGGGGAGCGGAGATCGTCCGGCAATTAATGATTTATGCCGGACACGAGCGCGGGGTGCTCGAGCCTGTCGACGTCTCGGCGGTTGTGGGCGAGATGCTGGAACTGCTCAAGGTTTCGATTTCGAAACACGCGATCCTGAAGACGAGACTGCCTGTGTCGCTTCCAGCGGTGCAGGCCAATCCCGCTCAAATACGCCAGGTTGTGATGAATCTGGTCACGAACGCTTCTGAAGCGATCGGCGAGCGCGACGGAGTGATCGAAGTTATCACCGAGCACGCGACCTTGGCCAGGGATTCGACGATCGCGGGCGACAGCCTTTCTCCCGGGGACTACTTGCGATTGGAAGTGTCTGACTCCGGTCAGGGGATGTCGGCGGAGACTCTGAGCCGCATCTTCGATCCTTTCTTCACGACGAAATTTGCGGGGCGCGGGATGGGGCTTGCGGTGGTGCGCGCGGTGGTTCGCGGTCACGGCGGAGCGATCAGCGCTTCGAGCGCGCCCGGCCAAGGCACGCGATTCCAGATCTGGCTGCCGTGCGCATCCACCAACGTTTCAGCCCCCGCGCGAACACTTTCGGAACTCTCTCCGGAGCCGCTCGCCTTGAGTTCAGGCTCGATCCTTGTGGTGGAGGATGAAGTTACGCTGCGTGGAGCGCTTTCCCAGATTCTTTGCCAGAACGGGTTTTCGGTGGCCGAGGCAAGCAACGGGTCAGCCGCTCTGAATATGATTCGAAGGGGCGAGAACCATTTCGACGCCATGCTGCTCGACATAACGCTGCCCGGCGTATCGAGCCTGGAAGTGTACGAAGAGGTCAGGCATTTACGGCCCGAACTAAAGGTAATTCTCACCAGCGCCTACAGCCAGGATTCGGTGGCGGCGTTGTTTTCGGGTCATCGGATAGGGCGATTCATCCGGAAACCGTTCCAGGTCGCGGATCTGGTAGCGATGCTTCGCGAGGCGATCAATGACGCGGACAGGCGCGAGCCGGAGTCTCTCTGCCGAGTTGAATCTCCATTAACGCGGGCGAGGCTACCGGGGTGCTCCGATCCATGAGTATTGCCAAGCAACCTGCAAGTTGTGGTAATTGCCACCGAATCTCACGTATGTGCCGACGCTGTATGAAAGTTTGACGGATTGGCGCCTGGTGAAAGGCAACGAAACGGTCGCGCCAATGCGGGAACTGGTTTGCCTGGTTTCGAGATTACGGATTCCGCTGAGCGACGTGATGCCGCCCCACCAGAAATTTCCGTCCAGCGACGCCCAGCCTCTCAATCCCAGGACTTTTCGAAAATCGCGGCTGAGATGTCCTTCCAGGCTGCCAATCGGTTCTTCTGTCTGCGGTTGAGAGGCGTGAAGACTGTAGAACTCAGGATTCTTCGTGTAGAACCAGACGCCGGCATAAGCATCGAGCATCCAACTGCCCCAGCGCCGCGACAGGCCGAGTTCAGGCTTGAACGCCCATCGATTGATGCCCCAGTTGACGAGTCTCGCGCCGTCGTATTGCCCGGTGGGCGTAACGATCTTCAAGCTTGCGCCGAGAACAGTTTTTTGTCTCCATTTGACGAACTCGTCAGGCCGCATGGACGGGCCTCCGATGAGATTGACAGAAATCCGGGCGGAAAAATCCGCGAGGCCGGAACGATAAATACTCCTGTCGGTGCCGAGTACGTCTCCACTGAATGTTCCGACAGCATAAGGCAGCGACGCCGTGACGTTTGCCGAACGGCCCAGAAGATCAAACGTGTGATAGACGCTGAGAATCGAAACGCTATAGCTGCCGGTGGCTCCAGTGATGGGGACGGTGCCATTGAGGTCCACTCCGCCATGGTAGTAGGACCAGGTAACGACAATCGCGTTCGAATTGAGCGGTGTAATGACGTAGGCCCTCGGCGCGAGATCCTGGGCTACGCCAAATGATGCGAAGACGAGGACCAAAGTGAGGCGGACAAAGGTGCAACGCAGCGGCAACGTCTCAAAGCTTTGGACTACAAAGCGGAAGTGGTGATTCAAGAATTGAGGGACGCGGCGGTTCACAAAAAAAGAGCGGGAGCGCCCGGCGCGCATCGAACACCGGGGCCGCGTCCCGAGCCGGCGCAAATGCGGCGATGGCCACTGTTGGCAACAGCGGATTTCAAGTTTAGATCGCACAGGAATTGAATTTCCACGCAAGACACTGAGTCGCTTGCCCCAAAAAGCCCATGGGCATAGGAGGTGAATCATGAGCGTCAAGGAAAATGTAATTTCAGCCAACCGGAGGCGGGGAGCGGCGACATCTGCGGTGAACCGCGGACTGAGCTATCCGTTAGGCGCAAATCCCGGCTCGGGCGGCACGAATTTCAGCATCTATTCGCGCGGCGCGGATGGTGTCGAGTTGTTGTTGTTCGATCGAGAAGACGAGGGGAAGCCTTCGCGGGTTGTGCGCCTCGATCCAGCAAAGAATCGCACTTACCACTACTGGCACACGTTTGTTCCGGGTGTGGCGGCCGGCCAGATTTATGGCTACCGAGTGCACGGCTCGTTCGATCCGTCGAATGGGCTGCGTTTCGATCCGACGAAGGTTCTTCTAGACCCCTATGGCCGGGCTGTGGTGGTGCCCAAGGAATACAACCGCGCGGCGGCCAGCGTTAGAGGGAATGATGACGCCGCTACGGCAATGAAGAGCGTTGTCGCCGATCCGCAGGCTTACGACTGGGAAGGCGATTTGCCGCTGAGGAGGCCTGCGCATGAAACGATCGTGTACGAAATGCACGTCCGTGGGTTCACGGCCGATTCCAGCTCCGGATTGCCTGTGAATACGCGGGGGACCTACGCGGCTCTCATTTCGAAGATTCCATATTTGCAGCAACTGGGGATCACGGCGGTGGAACTGCTGCCGGTATTCCAATTCGACGCTCAGGATGCGCCGGGAGGGCGAATCAACTATTGGGGATATGCTCCTGTATCTTTCTTCGCGCCGCACCAGGCGTATAGCTCGCGCCAGGATGCCCTTGGCCCCGTCCACGAGTTTCGGGACATGGTCAAGGCGCTGCACCGCGCGGGCATCGAAGTTCTTCTCGACGTCGTTTTCAATCACACGGCCGAGGATTACGAAGACGGTCCGACGCTATCGTTCCGCGGGATCGACAACGGCACGTACTACATACTCGACTCGGACCGGTCCCGCTACGCGAATTTCAGCGGCACGGGAAATACGCTCAACGCAAATCATCCGGTAGTGCGGCGAATGATCATCGACAGCCTGCGGTATTGGGTGGAAGAGATGCACGTCGACGGCTTCCGGTTCGACCTTGCCGCAATCCTCTCGCGCGATTCACGGGGCGAAGTGATGTCGAGTCCTCCCGTGTTATGGGACATCGACTCGGATCCGATGCTTGCGGGCACAAAGATGATCGCCGAGGCCTGGGACGCGGCAGGGCTCTACCAGGTGGGGAGCTTTGTCGGGGACGGGTGGCGAGAGTGGAACGGAAGATTTCGAGACGATGTACGCAGTTTCATCCGCGGCGAGGAGAATTCCGTGCCGCGCGTGGCGGACCGGCTATTAGGCAGTCCTGAGATTTACTCTCACAAGAAAAGAGAAGCGGAGCAGAGCGTCAATTTCGTGACCTGCCACGATGGATTTACGCTCAACGATCTGGTCTGTTACAACCAGAAACACAATGAGGCGAACGGCGAAGAGAACCACGACGGATCCGATGACAACCGGAGCTGGAATTGCGGAATTGAAGGCCCGTCGGAGGATCCCGAGATCGAGAAACTCCGCAACCGGCAAGTCAAAAATATGTTGACGGCGACCCTCCTGTCGGCGGGGCTGCCGATGATCGTAATGGGCGACGAAGTTCGGCGCACGCAGAGCGGAAACAACAATGCTTATTGCCAGGACAGCAGGCTCAGTTGGTTCGATTGGAACCTTTTATCGAAGCATGCCGACGTACATCGCTTTGTAAGCATGTTGATCGCGGGGCGGAAGGGGCGAGGCGCAGACAATCAAAACGGATACGCTACGCTGAGCGATTTGCTTCGAAGTGCGAACGCCACGTGGCATGGCGTGAAGCTGAATCAGCCGGACTGGAGCCCCTGGTCGCACAGCATCGCGCTCGAAGCGGAGCAAGGCGCGCTGCATCTCCACTACATCATGAATCTTTATTGGGAGCCGCTCGATTTCGAGTTGCCGCCGCCGCGCAAAGAGAGCGCCTGGCGGCGCTGGATCGACACGTCACTGGATTCGCCGGACGATATTGCCGAGTGGAGCGCGGCGAGACCGGTGAGCGGCGAGAAATACACGGCGGGGCCGCGCTCGATCGTCGTACTTGTAGCGGGCGCCGCGTCGCGAGAGCCGGCGTAATCGCGATAACGGAGATTCACGGAACAATGGGCGTCGGATAGGCGCCCGGCTCGTTCGGATAGACGGGCCTGTTCTGCGTAGCCGTCCAGGCGGTCTGAACCTGGGCGGGGAAAGCCGGCAGCATTTGCGCGACCTGCTGCTGGATGGCCGCGACCACGGATGGATTCCCGGCGGAAACGTCCTCGGCTTCCTCGGGATCGTCGTTCAGGTTGTAAAGCTCGGGATAGATGAGGCGGAGATTCATATATCCGACAGCCGGAGTCGCGGTGTAAGCTGGAACATTGGCGCGGGACATATGCAGCTTCCACGGGCCCATGCGCGCGCATTGCAGATCCCAGCTCGAGAAATAGAGGAATAGGGGCCGATCCACGCTGGCGGCTTTTCCCGTGAGCACGGGGCTGATATCGACGCCGTCCAGCGGATTGCCGGGCAAAGGAACGTTGGCGAACGCGGCGATGGTCGGGAGGAAGTCCAGAGTCGAAGCCATCACATCCAGGCTTCTCGGCTGGCGCGATCTGAGCGGGGCGCGCGGAGCGACCGCAGCCGGGATCCGGCCCGGAAATCGCGCGATAAAGGGCTCGCGCATGCCACCTTCGAACGTGTCGCCCTTGCGGCCGCGCAAATTTCCCGGGCTTCCCTGAAACCACGGGCCATTGTCGCTGGTGAACAACACGAGTGTGTTTTCATCGACACCGTTGTCCTGGAGGGCCTGAAGCACCTGTCCCACGCTCCAATCGATTTCCTGGATCACGTCGCCGTAGAGGCCCATGCCCGATTTGCCGGCGAAATCCGGCGAGGCCGCGAGCGGTATATGGGGAAACGTGTGCGGCATGTACAGAAAGAACGGACCGCCGCTCGATCGTTGAATAAAGCTTACAGCCTGCTCCGTGTAGCGCTGGGTCAGCGTTTTTAAATTAACGGGCGATTCGATGATGTCGGCGTTGTGCATCAGAATCGAAGGCGTCATGTCGTTGCTGTAAGGGATGCCGTAGTATTCGTCGAAGCCGCGCGACGTCGGCAGATATTGCGGAGGAAGACCGAGGTGCCATTTGCCGACGCACATGGTCGCATAGCCGGCGGGTTTCAACATTTGCGCGATCGTGACCTCGCCCAGAGCGAGTCCGGCAGTGTCGGTAGGGGTGAATACAGCGGGGACGCCGCCGCGCACTCCGTAGCGTCCAGTCAATACGGCGGCGCGCGACGCCGAGCAGACCGGGTTCGCGGAATAGAACTGCCGGAAAAGGACTCCTTCAGCGGCCATACGATCGAGATTCGGGGTTTTGATGTTGGAGCCGTAGCAGCTCAGGTCGCCGTAGCCCATGTCGTCGGCGAGGATGAGAACGAAATTCGGCGGCGCCTGCGTGTCTGCGATACCCCGGACGATGGGGCTGATCGCCGCGGCGCCGGTTCCCTTGATGAAGGTACGTCGTTTCATAAGGAGATCAGTTGGGCGTATACATGTCCGTCATGCGGAATGTCCGGTAGAGGATCACGTTTTGATGTGCTTCGTACTGGATCTGGCCGTCCCGGTCCACCTCGAGCGAATAGGAATCGATCGTGCCGTTTTCTTGAACGAATCCGGCATCGAAGTGATAGTTGCCATCGACGAGGCGTTGAGCCGCTCCAACGGCCGAGGCGTAGACTCCGAGATCGGCATTGAGAATTGGATTCACCGCCCGGTTCCGTTCATTGATCTGGAAAACCTAGCCACGGCTGTTTCCCCCCTGCATCGCCCGAACGCGGGTGTTGCCGTCGTCGAACACGAGAAGCACGGAAGGATCGCCGATTTCGAAGTTGCCGTCGTGTTGATGCGAGAACCAGGGGAATGGATCGCTGGAGTTGATCTGAAAATCGCCGTCAATGCCGAGTCTCCAGATAACGTGCCCGTCGCCGGAGCCGCCGTTGTAGGCAATCTTGATCAGCCAATCCTGATTGCGGGAGGAATAGAGAATATTTCCGTCCGCGGTTTCCTGAAGAGAGTTTCCGTGCGTCCAGTCGTTGGCGGTGGAGGCGAGATAAAACGGGGGACATCCGGCGGTGGGGCAGGTTTCTCCAAGGACCGCCATCCGCGTGACATCGAGATTGTCGAAGGAATCCCAAGTCCAGACGATGTTGAGGTTCTGGTCCAGGACCAGGATCATGTCGCCAAGCACGTCAACGGGTCCGGGGCCTTGGACGCCGGTGAGGATCTGCTCCTCCGAAGCGAGAACGGCGACATTGCCATCGGCGATCGTGCGGGCTTCGTGATGGAAGCCGGTGATCTGGCGTTTACCCAAGGCCGTCAACTGCTCGTTGACGCGCGCGGCATTCGTTTCAAGCAGCGTCATTCCCGTGAGGTCGAATTTCCGGAGGATCTGTTGAGACGGGCCGGCGCCGAGGGTCTCAATGATTCCCCAGAATTGACCGCCGGATTCGACGTGAGTCAGAAAAGTCAGGTCCGAAGGTCCATACCAAACAACGTTGCCGGACAGATCATTTGCCACGGAGTTTCCGCCAAGAGGGCCGCCCAACAGGATCGGGTCCGAAGAAGGATTCTGGCTGGGAACCATGATGGTGTCGGTGTACAGATCCGATGGCAGATCGCCTGTGGTGAATGCGATCTGCGGGCCGGAGAGAAATGCAGAGCCGGTATCGACGACTTGTTGCGCGGTGTAGGCGGTATTGGCGAGGAGCCCGGCGAGATAGAAATTCATGCTCGATCCGGGCGTGCAGTCTTTGTATGGAGTAGATTGCGAAGCTCCGCCCGGCCGCTGAAACTGAACTCGCATTCGAGAGCCGGCGTTACACCCAGGCGCGCTGTAAAGCATCACAAGCGAGTTTGCCGTCTGCGAAACGACAGGCCGTCCGTTCGCGACACGCGTCTGAAAATGAAAGAGCGACGAAGATGCCGCTTCATCCCCGGTGTCGAGATCGCGCGCAGACACCTCGATCTCATACAGACCTTCGTGCTCTGCGGAGGTCCAGTCGAGCGAATTGAGCGGACCGAAATCGCGAACTACGCTATAGTCCTGGCCCTGCCTGCGAACGCGAAATCGATACCAAACGTTCGCGGCCGCAGGGCTGGAAACACTGGCGGCGAACGTTACCAGTGTTCCGACCGGCGCGGGCGACGGAATTGAAGGTGTAACAGTCACCGACATCCCGGCGGCGATGGCCGCAAACGCGATTGCCAGTAAGCTCCCTCTCAATCGCGGCTGGATGTTAGATCGCACGCTCCGCCGAGTTGCTTCCTACATTTCAGGAACTCCGGCGCCGCAAAAAAGTTGCTGCGGGAATTTTAATCGAAATTTCTCTAAAATCCGACGGCTCGGCGTCAGTTAAGCGAGGTCAGGTACGGGATACCGGCATCGCTCATCATTTTGTTGAGCCGCGGAACATCCGCCGCGAGCTTGTTCAACTCGGCGAGATCCTTCTGCAACTGCTGCGAAGCATCCTCGGCTTCGGCGAGCTGGCGCGAGGTTGGGGCGCCGGTATAGTTGTCGAGTGCGCCGAGCAATCGTGAGATCTTCTGCGTCACGGGCGGCGGCGTGTATGGAGGCGGGGCGCCGGCGCCTCCACCGCCACCCCGGCCGCCTCCCGCGGATTCAAAACGATCCGCGACCGTCTTCGAACGGGCGAGCAGTTCGTCCGCGGCTTTCTTGACGGCGTCGGGGATCTGCGGCGCGTTCGGCTGCTTCCATCCATCGGTGAGGCTCGTGAGAGCATTGCGGATCGCGACCGCTCGCCGGCGGGCGGCGTCCGCCTCACGAGTCAGAGTGACGAGAGTATCGATCGTTTTCCTCCGCGTCTCCCGGTCGGAAGGAGGAACCTGGATGCGAGGGTCCTGCTCGACGGTCACGGTCTTCGAATCTGTTTTGTTTCCGAGCGCGACGGTGACGGTGTAGGTTCCGGGTTCGGCGAGTGGGCCGCGACCCGGGGGCAATCCGCCGCGTCCACCTCCAGCTCCGCCTGCGGCAACTGGCTGGCCTTCGACCGGTGCGACGCCGAATTCGTTCTGAAGCTCGCCGGCGAATCCTTCTTCGCCGCCTTGATTCTGTTGCTGAGCCGCTGCCGGCTGCGCAGCGCCGCCGCCACGTCCGCCGCGGCCTCCTCCGCCGCCACGCCCGCCGCGTCCGCCGCCGGGATTCTCCGGAAGCACTGGAGCATCCAAGCGAAGATCCCATGCGACACGGTTCACGCTGCCCGCTTCGGCGCGGGTCGTGAAATGGCGAACCGGATTCCCGGATTTATCCGTCACCGTGAATCGCGCCTGCCCGGCCTCCTTCGCGAAATAATCGAGCAGAACGCCGTTCGGGGCATTGGGCGCGTAGAACAACGCCGATCCGATGAAGCCGCGATAATCCGCCATCTTCCACTCGACGGCCGGGCGTGTGTCAAAAAGCTTCAAATCGCTTGTGAGCGCCTGTGGCGTCATCTGTTCGAGGGCGCTGATGTTATCCATGATCCAGATTGCTCGTCCATGCGTCGCGACGATCAGGTCGTGGTCGCGCGGATGAATCTGGATGTCGAAAACCGGAACCGTCGGCAACCCGTTTTTCATCTGATGCCAACTCGCGCCGCGATCGAAGGTGACGAACATGCCGAATTCCGTGCCTGCGAATAGAAGATCGGGATTCACGGGATCTTCCCGGATGACGTGCACTGTTCCGGCCGAGATTGGGATCCCGCTGGTGATTCTCGCGAAGGAATCACCATAATTCTTCGTGACAAAGATATTGACAGAGTAATCGGCGCTGCGGTGATTATCGTAGGTGACGTAGGCAGTGGCAGCGTCCTTGTGCGACGGCTCGATGCGGCTAACGTAACCGCCCTTCATCATGCCGGTGATGTGGCTTGCGACGTTCGTCCACGTTTTGCCGCCATCGCGCGACATCTGCAAATTTCCGTCATCCGTTCCAGCCCACAACACGCCGGCCTTCACAGGCGATTCGGCGATCGCAGTGATGCACGGCCACGCGACCACGCCATCGTTAGCGGAAAGCGTCGATGAGTCGACCAGCTTGCCGAAAATGGTCTGCTTGCTCCGTTCCGCCCTGGTCGTCAGATCCTCGCCGAGCACTTCCCATGTGTCTCCGCGATCGGTGGACTTGAACAGATGATTTCCGCCGTAATAGATAGTCTTCGGGTCGTGCGGAGAAATCATCAACGGCGAGTTCCACTGGAAACGGTATCGGGGCGCCTGATCGTTCGGCTCCTGGGGCCGGATCGACTTAGCTTCGGTCGTCCGCAGATCGCGGCGCGTCAAATTTCCGTCCTGCGATTCGGCGTAGATGATATTGGGATCGCTCGGGTCGATGCGGTTGTAGAAACCGTCGCCACCCTGCACCGTGATCCAGTCTTCATTGCCGATTCCGAGCGTCTGGGCGCTGGAACTGGGGCCGCACCAAGAATAGTTGTCCTGCAATCCGCCGCAGACGTGGTACGGTTTCTGGAAGTCGTAGGCGACCTCATAGAACTGCGCGAGCGCCATGTTATTGATGTGGCGCCAGCCGCGGCCCGCATCATTGGTGGTCCACACGCCGCCATCGTTTCCGATCACCAGATGATCCGAATTCGCCGGATCGATCCAGATGGCGTGGACGTCGCTGTGGACGCGCTCGAAACGGTTCTGTGTAAATGTCTTGCCGCCATCTTCGGAGAAATAAATGTTGACGCCGCCCATCCATAGCTTGTTTTCGTTATTCGGGTCGACGCGAATCTGGCTGAAATACGATGGCCGCGGATTCGTGTCGCTCATCCGAGTCCAGTTTTCGCCTTTATCCTCGGATCGATAAACGCCGCCTTGCGTCCCGTGCTGGATGAGCGCGTAAACGATGTTGGTATTTTTCCGGTAAATGTCGAGAGCGCAGCGGCCGAGGTCGCCCGAGGGCAAGCCTTTGGTGAGCTTGGTCCAGTGCGAGCCGCCGTCGATCGATCGATAAACCGCGCTGCCGGGCCCGCCGCCGTTATAGCCGAAAACCGTGCGGCGATGCTGATAAGTGGTCGCGTAGAGGATATTGGGGCTCTGCGGATCAATGGCGATATCGTTCGCGCCGGTATCCTCATTGACGTAGAGAGTCTGCGTCCAGGTGGCGCCGCCATCGGTGCTCTTGTAAACGCCGCGCTCCTTATTCGGCCCCCAAAGATCGCCCTGCGCCGCGACGTAGACGATATTCGGATCCGCCGGATGCACGACGATTCGTCCGATGTGATGTGTTTCTTTCAATCCGAGATGCATCCAGGTCGTGCCGCCGTCCATCGACTTGTAAACTCCGTCGCCCCAGGACGAGCTTTGGCGATTGTTGGGTTCGCCCGTGCCGACGTAGAGAATGGACGGGTTCGACGGAGCGAGCGCCAAATCTCCAATCGACGGATTGGGCTGGTCCTCGAAAATCGCTCGCCAGGTGATGCCGCCGTTGACGGACTTAAAAATTCCGCCGGCGGCGGCGCCCACGTAGATGATTCTGGGATCCGATTCAACAATCGCCAGGTCGTCGATGCGGCCGCCCATTGTGGCGGGTCCGATACTGCGAAACTTCAGGTTCTTGAGCGCGCTTTCATAATTCGGCTGCGCGAGCGTGATGCCAACAAAAGTGACCGGGAGCAGGAATTTTCGCAGGATCATGGCAAGACATTCTATAAGATTTTTGAGAAATTGGGACGCCGCGATGAGGCCGCGGGAGCACACGGCGGTTGTTGAAGGATGCTTCGAAATCCCACTCGCCCCCCCTGAGGCGCCGTGACCGCGATGGCGGCACGGAACCTGGTGCGATGGCGAGCGGCACGTCGAGGCTTTTCCGCATACTCGTCAGCGTTAGAAAATGAATTTCGCGCCGAGCTTGATGATGCGCGGCGCAACTTCAGTCGACACCGGATTCGCGAATGTCGTTGCCGTGCTTACGTCCACGTACAGATTGGGCACGTTGAAATTCGGGTGGTTGAAGGCGTTGGTCGCCTCGCCGCGGATTTGCATGCGCATGTGTTCGCGGATCGCGAAGTCCTTGTAGATCGAAAGGTCCACGCGCTGGAGGCTCGGCCCTTGCAGGACGTTGCGCCCGACGCCGAACGGCGTGCCGAAATATTTATCGGCGGCGAGATTGTTGTAAATCCAATGGACATCGTTGATCGAGACCACCTGAGAGGTGTTGGCGAGGTTGACCAGGTTTCCATTGAGGAACTCGCCGACGCTGCGGACAGGAGCATTCGGATTGGCCAGGAACGGCCGCAGCGAATCTCCGCCGCCGATGAGGCTGGCGGCAGAGGCGTCTTCAAGCGGATTGACGTTCAGATTATTCTGCACCGGCGTCATCGGACGTCCGGTCTGAAAGACCTCGAACATACCAATGGTCCAGCCACCGGCGGCGCGGCCATACCAGCGCTGATTCGTTTTCATCCACGGCATGGTCCAGCTTGCGGTGATCGAAAGCGCCTGCGGAATGTTGTTATTCGAAAGGCCGCGCTCGCCCGCGCCGACGTTGAAGGGATCCTGCGCGAGAACGACGGATCCGGAACTGATGAACGAGTAGACCTCGCTGATGTTATCCATCGTCTTGCTCCACGTGAACGAAGCCTGCATGGTGAGCTGATGGAACAGATCGCGGATATTGTAGGTTGTCTGGAGTCCGTTGTAGGTTGAATGACCGCTGTTGTCGCGCAAACGGATCACGCCATAATCGGGAACCACGCGTCCGGCGCAGGCCGAGCAAGCCGGATTCACCGTGGGCGTGACTCCCGCCGGCAGAACGTTCGAAAAGCCGTTATTCACGAAGCCTGCGATGTATGGATTTCCGTTGCGCGTGGCGAAAGTCGAAACTCCCTGCGTGCCCACATAGCGCAGCTCAAATCCCATATTGTTTCCGAACCGCCGCTGAATACCGAGCGTGTAGCTGATGGAGTAAGGCTCTTTGAAGTTCGGCGCGAATAGCGTCTGATTGAGCGAGCGAGGGTCGACTCCCGGCGGCGGAGCGTACACCTTTTGTAAATTTGCGCCGGTGATGTCGGATGGCATGGGCGTCGTGAGCGTCGATCCGGAAAGCGAGTAGGCGAAAACCACTGGCGCAGCCGTCGCTGCGTTCAGGAACAGGTTGTAGAACGCCGGATCGTATGCCATGGCGAATCCGCTGCGGATCACCGTAGCGTCCTTGCCGAGTAATTTGCCCAGGAATCCATCCCCGCCCTGCGGCGTCCACGCCAGTCCGATCCGCGGCGCGAAATTTTTCGTCGGCGACGGAAGACTGGGGTATGTCCGCGCCGAAAGGGGCAGCGCGGTGCTCCAGATCGCGGTCGACGCATTGCTTTCGCGCTCCACCGTTTCCTGATTCAGAAGATTGATCGGCTGGCCTGAATACTCGTAGCGCAGGCCGAGATTCAGCGTAAGGTTCGGCCGCAAACGAAAATCGTCCTGGATGTAATATGCCTGATCGAGTTCGTGCGGCTTCTCGGTCGGAATGCCTGCGGCTCCGCTGAACGATGAAGGCGTGTTGTTCAGGTATTGCTGGAAATTGCTGTAAGTGTAGACACCGTTCACGTTCGGCAGAAATCCCAGCGGAATATTGTCGTTGATGAACTGGAATCCCATCTTCAAAGCGTGGCGTCCCGCCTGCTTGCTTAAGTTGTCCTGATACTGATAGCTGTTCACCAATCGATACTGCGGCAAATTGTAGGCGAGACCATAGCCGAGATAGCCCGTGATTCCGACGTTGGCGATGTTCTGCGTCAATTGGTCGAAGCCATAGGTGTTGCCGCCGAAGCTGTCGAATTCGCTCTTTATAAAACTGAAGCGAAATTCGTTCACCAGTGTCGGATTGATGGTCCAGATCCAGCTTCCGCCCGCCTGCTTGCTATGGCTCGGCGATCCGATGAAGTAGCCGGCCTGGCCATTGCTTGCCGAAAACGGAGTATTATTCTGCTGGTCGTAATACTTGCCGGTGACTTGCATGCCGGCCGAAAGGTGATAGTCAACGTGGGCGCCGGCGTCCCAAATGTCTTGCGGCGTCGGGACGAAACGCTGCACGTTGGCAAACGGCACGCTGATCGTCTGGCCGTTAGGCGTCGTTATGGTCTGATTCACGGTGCTGTTCGGAACGATCGAAACGCTCCCGACCTTCTGCGCCCAGACTCCGTATTTGACGTAATTCGCGAGCGTCGGCGAGTTCGGGAAATAGGCTTGCAGTTGCGCGAGTCCGTCCGGCGTCGGCGCGAGCGTGCTCCCCGTTCCGATGTAGCTGGCGTTCTGGCGAATCCATTCGCGCTGTGTCCAGACGTTAAAAAATAGTTTGTTCCTGATGACGGGCCCTTCGAACTGGCCGCCGAAAATCGAATCCAGATACTTCGGAGGCGTCGTGAGCTTCGATAGGTGCTGCACGTTATCGAGCGCTGTCCAGTTCTGATCGTCGCGACGCAGATACGTGCCGACGCCGTGGAACGCATTGGTCCCCGATTTAACGCGGATGTTCACGATCGCTCCGGCGTTGCGTCCGTATTCGGCGCTGTACTGATTCGTAATCACCTGATACTCGCCGATCGCTTCCAGATTGCTGAACGAATATCCAGGGCCCGCGATCGTCGGATCGTTGTTATCCTGTCCATCGAGCAGGAAGTTATTCGATCGCGCGCGCTGGCCGTTGGCCGAAAAGAGCAGTCCGTTCGAGTTGATATTTCCGAACCCGACCACAACGCCCGGGGACATCAGCGCCATGCGGTCCACTCCGCCCTGCACGCCCGGCAAGGTCAGCACGGTCTCCGCCTGCACGTTTGTGCTGATCTGGGATGTGTCGGTCACCAGCAGCGGGGCTGAGCCTTCCACCTGCACGGTCTCGCCCACGGACCCCACCTCCATCGTGGCGTTCACGCTCGGTTCGTGCGCCAGCTCCACCACAACCCCTTTCGCCTCGAACGTGCGGAATCCGGGAGCTTGAACACGAACGGTATAAATTCCGGGCGCGAGAAACGCAGCCTTGAACAGTCCGGCATCGTTGGTGACCAAAGGAGTCGAGACGCCAGTTCCCTGGTTGATGACTTCGACCTTTGCGCCGACGATGACTGCGCCGCCGGGATCAGTTACGGTCCCGGATAGCGCGCCGGTGGTGATTTGGGCCCAGCTTGCGCACACAAAAACCGCCAGCGCAAACAGTAAGCGGACTGTGTGGAACGCAATCCGCGAAAAAAAAGCAGCAGGAGCGGCGTTGGACATAAATCTCCCTGGAGAGTAAGCTACGGGCGGAAGACGTCCGGGTCCCCAACACGTTGGGGCGAATATATCACCAAAGCGCAAAGGTGTCCAGAAAAATGTTGCGAAATGGCTACAAGGAACTTCACCCCTTGCGGCCGGGGCGACGGTTTCGCTCCCGTTCGATCCGGCTGGAAGGTAAAGTGCCCGCGAAATCGTAGCCGCTATGAATCCTGGTGCGCGCATGCGAAATTCCGAGCCGCGCGTTCACAGTTGTGATTCTGAGCCACACGCGAACGTGAGAAGATCGATTCGAGGTGGAAAATGCCAGTCTATCTCGTGATGGGCGCGCTCCTGATGCAGTCCGGCACCGTGTCGGTGAATGCATCGAGCCGGCCGAAGTGTACGGTTGAAGGGCAGGTCGTCAATGCGGCTTCGGGTGCGCCGCTCAAACGCGCGAATCTCCGATTACAACCGGTTATCGAAGGAAAGGACATTCCGGAAACGCGTACGACCTACACGTCCTCAACCGATGCGGAAGGAAAATTCGTATTACAGGACGTCAAGCCGGGCACGTATATGCTGCGCGCGGACCGGGCCGGGTATATCGCACAAAGCTACGGATCGCGATCGGTATCGGGCATCGGATCCAGGTTGAAACTCGATCCCGGGCAATCGATGAAGGATCTGCAAATCAAGCTGGTTCCGCAGGCGATGGTCTTCGGAAAAGTGATCGACGACGACGGAGAAGCTGTTGCCGGCGTCCGTATTCAGATGCAGCGCTTGATGTTTTTCAACGGCAAGAAGCAATGGAGTCCGTATGCGAACGGTACATCCCAAGCCGATGGAACATTCGTGCTGGGAGGTATTCCCTCCGGAAAATATTATCTGAGCGCCGAAACATTCGGCGATACAGGTTCGTACGGAGAAATTGAGAGTGCAGCGGGGAAATCGGGCCGTGAGAGCTTTTTAAAGACTTACTTTCCCAACGCGCTGGATATTGCGAGCGCCGCACCGCTCGATATCGGCGCCGGTGCTGAACTGCGCGGCGTAGAGATTCGTATGCGGCGCGGACGCGTGTATGAAATCCGTGGCCGTGTGGTGAATACAACGCCGGTTGCGACGCCGGCCAACGTAAGTCTGGTGATTTCTCCCAAGAACAGCGACAGGACGGTCTTTGACGGCCGAAGTCAGGCTTTCGCCGGGGGCAAGGATCTCCTCTTTCAATTCAAGAATCTCCTGCCGGGGACTTACGTAATTCAAAGTCAATTTGCGCAGTCTGTGGTGACCGACCCCGCGACAGGCGAAGCGGCGCTCGGCAAAGGACTGACAGGGCGAATCGAGGTGACCATCGGCGACGCGAATCTGAATGATGTCGTTTTCCCGCTCGGAACCGGCGTCGAAATTATCGGCAGCATCAAAACCGAAACGGACTCCTCCACTCAGGTCCAGTCACAACAAACCTCGCAAACGCCGCGGTCGGCCACGATTCAACTACGGGCCACAGGAGGGGTTCATTTCGCACCGCCCTACGCTCAGGCAAGCAGTGAAGGGAATTTCAGACTGCACGCGGTGGCTCCCGATGTTTATAGAGTCACCGTCTACGGCAATCCCGACGGCACCTATGTCAAAGCGATCCGTTTCGGCGGCCAGGATATCACCGGAAAGGATCTCGATCTGACATCCGGCGGAGGCGGCGAACTCGAAATCCTGCTTTCTCCGAATCCCGCCGATATTTCCGGAATAGTTCGCGCGGAAAATGGCGAAGCAGTTTCCGGAATTTTAGTTCAGCTATTCCTCGGGGACGAAGTCAAAGCGACAGTCAATACGGATCAATACGGAGCATTTCACATGAGCAATCTGGCCCCGGGCGACTATTGGCTTTATGCCTGGGAGGACATCGAACCTGGCTTGAGCCAGGAACCGTCGCTTCGAAAAGCGTTCGAAAGCAAGGCGACTTCGATCAAATTAAAGGAAAAAAGCCGCGAAAGCCTGGAAGTGAAACTGATCGCAAAAGATTTGATCGAGGCTGAGGCAGCCAAAATCCGCTGATTAACGGTGCGCAGACCGTAACGGTTTCGAGAGCCGGCGCGCGGCCCCCGAATTGCTCCACTCATTTTGGTGAACTGGAAATCGGGCGTCGCATCGATGTGCATTGCGCTGGCGCTCCAAAATCTGGCGGCGCAGGATCCATCGCAGCAGCAAGCTGCTCCAGACGTGCCCCTTCTTAATCCACAGCAACTCGACGATCTGGTTGCGCCGATCGCTCTGTATCCCGATCCCCTCATTGCGCAGATTCTGGCCGCCGCCACTTATCCGCTGGAAGTCGTCGAGGCTGACCGGTGGCTTCAATCCAACACCAACCTCCAGGGGACCGCGCTGACCGACGCTGCGCAAAGCCAGCCCTGGGATCCGAGTGTTCAAGCCCTGGTCGTGTTTCCTACGGTTCTTGCCATGATGGACCGGAACCTGAAGTGGACCACGGACTTGGGCAACGCCTTTCTCGCGCAACAGGGCGATGTGATGGACGCGATCCAACGCCAGCGACAGCGGGCGCAAGCCGCGGGCAAGCTGGCATCGAACGAACAACAAACCGTCCAGCAGACGACTGAAGACAACAAGACTGTCATCGTGATTGAACCTGCGCAGCCGCAGACCATCTATGTCCCGGTTTACGATCCGGTTGTCGTATGGGGACCTCCTGTGTACCACCCATGGCCGGCGTTCTGGTTCCCTCCACGGCCTGCGGGATATATTGCGGCGGGGGCGTTCGGATTCTTCGTCGGTGTCACGGTGGGAAGTTATTTCCATTCCTGGGGCGGATGGAACAACTGGGGTTGGGGCCCGGGGTGGGGCAGCCGAAACGTTGTCATCAATAACAATTTCTATGTGCGCAACAATTTCCGCGTCCAGAATAACTACGTCCGGAACGGACGCACAGTCTGGACGCACAATCCGGAACATCGCGCGGGGGTTCCGTACTCTTCTCGCGGGGTCGCAAATCGCGTCGGCGCGGCGCCGGGATCACTGAGACCTGCGCCAAGCCGCCTGCCGCCGGGAAACTTCTCCCGTCCTGCGCAACCTCCAGAGCGGCCGGAGAATCGTCCGGCAGTGCAGAACCGGCCTGGAGAGCAATCAGGACGAAGCGGCGCTGCGCCGGCGCAGCGCCCCGGTGGATGGAACGATCGGAGCGCCTTCGGTGGATCCGCAAACGGGGATCGAGCGCGGATTGAGAACGATCGGGGCCATGCGAGTCTCGGTAATCGCATTCCTGGCCATACTCCGCAATCCCAACCCCGGCCGGCGCCGCAGGCTCGACCGGCGTCGCAAGGAGGGCAGGCTCCTCAGGCGCGCCCGGCGCCGGGATCGCGGCCAGGCCAACCTTCGCGGCAGCCTCCTCGCGGGAGATAGAGAACTATGGTGATGATTGGCAGATTCGCAGTGCTACTGTTGGTCGGCGCCGCCTGGGCGCAACAATCGCATCCGGTGAGCGGACAGAGAATCTTCGCGACGCCGCAAGAGGCAGCGGAGGCGCTGGTGAATGCCGCCAGCGCGAACGATGCCGCCACGCTGCGCGCATTATACGGGCCAGCCGGACAAGAAATCATCGAAAGCGGCGATCCAGCGCAGGATGAAGCGCGCCGTCAGCGCTTTGCGATGAAGGCAAAGGAATCGATGCGTGTCGCCGAGGACCCGTTCGAGCCCGGCCGCTGGATCATCTCGGTAGGAAAAGACAACTGGCCGCTGCCGATTCCGATCGTAAAGGTGAAGGGCGGCTACCGGTTCGACATCCAGGCGGCGAAGGGGGAGATTCTGGCGCGGCGCGTGGGCGCGAACGAGTTGGATGCGATCGCCCTGCTTCGCGCATTGGCGGATGCCGAAGTCGAGTTTGCATACTCGGATGTCGATGGAAACGGGATGCGCGATTATGCCCAGAAAATCCTCAGCACTCCTGGGAAGCGGGACGGGTTATATTGGCCGGCAAAAGAAGGCGCAGGGGAATGTCCACTCAACAAAGCCGCCGGAGACGATATTTTCGCAGGCGATCAACTTCCCGCCTCGGGCCAGCCTCTGACGTTCCGGGGATACGTCTTCCGCGTTCTGACGGCGCAGGGGCCGAATGCCTCGGGCGGCGCGCGGGATTACGTCGTCCGCGGCGATATGATCGGCGGTTTTGCATTTATCGCTTATCCGGCTGAATATGGCGTAAGCGGCATTAAAACATTTGTGGTGAATCAAGACGGTGTAGTGCTGGAGAAGGATCTCGGGGCGAATACAAAAACAATTGCGGGTGCGATCAAGCGATATAATCCCGACAAGACGTGGACGGAATCGCCGCGGCTGGCGGAGTAGCAGGACGCTCGTTGCGGGCTCGATTCAGGACTGCTATAGTGACGATAGTTCTTCCCAAGGGCCTGTGGCGCAGTTGGGAGCGCGCTTCCATGGCATGGAAGAGGTCGTGAGTTCGAATCTCACCAGGTCCACCAAACAACTCAAACACTTACAAACCTTCACGCTCCCCACAATTGAAAACTGGGTCCAAACTGGGTCCATTTCAGGTCCAATCCTGAAGTCGCTCGCTCCGGTAGCCGTGGTAGCGATGGGAGGTATGTTTTCGATCCCGTATCACGAAACAGGAGACGAAGACATGAATTTTCCCTATACATGCAAATCGATCATCGCCCCCATGGCTCTCTGGTAGGCGCGGGACCGATGGTAGGCGTGTTCGTTCGTACTGAGTATCGCGAGACGGGGACGACATCGATTTTCCCTATACATGCGAAATGGCCGACGGCTACCACGGCGGCAGGACAGTCGTCAGCGCGGTATTCCAAGCGGGATTCTCCTGCGTTTGAACAAGAGATGGCCGCTCTCGCCGGCGTCGATCAACCGAGGACTCGCAACGCTCCGGCGCTTGCTTCGCCTCGCGTTTGAATAGCAGGTGATCGACCGTGTTCCGCGCGTCAGGCTGCTAAGCGGCGAGCGCCAGCGCGAGTACATTCTCAGCCGCGCTCTCGAACCGAACTATCTCGCGGCCTGCCCCGAGCCGCTGGCCGACGTTGCGGCGGTCCTGCTCGAAACGGGCCTTCGTCTCGGCGAAGCGCTGTCGCTCGAATGGCCGCAAGTTCGTTTAGATCCCCCCGAAGGTTCGGCATTAGGCGTCGTCACGGTGCTCGCTGAGAAGGCGAAGAACGGCCGGACGCGGCATGTCCCGCTCACAGCACCCGCCGCGACAATTCTCCGAAAATGGGGACCGCGGCCGGAAGGATACGTTTTCCATCGCGAGGGTGCGCTTTTGCTCCAAACGTCACTTGAACATCAGCACAAGCGCGTGCGAGAATCATTAAAGCAGCCGGTCGGCTTCGTTCTTCATTCCCTTCGACACACCTGTGGGACGAGATTAGGCGAGTCCGGGACGGCTGATGCGTTTACGATCATGCGACTAATGGGTCATGCCTCGATTACGACCAGCCAACGGTACGTTCACCCGACGCCCGAAACGCTGGAACTCGCGGTGCGGCGCATGGAGTCGCGTGCTTCCGTTGTTCAGGGACTACCCCCAGAATCACCCACAGTGAACAGCGGATCGGAAAGCCAAACTGACGTAAATGCTTTAGTTTCAAACAGCGGGCGCGTAGCTCAATTGGCAGAGCAACTGACTCTTAATCAGTAGGTTGTAGGTTCGATTCCTACCGCGCTCACCACCTCACGGTCCAGAATTCAGTTTGGGACAGGATTTTTTGCGGAAATCCGCCGTAACGCATCCCGCCGGCGCGGAGGACTCGCATCACCTCGCGTTAGCGCGCCGAAGCGTCGCCGTCAGTTTACGCGCTCGATGATCGTGGCGGTCGCCATTCCGAATCCAATGCACATCGACTGGAGGCCATAGCGGCCGCCGGTACGCTCCAGAATGTTGACGAGCTTTGTCATCAGCACGGCGCCAGTTCCACCCAGCGGATGGCCGTGCGCGATCGCGCCACCCTGGATGTTCAGACGATCCATATTCGGCTGAATTTCGCGAGCCCACACCAGCGGGACGCATGCAAAGGCTTCGTTGATTTCGAAGGCATCGATCTCGTCCGCTTTGAGACCGGCCATGGCGAGCGCCTTCTGCGTTGCCGGGATCGGGCCGGTCAGCATCAACTCGGGATCGCTGCCGACCACAGCGCGGGCCACGATTCTCGCCCGCTTCCTCAACCCGAGTTCGCCGGCTTTGCGGCCACTTGCAAGCAGCACGGCTCCGGCTCCATCGGAGATCTGGCTTGAGTTCGCCGCCGTGACGACCCCGTCAGGACGAAAGACTGGCTTGAGCGATTTCATTCGTGACAGATCCGGATTCGGGCGGACCCCTTCGTCTTTTTCGAGGCCATTGAAAGAGAAAACTTCAGAACGGGTCCAGCCATTGCGTTCGGCCGCGGCGGCGCGGCAGTGGCTCTGTGCGGCGAACTCATCCATCTCGTCCCGCGTGATCCCCCACTTTTCGGCGATCAATTCCGCCGAAATACCCTGATGAAGCAATTGGCAGGGAAAGTCTTTACGAAATTCATCGGTGAGCGCCCCGTCGGACCCCATTGCGACGCGGCTCATCGATTCGACGCCGCAGCCGATGGTCATCTCCATGTCGCCGGCCGCGATTGCCTGAGCAGCAAAGTGAATCGCCTGCTGGCCCGATCCGCAGAAACGGTTCAACTGAAGCGCGGGAACTTCTTGCGGGAATCGCGCTTTGAGGCCTGCGAGACGGCCGATACAGGTGCCTTGCTCGCCATGCGCGGTAACACATCCGGCGACGACATCTTCAACGTGGCGTTTCTCGACGCCGGCGCGCTCGACCAGCGCGTTTAATGTGCTTGCCAGCAGATCCACCGGATGCACATTGTGCAGCGCCCCGTCTTCTTTTCCACGCCCGATCGGCGTCCGAACGGCCTCAACGATGAATACGTCCCGCATACAGCCTCCCTTCTAAACGAACAGTGTCTCACAGGGCCAGTCACCTGGATGACCGGCGGAGTCGCGACGGCACGCTTCCGCAGAATGAGACGAATCCCGGCGTTAATCCCCCGAACGGCGTCATGCCGCTAGCATCTTCCACTCCGGCTGGGGTACCGTAGAAATGTGTTCGCCATGGCGTGGTTTACGCGGCAAAAATCGGGAGTGGAAGGCGGCGGCGAAGGGGAAAAGCGCGTGCGGACAGAGGGACTCTGGCTAAAGTGCGAAAGCTGCGGCCAGATCATCTGGAAAAAAGCGTTGGACGAAAACAATCAGGTTTGCCCGCGGTGCGAACATCATTTCCATCTCGATGCGCGATCGCGGCTCGCGACCTTGTTCGACGATGGCGTATATGAAGAGTTCGATTCCGACCTGGTCTCGACCGATCCTTTGCGCTTCGTCGATTCGAAAAAGTACGAAGACCGGCTGGCCGCGATGCGGGAAGCAACGGAAATGTCAGACGCCCTTCTCTCCGCCGGCGGCCTGCTTTCCGGACGCCGGGTGAACATCTGCGCAATGGAACTGCGCTTCATCGGAGGGAGCATGGGCGCTGTGGTGGGCGAAAAAATCACGCGCGCCATCGAACGTTCGCTGGCCGATCGGCACCCGATCATCATCATCTCGGCTTCCGGCGGAGCGCGTATGCAGGAAGGCGCCATCAGCCTGATGCAGCTCGCAAAGATTTCGGCCGCGCTGATGCGGCTCGATGAAGCCCGCATCCCGTATATCAGCGTCCTCACCGATCCCACGACCGGCGGCGTCACCGCGAGCTTTGCGATGCTTGGCGACCTGAACATCGCCGAGCCCGGAGCCCTGATCGGGTTTGCCGGCCCACGGGTGATTGAACAGACGATCCGCCAGAAACTGCCCGAAGGATTCCAGCGCAGCGAATTTCTGCTGGAACACGGCTTTCTCGATGCGATTGTGAAGCGCAGCGAGATGAAGCAGTACATTTCCAACGCACTGACGTTCTTCTGCGATTAAGGAAATCGCAGCGGCGGCCCGATGGCCTATAGTGACATGAGAGTTCCATGCGCTTTCTCGCGATCACGGGTTTTTTAGTTCTGTCGCTGCCCGCGCAGACCGTTTCGTTCCGTCCTCCGGCCGTGCCCCTGATTGTGCACGATCCGTACTTCAGCGTATGGTCCATGGCGGACAGGCTGACGGACGAAAACACGAAACATTGGACGGGAACAGAGCAGTCACTCACGTCCTTGGTGCGCGTCGATGGAGAGACATTCCGGATCATGGGGCGCGATCGAAACGACACGCCCGCGATGTCTCAAAGAGATCTCAGGGTGCTTCCCACGCGGACGATTTACACGTTCGAGGGCGCGGGCATTCGCGTCGAACTTACATTTCTGACCCCGGCGATCGCGAACGATCTCGAAATTCTCGCTCGGCCGGTGACGTATGTGATCTGGGCGGTTCAGTCCACGGATGGGAAGAAACACCAGGTCGAGGTCTACCTGGACGCCGCCGGTACTTTGGCTGTGAATACCGCCGATCAGCCGCTGGTGTGGGGGCGCTTTCGCGCCGCCGGGATGAATGCCCTGCGCATCGGATCGCAGCAGCAGCCGGTCCTCGATAAGGATGGCGACAATCTGCGCATTGACTGGGGATATTTTTACCTTGCAGCTCCGTCCGCCAGCGGCTCTACCGAGGCCGCGGCCAGTCTGGCCTCTTTGCGCGCGGCTTTCGCGAAATCGGGAGCGCTCGATTCGTCCGATGACACCGAGACGGGGCGCGCGGCAAACTCGCGCGACGCGGCCGGACCCGCGGCTGGGCTGGGGGTGGCGATTCCGATGGGCGCTATCGCATCCACGCCTGTTTCGCGGCATGTGATGGTCGCTTATGACGACGTTTGGGCGCTCACGTATCTGCAACGCCGCGTTCGGGCGTGGTGGCGGCGCGATGGCGCCACCGCAGCCGATCTTCTCGCCCTGGCCGAACGGGATTTTCTATCGCTCAACGAACGGTCGCGGAAGTTTGACAACGACCTGATGGCGGATTTGCGTCAGGCGGGCGGCGATCACTTTGCGCAGATGGCTGCTCTCGCATATCGGCAATCGGTTGGTGCTCACAAGATGGCGGCGGATGCCGATGGCAAGCTATTGTTTTTCCCCAAGGAGAACTTCTCGAACGGATGCGTCGACACGGTGGACGTGTTTTATCCGAGCTCGCCTCTTTTTCTGCTGCTGAATCCCAAGCTCTTGATCGGGTCGCTCGAGCCGGTGCTGGAGTATGCGTCCCTGCCGCGGTGGCGATTCGATTTCGCTCCCCACGATCTGGGCCGCTATCCGCGGGCCGATGGACAGGTATATGGAGGCGGCGAACGGACGGAGAGAGATCAAATGCCGGTGGAAGAGTCGAGCAACATGATCATTCTTACGGCGGCGGCCGCCCGGGCGGGCGGTGATACATCTCTCGCGCAGAGATATTGGCCTGTGCTGGCGAAGTGGGCGCGGTATCTGAAGGAGAAAGGACTGGATCCGGAAAACCAGCTTTCGACCGATGACTTCGCCGGACATCTGGCGCACAACGCCAACCTGTCGATCAAAGCGATCGTCGCATTGGGAGCCTATGCCCAGCTTGCGGATTCAATCGGCCTGAGCAAGGAATCTGCCGAATTTCGCGCGACAGCGAAAGAATTTGCGCAGCGCTGGTTGGGAATGGCTTCAACTGGCGATCACTATGTGCTGGCATTCGATAAAAAGGGAACGTGGAGCCAGAAATACAACTTGATCTGGGACAAGGTATTGGGGCTGGATCTGTTTCCCGCCGAAGTCGCGCAAAAAGAGATCGCGTTCTACCGGAAGCATCAGAAAACTTTTGGCCTGCCGCTCGACAACCGTTCTGAGTACACCAAACTCGATTGGATCTATTGGACCGCGGCTCTCGCCGGGTCGCAGGACGATTTCCATGCGCTGGTCGAGCCTACCTGGAAGTTCGCCAACGAATCGCCATCTCGCGTTCCGTTGACCGACTGGTATTGGACCCAGGACGCGAAGCAGCGCGGGTTTCAGGCGCGGTCCGTCGTTGGCGGGCTCTTCATGAAAATGCTGACCGATCCATCGATGTGGAAGAAGTGGGTTACGGCACGGTATTGAGCAGTAGACTCAGGGATAGAATTGGTCAGGATGCCAGGAGGAGCAGTGATCACGGCGATCGTTCTCATAAAGACCGCGCAGGGACGAACACAGGAAGTGGCGCAGGCGTTGATTGAGATGCCCGGAGTGACGGAAGCCTATTCCGTTGCGGGAATGTACGATCTTGTCGCGATGGCGCGCGTGCGCCATCACGATGATCTGGCCAACCTGGTCACGGAATCCATCCAAAGGATAAAAGGTATCGAGGAGACGAATACACTGATTGCCTTCCGCGCATATAGCCGGCGCGATCTCGAAGCGATGTGGGATATCGGCAATGAAGAGGCGATGCCTCAGCCGTAGGCTGTTCCTATTTCGATCCGTGTTCGCGCGCCCGCGCTCCGGAAAGTATGTTCGGCAAGGCCTGGTTTCCTTCGTGGCAGGCGTATTCGTAAATCGGCCCCGGGGCTGCGGAGAAGGGAAGTTCCCCGGTCCACGATTTTGTGAACGCGGTCGGATCGTCGATCGTGAACCGGTAAAGTATCGTTTCCGCGTCGATCCGCGTGAATCGCTCAATCACGTGGAGGTTTTCGTCGGCCCCGCGAAATCGTGTCTTGCCTGTCAGATTTGTCGTGTCCACGACGAGCGTTTCTCCTTCCCAACGGCCACGCGAATCTCCGAGCCATTTGCGTACACCGGATGGCAGATGAGGCCGGCCGTCTAACGGTATGATCCGCACATCGTGGATCATCTCCGAAAGAATCATCACGTAATCGGCGGTCTGAACGATCTGATACGTATTGTTGTACGGGCCGGGCAACATGGGAGGTCCGGCGGTCGGCCAGAAAACACAGCGTTCTGTGAGGGATCGATCCTGAGCCCGGTCCGCGGGATGTTGTTTGGAGTATTCGCGGATCTCGTCCGCCTCGCGCTGTGCCCGCGGCGTCAGTTGAGGAATCCGGCCGTCAGCCGGATCGACGACGATCGAGGTTCGAAAGCTCGGGCCAATTCGAGCAAGGCGTGTGCCGTGATCGAAGAACAGCTCGTTGTAGGCGCGCGCCACGTCAGTTTCCGAATCGCCATCGCGCCGGTCGCGATTGCCCTGCTCGAGCGTTCGCTTCTCATAAGCCGCCGCTTCCTGCTCAGTCAAAGCGGGTTTGTCACGAAACTCGGAAGGCCGTTCCAACGGAGTGAGCGTGGAGTTGGTCCAGATGCCTTGCAGGTCCGGATGTCCCTCCGGTGTGCGAGGAGGATTCCATTTCCGTTTCTCGACCTGGCAATAGAGAAGCGACGATCCCAAGGCAATCGACAGGATACACAGCATCGTCGGGCGCTTCGAACCAGGCGTCGGGCACCTCCAACCAAGCATCGGGCACCTCCAACCAGATGATAAATCAAAGCTTGTGCTCGAACAGGAAGTGGATGAGGCGTTTCCCGTCCGGCGAAGCGATTCTCGTGCTACCCTACTAGAGTCCCAGCCAGGCTTAATCTTGAGTACGTCGGCCCGAAGTAAATGCTGTTCCCTCTTTTAGCCCTCTTTTCCGCTTTCTTTTCCGGAACCGATCAAAACGCGCTAGACCGTATCTGGAAAGGCGAATTTACCGCGCCGCGGCCTCTCGCATCCATCCGGGTCATGAATTGGAACATCGACCGCGGCACGCGATTCGATGAAATCGCAAAGGCACTGGAGCAGGATCATCCCGATCTTTGCCTGCTTCAGGAAGTGGATCTGTTCGATCGTCGCAGCGGTGATCGCAACGTTGCGGAAGCGTTGGCACAAAGGCTCGGGCTCAACTATGCGGCAGCACCGTCGTTCCAGGAATTGAGCCAGGCGAGCGAGGGCAACGCTGCCTACCAGGGGCAAGCGATCCTCACCCGGCTCCCGATTCTCAAAGTTCGCGTAGTCCGTTTTCGCGATCAATCCAACTGGTGGAAGCCGCGTCCATACGTTCCGAACATTTCTTTGACGCAACGGCGACTGGGCGGCCGAACCGCGCTCGTGGCGGAGTTGAAAGGAACGAACGGGACGATCGTGGTGTACAACACGCATCTGGAGAGCCGCAGCCTGGGCAAACATCAAACAGCACAGATGAATGAGATCCTCGAAGATGCCCGGCAGTATCCGAAGAACACTCCCATCATTCTGGCCGGCGACTTTAATACCAAATACAACAGGACGGCTTTTCTGGCCACTCTTCAGAAGGCCGGTTACCACAACGCTTTCGGAAATCACGTGCCCCGGACGCAGCGAATCCTCGGAGGTCTGGACTGGATTCTGGTCCGCGGTCCGATGACGGTCGAGGACGCATCGGTGGTGAAGAGCGCGCATGGCTCGGATCACTACCCAGTTGCGGCGACGGTTGTCGTAACTCCCGAAAATCACGCCGGGGGAGCACGGTAAGCTTGAGCGCTCGCCGCGCGATACGCGCTCATTCGCGATGTACTCAGGAATCGTTAGTACAGCGTGAAGGCGTAGAGCATATCACCGGCGGCCACCAGCACGTATTGGTGTCCGTCGAGCATGTATGTCTCCGGCGCGTTCGAAATCTGACCCAGGCGAGTGTGCCACAAAATCTTTCCGTTCGCCGGATCGTAGGCCACCAGGTTTCCCCCCAAGTCGCCCGCGAACAGAAGTTTTCCCGCGGTGGTTAGAATTCCGTTCCCGAGAGATCCTCCCGTTCCCGGATATCGATGCCGCCACGCGACCTTGCCTGTCTTGTAATCGATCGCGGTCAGATACGCGCCCATCGTTCCTAGCCCGTCCTCTTCCTTGCCGCCCAACCCCATCGCGCCTCGAGGATCGGTCTCGGTCAGGTAGTACATCGCGTATGCTTCGTTCGTCGGAACGTAGAACAGCCCTGTATCGGGCGAATAGCTCGGCGGAGGCCAATTCGTCGCCCCGCCATTATTCGGCGAAACGAGCGATCCCGGCACCGACGAATCCTTGGCCACGTCGCGGATCGGCTGGCCCTTCGCGTTGATCTCCTTCACCCAGTTCGCCGCCTCCGAGAATTTCCCAGTGACCAGATGCTCGCCCGTCACCCGATCCAGAGTGAAGAAATATCCATTGCGATCCGCATGCAGCACCATCTTGCGAGGTCTGCCATTGAACTCGCCGTCGATCAGCACCGGCGTTTCCGTCGAATCCCAATCGTGCGTGTCGTGCGGATTCACCTGATAGTGCCACACCATTTTTCCCGTGTCGATGTTGATCGCTACAATCGAGCACGTGTACAAATTGTCCCCGGCGCGGCTCGGCGGATTGGTATATGCCGGCGACGGATTTCCTGTCCCGAAAATATACAGGTGCGTTTCCGGATCATACGATCCTGGGATCCATACATTGCCCGCGCCGTGCTTTGCGCCGTCCAGACTTCCCCACGTCTTCACCGCGGGATCGTCCTTCGTCACCGGAACCGTGTAGAAAGTCCACTGAACGTCGCCCGTTTCCGGATCGCGCGCCTGCACGTATCCCGGCTCATCCAGATCGTTCCCGGTCCCGATAATCACGTGATTCCCGATCACCACCGGAGCCATGGTCGAAAAATACTGCTGATTAAAATTCGCGATTTCCCTGTGCCATCGCTCTTTTCCAGTGCGCGCGTCGAGACATACCAGGTAATCGTCAGGAGTTTCCATGTAGAGCCAGTTGCCCCACATCCCCAGGCCGCGATTCCCGATGTGCGTGCCGCCCCTCGTTTTCCAGTAGTAATGCCAGATCTCATGCCCGTCGCGGGCATCCACTGCCCACGCATTATCGGGCATGGTCAAATACAAAATCCCGTTGACTTCGAGAATCGACGCGCGGATGCTCGACCCGCCGCCGAATCCTCCCGTCCCCGTTTGCGCGTCGCCTTCTCCGCCCACGATCGTACGTCCCCCCGGTCCTGGAGTGACGCGCCCGGCCCACGCGAGCGTCAAATGCTTCACGTTCGACTGATTGATCTGGGTCAGCGAGCTATATCGTTTCCCCGAATAATCTCCCGAATAGCTCGGCCAGGAATCGCCGAGCGGTTTCAATAGCGACGCCGGATCGAGCGGCTGGGCGCCCATCCTCATCGCGCCGAAAACCGCCAGCGCCATTATCGCCCTCCCTTGCCTGCCAGCGAGAACCATGCCCGTGCGCGCGCGGACGAATCCTCTTTTCATTTGAGCGTCACCAGATAAGAAGTCAGATCGTGAATCTCCTTGTCCGAATACTTCGGCAGCAGGTCGCGATGCGGCTTTAGCGGATCGTGAATCTCCACGCGAGGCGTGTCCCCCTCACGCCGAAAAGTCCTCTGAACTCCTTCAGAGTCTTGCAGGGTCACAATAAAGTCATCGATCCGCAGCAACCGGCCCTCAGCTTTCTCACCCGAATCGAGCATCACCGTGACGGTTGTCGGCGTGACCTTTACAGCCGAACCCCCGCGCCCGCCGCTTCCCGGCATCAGGAAATGATTCTGCATCGCTTTCGCGTCGGTAATCCTCGACGCGATTCCCTTCAAATCTCCCGACGCCGAGTGGCACGCCGCGCAGCGAGCCTTGAACGCCGCCTCTCCCGCCTTCGCATCGCCCACCAGGATGCTCGGCGGAGTCATTCTTGAAATGTCGTACCCGCCCACCTGAAAGCCATGGATGAACGCCGCGATGTCCGCAATCTGCTCCTTCGAAAGATTCATCTTCGGCATCTCGCCGCGCCCGTTCTGAACCACTACCGCGATCCGTTCGCCATTCTGATCGTTCAGGACGATCTCCGAATGCAGCAGATTCGGCCCGCCTTCTCCGCCGCGCGCGTCCGATCCGTGGCAGAAATTGCAGTTCACGCCATACAGAGCCTTTCCCCGCTCGACCACCTTGGGATCGGCGGGCGGACGCTGTGGAAACGCCGGCGGCCGCGCAGGCCGGGCTTGCGGCGGAGCCGTTGAACTCTGCGCCGCGCCGCACGCAGCCGACACCGCCACCAGGATCAGAAATTTTCCGGGATTCACGCGAGAGCGTCCTTGCAGAATTTCACGCACTTCGACATTTCAGCGATCGTATCCATTCCCGCTTTTCCGTATTCGTATTCGATATTCGCCGGAATCGCGTATTTCTCCTTCTTCAACAGTACCAGCACGTCTTTGATGGGAGTGTCGCCTTCGCCCCACGGCACGTTAGGTCCATGATCCTTCTTCCGATCCTTCAGGTGAAGATTCGTAATCCTCGCATGGTGCTGCTTGATGTAGCCAACCGCGTCGTAATTCGCCGCCGTGAAATGCCCGATGTCCAGATTCACCCCGTGATATTTCGAATACGACATTGCCGCCGCGAAGCTCTCCGGCGTTGCGAACTCATTGGGATCGCCGCTCGCGTCGTGACCGTGAAATCCGATCATCATTTTGTGTTTGTCCGCGAACGGAGCGATCCGTTTCGACACACTCACCTGCGTCGTCGACGAGATCGCCTTCGCCCCCAGCGCCTTCGCCATCTGAAACGCATAGTCGATTTCCTCATCCGTGATCGCCTGCGTCATGTTGAAACACAAAATCCGCAGGTCGATCCCGGCGGCCTCGAATTTTTTCCTGATACCTCGAAACTTATCCATCGAGACCGAGAGCCGCCACTCCCGCAGCGCCTGATTCCGCGATCGCGCCTCCGCAATCTCCTCCTCCGTCATCGGAGGACGTGGACCGCGTGGACGCGCCCCAGCCGGAGCGTTTCCACGCCCTGGACCTCTTCCCTGCGCCGGAGCACCCGCCGCCGCCTCGGCGTTCGACGACATCAATTCCACTTCGTCGAGCCCTAGCTCGACCATCCACTTGATGATGAGATCGATATCCTCGGCCGGCCGGAAGCTGTACGTGATCGCTCCGATCTGTACTCCTTGAAACTTCGAATGAACATCGCCCCATGCCCTCGCCAGGGGAACGCTGGCCAGGGCAAGTCTCCCGAACTCACGGCGTGTGAAAGTCATTGGTAACAGTTAGTCTAATTCGTCCAGATGACGGAAATCGACCTCATCCGGCCCCAAGCGCAAATCGAACTTAGGCCACTTTCACCCGGATTGACAAGGCTGATACGGTATTGCCGCCCGGATTCAATCACTTATCGCCGCGTATCGTACGTGAGTATCAGAAATCACCCACTACTCACGCCGGCCCGCCAGTGGTATAATCCCGCCTGGAAGTGAGGCTTCTACGCACGTAAAGAGCGTCGAGCGAGGGCCCACGTGGGTGCCCGAAACTGAGGTTGAGCGCGCCGCCATCCGCGAACAGATGGAACGCATTCTGGCCAATCCACTGTTCCGGCAAAGCAAAAGATACCCGGCCCTGTTCCGCAGCATCGTTGAAAACACGCTCTCCGGGCGGACTGATCGATTGAAAGAACGAACCCTCGGCATCGAGGTCTTTCTTCGCCATCCGGATTACGACACTAACCTCGATCCGGTCGTCCGCACCAGCGCGGGAGAGATTCGCAAACGCCTTGCGCAGTACTACCACCAACCGGGGCACGATGGCGAAATCCGAATCGATCTGCCGTCCGGCTGTTACGTCGCCGAGTTTCGTCCTCCGGATGCCGTGCAGATCGCGCCTCCCCCAGCCGCCGCGGCGCCGGAAACCGTCCGCCCCTGGCCCCTGTATTCGGCCGCCGGAATTATTTTCGCTGTTCTCGCATTGCTCGCCGTCGGCAATATCCGATCGCAAACCGCTCTGGACCGTTTCTGGGCCCCCGTTTTCGATGCGCCCAATTCCGTTCTCCTTTGCCTGGGAGGTCCCAAGGGCGCGCAGCCGATCACCCGCCTACAGGAACGTTCGAGCCAGGCCGATGGCGGCGCGGAAATCTCAACCCTCGACATGATGCGTATGGATCGTGTCGCCTTCTCCGACGCGCTCACGCTCTCGCGGCTCGCCGGTCTTCTTCAATCGAAAAAGAAAACCGCGAGAATCCAGCGCGGCATTTCCACCAGCCTGGAAGATCTCCGCAGCGGACCGGCTGTGCTCATCGGCGGATTCAATAACGATTGGACCCTTCGCCTGATGAGTCCCTTGCGTTTCACGCTCGAGAGAAACGTACAGACGGGCCTTCAGTGGATTCAGGACCGCGCCAATCCCTCCGACCGCAAGTGGAGCGTCGACATCAGCCGCTCGTACCTGAAGATCAACGAAGACTATGCCATCATTTCGAGAGTCTGGGATTCAACCACCGAACGGGTCGTCGTCGTTGCCGCTGGAATCACCAACTACGGCACTATCGCCGCCGGCGAATTCCTCACCACGCCCGCATACCTCGAAGCGATTTCGAAGACGGCCCCCGCTCACTGGGAGCACAAGAATATGCAGTTCGTTCTCGCCACCGAAGTCATAAGCGGCAATTCCGGCCCTCCCCGCGTGATCGCTTCTCAATTCTGGTAACTTCCGGCGCCACCGTAATGGAGCGCCTTCGTCACACTCTATCCCAACAAGCTCCTGCGCGCCTCCCCCGCCGGGTCATGCTTCAATTCGCATTTATTGTCGAAAATCATGGTCTGGACCTTGTCCGCCTCGAACCGGGCCCATTTCGGTATCCCGCTGTGATTCGGATCGCCCTTGCGGGCAAAATTAATCCAGCAATCCGACATCTTCGCCCCAAGTTCCCGCGCTTCCGCCGTTCCTCCCGTCATCGCCGCGCAACGGTCCGTATTATCAAAAACAAACGGCAACTCCGCGCAATGAAATGCCCGAGGCCGCCCATTTAGAACCGGAGTCTGCCACGTGAACCAATACAAAAACGCTGGAGCCGCTTTCTGCGCCGCTTTTCTCTCAGCCTGCGTAATCGCATTCTGCCGCGTCGGTCCGGCCTGGATCACCGAAAGCAGATCGAATGGCTTGGCCGCCGGATATGCCCGCTGGAACGCCGCGATGATCGTGTCCGCCTTCCCCGCGAATCGAGTCTCTACGCGCTTCCGGACCTCATCCATCGTCATCGATTCATACTCGGGATGCCCGATCCCGTTCGTGAATTCGTTAAGAACCGTGCCGATGATCATCGGCACGTCCGCCGAGATCGCCGGCGCGGCCGGATCGAAGGCGTGATTCGGAAGAATCTTCCCATCCACCGTCGGTCCCCAGTTCACGCCGGTTCCCGATCCCGGAATATTTCCACCCCGCGGAGCGAGTTTTCGCTGCGCCGCTACTCCCGCCGCCACCACCTGCTCGACCGGCACTGCCTGGAGACGGTCCAGTTGTGATCCGTTCAGTCCCAGTTCTGCAAGCACCCCAGCCGCGAGCTTCGCGGATGTGTCCGGCGTGGATTGTCTCAGGCTCGAACCACTTTCCACAATCGCTCGATGGAACAGTCCCTTGGCCGACGGCATCGCCATCAGCACGCCGACTTTGGCGCCGCCGCCGGACTGCCCGAAAATTGTCACGCTGCCCGGGTCGCCTCCAAAGTTGGTGATGTTGTCGCGAACCCACTCGAGCGACGCAACCAGATCGAGCATCCCCACATTCGCCGACGGAGCCCATCGGTCGCCGAATTCCGCCAGGTTCAAATATCCAAGCGAATTGAGACGATGATTGACGCTGACGACAACCACGTCGCCGCGGCGCGCCAGGTTCTCGCCGTCGTACGACTTCAGTTCCTGCCCCGAACCCGCGGAATATCCGCCTCCGTGAATCCAGAACAGGACCGGCCGCTTGCGGCTCGAATTCGCCGCAGGAGTCCAGACGTTCACGCGAAGGCAATCTTCGCCCGGCTGCCCGTCATCCCACTCGAACATGAATGCGTTCTCGTCTACCGCCCAGCCCGAACGGGCGCCTTGTGGGCACACTTGACCGTAATAGAGCGAACTCCGCACCCCCGCCCACGGCTTGACCTTCTCCGGCGGCATGAACCGCGCGCTTCCGGATGTCGGCCCTCCATACGGAATCCCTTTAAACGTGTGGATCCCGTTGCGCATGTATCCCCGAACCTTTCCAGCCGTGGTCTCGGTGACCGAGCCCGATTCGGAGACAACGATCAGCGGCCCATTACTCTGGGTCGATTTACTCGCCCCAAGCGGAGGCGCTCCTGCCGCTACTCCCCCGCTAATGACCGCTGCGGTTTTCAAAAGGTCTCGACGCTTGAAAGAATCAGATTTACTCCACGCCATAAATCACTCCACCTTCACACATTCTCATCCCGCCGCATTTTGGGGGCCGCCACTCCTGGTGGCGAGCCGCCGGCCTTTCTTCGACTTTTCTCTCAAAACAACCATCCACATCAAAACTGAATCCGAATCAGCGTCTGCAAAATCCTCGGCTGCGCCGCCGGAACGTTCGCGTTTGTCGTCAGAGAGGTGCTCGGAGTTCCAAATCCATTCTGATTCACAAGCTGCCCGGCCGAGTTATATGGATTGTTCGCCACCGTCAGACCATTCGGATACGTTCCCGTGAAGTTGACCGTCGTGTTCAGCACGGGGAAGTTCGCATGATTGAACACATTGAAAGCGTCGACGCGAAACTGGAGACGGAGCCGCTCCTTCGGCCGGAATTCCTTCTGAATCGACATGTCGAAGTTGATCAGCCCCGGCGCGTACAACCAATTCACGCCCGATTCCAGCCCAAGGCTTCCCGGCTGTGGAGCGAAGAAACACGCCGAGTTCAATCGATTCCACGGATCGTTCGTATGCGTGTACGGATCGCACCCCTTCACATATCCGATCCGCGCGCCCTCATATACGTACGCCGATGCGCCGGGCGCCGGATTGCCGGCGAGCGCGTTGCCCGTAATGTTCTGCGTGCTGACTCCCGAGATCGTAAACGTCGGAGTAAACGGAGCCCCCGAGGCGATCTGTGTCACGCCGGAAATCTGCCAGCCGTTCGTGAACGCGTGGGTGACCATATTGCCCTCCCGCATGTTCGGGAGACTCACCACGTAATTCAAGCCGAACACCTGACGCCGGTCGAAATTCGCGGGACCATAATCAGCCGCCTTCGTCAGTCCGTCGGCTCGAACGTACGTTGTATCCGATGTGGCCGTCGTCAAGACTTTGCTCACGGTGTAGGCGAGGCCGAAGAACACGCGGCTTCCCACTCGCCTGGTTAAGTTAAGCTGGAACGCATTGTAGTTGGACGTCGCCGCGCTCTCGTACAGCGCGATCTGGTTGTATCCCTGCAAGGGCCGCAGGAAGTTCGGAAGAAGCGCATTGTTCCCCGGCAGCGCGGCCGGATTCGCGGCAACCAGCGTCGGGTCCTGATTCTTCGTCAGGAAATCCGCCCCATATGCGATCGGGTTGAGATTGCGATTGTCCTGCAAGTGGCGCCCGACATCGCCCACGTAAGCCGTGTCGAGGATCAAACTCCATGGCAGCCTGCTCTGAATCGAGAACTGATAGTTGTATGTCGTCGGCAGTTTTCCCACCGGATCCGCCGCATAGAGCGTCGGAGGCGACAGAATCACATTATTTGGATTAATGTTCTGAGCGAATCCATACGTCAGTGTCGGATCCAGTCCTTCCGGCGGATTGCGAACCATGTCGAACACACGATTTCCCTGGAACCGGTCGTAGTAAATCCCGCCGCCTGCGCGAACCACAAGGTTCTGTTTGCCAGTCACATCCCATGCAACGCCAAAACGCGGTCCCCACTGCGGGCCGCGATCATCCTGCAAATATCTAGAATATCCCTTTCCGGCCTGTACGATCCCGTTGAAGGGATTACCAGTTCCCGGAACTTCGAGCCCGATATCGTACGACGGCAGCACCTGGCCCGTCACTGGATCGTATGCCGACCGGACTCCATTAATAAGTGCCGGCTGATACAGCCGCGGCGCCTGCGCCGGATCCCATTTGCTCAGAACAAAAGTCGAGGCCTGCTCCGACGCGTCATATTGCGGCTGATACCAGGAAATCCGCATTCCGTAATCGAGAGTCAGCCGCGGGGTCACTTTCCACGTATCCTGTACAAATCCCTCGATATTCCAATACCGATACTCGCCGTTGATGTAATTTACCGCCTGATCCATCGTTTGATAAACGCCCATCGCCGCGTTTGCGAAGCCGAAGCCCGTGTCGAACGGATTCGCGGTCGTATCGCCGAAATTATAGAAACCATTGCTGTTTCCGAACGAGCTTTGATTCTTGCGGCTCCTCTCCATGAACACGCCGCTCTTGATCGTGTGCGGACCCATAACGCGCGTGATGTTATCGCTGATGTTGATCACCGTGTTGTAGTTCACAAACGGCGCATCGCCTACGGACGTGAAATTCGGCGCGAAGGCGCTGGTGATGTTGGTGCCCGCGAAATTGAAGCCCGGAATATAGTCGTTTTGTACCGCTTTTGGATACAAAAGAGGCAAATTTACCCCGGATTTGGTGCGTGTAAGCGCATCGCCCGTTTCATCGATATTGATCGAGTTGTGGGTTACTCCCATGTTGAATTCATTGGTCGTGCTGGGGCCTAAAACCCAGGTTGCACCGCCCGCCCAGCTATAGCCAGGATTCAAATAGGCGATCGGCACCACCGGGACGTTGATGCCAAGTACAAACGATCCATAGGGATACGTAAACGGCTGCGCATTGTTGATGTAGTGCCCGAAGACCCGAAGATTCTGCGTCACGTTGTAATCCATACGCAGCAGATCCTCGCGGCGATTCTGGGAATTCGAGAGCTGCGAGGTATAGTTATAGCCCACCTGTCCGGAAATGTTCGGCGCAGGAAACAGATTCAGAAGGGCGAGCCCCGGCGCATAAAGCTGGGTTGCCGGAATCACGCCGCCTGAAATCGGCGCACCGGTTGTCGGATCTTTAATCACGACTGGCTTGCCGTTGCTGTTCACGCTCTGCGAGAAATCGCCTTTGCGCTCGAGCGCGGTCGGGACCTGAATGTTGCGCACGGTGTTCGGCGCGAGCTGCTCCTGGAATTCCTGGCTCCAAAAGAAGAACAACTTGTTTTTCGGAATGAGCTTAGGGATATAAACCGGTCCGCCGACCGTATACCCGGGATCGTTATAGCGAAACAGGCTGCGCGGAATGCCCTTAGCGTTGTTGATCCACGTGTTCGCGTTCAGATCGTCGTGGCGATGATACCAATAGCCGCTACCATGGATCTCGGAAGTCCCGCTTTTGGTGACGACCGCGATCTGGGCTCCGGCGTTGCGGCCGTACTCGGCCTGATACATTCCGGTCAGGACGTGAAACTCCTGCGTGGAATCGATGCTCACCGTCACGTTCTGTGTGCCGTTCGATCCCGTATCCATGTTCCCGATCCCGTTGATGGTCAGCATATTCGCGGAGCCGCGGTTGCCGTTCACCTGGATGTTGCCGATTCCGCCGGGCCCGCCCACCTGGAAATTGGCGGTATCGACTACGCCGGGGATTAACTTGGTCATATCCAGCGGATTTCGCCCGTTGACCTGAAGATTCTCTATCTGCTTACCGGTGATCGTATCGGATCGTTCGGCGCTCTGCGTTTGAAGTACCGCGGCCTGCGCCGAGACCTCGACGATTTCCGACAGCGCTCCGACCTCCATGAGAATGTCGCCGATCGCAAGCTTTTCGTCGGCGTTGAGAGCAATGTTGGACCTTTCTAATTTCTTAAATCCGGTGGCCTCCACACGAAGGTTGTAGTTTCCGGGGCGGAGACCCGCGAACACGAAGACGCCTTGCTCATTTGTTTTGCTGGAAACGGCTACCTGCTGGTTCGGCTCGATCACGGTTACGGATGCGGCCGGAACCACGGCCCCTTGCTGGTCCGTCACGCGGCCCGAAATCGATCCATTAATGTTCTGCCCGTACGACTCCATTGCCGCTGAGGCCAGCACGAAAATCAACGCGGAAATTCTCATGGAAAACCCCTTGGGCCGATTGCCCCGTTCACACGATTTCGGCGCTCAGCCACGTGCGGCGCGGCTGGCCACACCGATTGAGAATTAGCTTGCTCGCGGAGCCTGGGGTTGAAAAGGCTGATACGGTAGCGCGCCGCGCCTGAAGAGAATAAGTCTCCGTTGACGCAACTACTTAGGGGTTGGCATCACCGCGGTAGTACCCACGTATAATACGTTCGCGGACGGGTTTCGTTGGAACGAATGCCGAAACGCTCCGCTTTCGGCCACGGCGCGGGCGCGGGGCCGATTGCGGCGGGGACGAAAAATCCGAGCCGCGAACAGAGCAAAGCGGATCCTAGCGCTTCCCGATGCGGATCAGAACGTTGAGTGTCTCCGCCGCAACACGTTTAGTGAATTCGGCTGCGGGGAGTTCGCGGGACATGTGGGCGGCCTGGCCGGACCAGAGCTGAGCGAATTCATCGGAATCCCTCGCTTCCGAACTCGCGCGAAGCGGCGCGATGGCGGCGGCAGCGAGTGGAAATTGCGGCGCGACGGGCGAGATGGGTCCGATCTCTCGGACGATACGGTTCACGATCGCTCGCGCGGGACGGCCGCTGAAGACGTTCGTGAGAACGGTCTGATCGTCTCTCACCTCGTGCAACGCTTTCCGGTAAACCGGTCCGATTTTGGCTTCGGGACAAAACAAATACGCCGTTCCGATCTGGACCGCGGAAGCGCCGAGGGCGAACGCCGCGGCGACACCGCGCGCATCGGCGATACCGCCCGCCGCGATCACCGGCACCTTCACCGCGTCCACCACTTGCGGCACGAGGGCCATGGTTCCCACCTGCGTCGCGACGTCCTGCGTCAGGAACATGCCGCGATGGCCGCCCGCTTCGTAACCTTGAGCGATGATCGCGTCGCATCCACGATCCGCCAGCCATCGGGCCTCGTCTGCGGTGGTCGCCGAAGACAGAATCTTCGCGCCCGTAGACTTTACGCGCGCAAGAAGTGATGTTTCAGGAAGGCCAAAATGAAAGCTGACGACTTCCGGTTTGAACTGTTCGACGACATCGCACATCGCGTTATCGAACGGCATTCGCGTGGCGGGCCGGAGTGGGGCATTGGAATCCAGTCCGCGCTCGCGATAATACGGCTCGAGCCGGCGCCGCCAGGCGAGCTCGCGCTCTTCGTCAATCTGCGGCGGAGTATGACAGAAGAAATTGAGATTCACCGGCCGCGACGGCGCTTCGCGTCGAATCGTTTCCAGTTCAGCGCGGACTTGATCGGGCGTCAGAAGCGCGCAGGGGAGCGATCCGAGCCCACCGGCTTGCGATACAGCGATTACGAGCCGGGAGTCCATTGCGCCTGCCATCGGCGCCTGGATGATCGGCAATTCAATATGCAACAAATCCTGAATCCTACGGTCCGGCCAATGCTCCATTGCTTCGAATGCTCCTTGCGCTACCGACATTATCGGACACTTGAATTATGCCGGGCTTGCTATTGATTTATGCGCATCCCGACGACGAAACATTCTTCGCCGCGGGAGTGATCGCGAAATATTCAGCGGCGGGAGTTCCTGTGACTCTGATCTGCGCGACGCGGGGCGAGCGGGGCAACACGTCAAATCTGTGCTCGATGGAAGCGCTGCCGCGTGTTCGCGAGGGTGAGTTGCGCCAAGCCGGCCGCATTCTTGGGATCGGAGAAATCGAGATGCTGTCCTATGAAGATCAGAAACTCTCGGCCGCGCCCGTGGATGAGATACGCAGAAGCATTACCGCCGCGGTGCGCCGGCACAGGCCGGAGATCGTGATCACGTTCGATCCTGAAGGAGCGAATCGGCACGGGGATCACATCGCGATCAGCCGTTTTGCCGCAGATGCAGTCTCCGCCGCGGCAGACGCCAGATGGTATCCGGAAACTGGCGGTGCGCATTCGGTAAAACGTGTGCTTTGGCAGGCGCCGATTCCGCCGTTTGAGCTCGGCCGCACGAAAGACCTGGCGCTGCGTCCGGGGATCGATATTCTGGTCGATATTTCAGAATTTCGCGAGAAGAAGCAGGCCGCTCTCCGCGCGCATCGGACGCAATTTGCGGGGCTGAACCGGTTGTTTAGCACGGAAGGAGCGCTCTCGTTCGAGGCTTTCCGGATCGGAGAGGGCGCGCGTCCCCAGCGGGCGCCCGCAGGTGATCTGTTCGATGGTTCGAGCGGCGGCGGCCGCTAGCGGCCGGTAAAGGCAGCGGACCGCTTCTCCAAAAAGTGGGCCACGCCTTCGCGGAAATCCTCCGTCCCGAAGCTCATCTTCATCTCTTCGATCGCGAGATCGAAAGCATCGCCAAGATTCTGTAGCAGGCCCGTATAAATCTGCCGCTTCATGATCCGCAACGATCGTGGTGAAACCGAGGTTGCAAGCTCGCGCGCGAAATCCCGCACCGCGGGCAGAAAGTTCTCTTCGGGGAGCACCCGCGTCACGAGCCCCATCTTCAAGGCTTCCTGCGCGTCCACGATTTTCGACGTATACATCAGCTCGATGGCGTTACCGAGCCCCACGATTCGCGGCAGCATCCAGGCGAGCCCGTACTCCGCCACCAACCCCCGCTTCGAAAAAATCACCGAGAAGCGAGCCTTCTCCGAGGCGATGCGAAAATCGCAATATAACGGCACGATGAACCCGAGCCCTACTGCGGGACCGTTGACCGCCGCGATAATCGGCTTCGGAACCGAGAGCAGCCACGCGTGCTTCTTGCGGAAATCCTCGCGAACATCACCCTCGACCGAGGCATTTGTCAGGAATTCCGCCCGTGGCGACGGCTCCGTGGAAATCGCCGAAAGCAAACTCATGTCCGCTCCCGCGCAAAATCCCTTGCCGGCTCCGGTGAGAACGATGACGCGGACGTTGTCGTCAGCCGATGCGGCGCGAATCGCCGAGCCGAGTTCCTCTTCCATCGTCCGCGTCCACGCGTTGAGTTTATCCGGCCGATTCAGTGTAATTGTCGCGACGGGATTCGAAACTTCATAGGTGATTTGTTCGTAAGGCATGGCTACCTAAGTTATATCGCAGGCCGCGTTTATACTGTGATCGTGACGTTACGAGTATCCGCGCTCGCATTGATTTTCGCTTCCACTGCGCCGGAACGGCTCTTTTCCGGCGCGCCGGCTCCGCTTTGGCCCGGCTCGCGATTCACGGAAGCCGACCGCGCGCGCGCGATAGATCGCGGCCTCGAATTCATTCACCGCACCGCGTTGGACCCGGCGAATTTCGCCGACTACGGGTCGGACTATCTGTGGTGCTTCTATGAAATCGCTTCGACCTCTTCGGACAGGGCTCTGAGCGTCCGGGCCGCCGCGATGGGGAAAGAACTCGCCGCCAGGTGGATGGCCGAACATCCGCACGTCGATCCGAAGTCTTCAGCCGACGATCTCGCGGATTTTCTTTTCGGCGCCTACGCGGCGCAGCAACTTGGATTCCCCAACTCCGCGCTTAAAGAAGAAATCCGCCGCGCATCCGCGCGCTTCAGCGCGGCCGACTATCTTCGATTCGATCCGGCAAAAGGCCCGCGTGCGGACGATCCGGAGTTGCACGACCTCCTCTGCGACGCACTCATCGCTACGTTTACGGCCGATCAATATGGAGTCACCCTGGGCGCGCCGTATCGCGACGCTGCGCGATGGCTTGATCTCGCGCGTCCCTACAAAGTGGGGCCGGGCGGAATGATCCCCGTCGTGAACCTGGTCACGCATGTTGTCTACACAACCAACGGTTATGGCGCAAACTCAGTTTCGCCGAAAACGCTCCCGAGCGAATTCGCCTTCCTCCGCGATCACTTCATGGATCGCGAAATTCTCGGTGATGGAGAAATGCTCGGCGAGTTTCTCGATTGCCTTCGAGCGTTTGGCCTCACCCTGCGCGATCCGCTGATACAGCGCGGCTACGCGGAACTGCTCTCATCGCAAAACGCCGACGGAAGCTGGGGGGATATGAATAAGAAAGACATCTACAACCGCTACCATCCGACCTGGACCGCCATCGACGGCCTGCGCGATTACCGCTGGCGGGAGCTTCGCTCGGCATACTCGCGCGAATCGGCGGTCGCCTTGTTGAGAATGAGCGCTGCGTACTCCAGATTTTGATTGTGCATAAAAACCGGATTGTTCGAACGGCGATCCTGCCGATCCGCCGTGATCAAGAGCTCTCTACTTGACGAGTGCCGGCGCTTTCCGGAGGAGGCTGAGTTTCTCCTCCGCAAGCTTCTTTACGCGGGCAATATTTTCTTCCTTAACCCGCTCATACCCGCGGATCTGATCGGGCAGCGCCGCGATCTCCAACGCCTGCGCCAGATTCTCCTCCGTCAACCGATTTATCGTCTGCGCAATCAATTCTCTATACCAGGCGATGAGCGCACGCTCCTCCCGCCGATGCGAGCTGTATCCAAAAATATCCAACGCGCCGCCCCGCAGTCCCTTCATCGACGCCAGGATTCTTAGCGGCGTCCGGAACCAGGAGCCCAGCTTCAATTTCCGTTTCGCCCCGAACCTCCGCAGCATCGGAGGATGCAGGTTATACGACACCGATTCGACCTCCGCCCACGTCTCCCGGATCTGCCGCTCGAATTCGGGTTTTGTCAGCAACCGCGCGACTTCGTACTCGTCCTTGTACGCCATCAATTTGTACAGGTTCCGCGCGACTGTCTCTTCCAGCGCCGGAGCTTTTCGCGCGACTTCCGCGACGAACTCTGAATACTGCCTCGCATACGCCGCGTTCTGATAAGCCGTCAACTCCGCCGCCCGGTCGAATGGAGTCTTGGTTTTCGCCGCGGGCCCGGCCAAAATGGACTCCACTGATTTCGCGTCGTGATAATACTTGCGACCCCACTCGAAAACTTGCAGATTCTTTTCGACGTCGACTTCGTTCAGCCGGATGGCCTTCTCGATCGCTTCCAGCGACAGCGGAATCAGCCCGCCTTGATAGGCGACGCCGACCATGAACAGATTCACGGCGAGATGACTTCCGAAAAGTCCTTCGGCGACGCGGTTGGCATCGACGACGATATTCCGGCCGCGGCGAGTGACTGAGTTCACCTGCTCCAGCATCTTTTCCGGACCCATCAGGGGAGCGCGATTCCGGATCACTTCGATCGTCGGCGTCAGGTTTGTATTCAGCACTGCCGTCGTCTTTTCCGGCGACGCGAACTTGATCGTCTCCTGATTGGCGACGCCGAGAAGATCGAAGCCGAGCACCACATCCGCATTCCCGATGTTAATGCGGTTCGGAGCTTCGACCGGGCGCCGGCTCAGGAGCAGATGCGAGACCACGGCGCCGCCCTTCTGCGCCGATCCTGTCTGGTCGAGTGTCGCGACATGCAGCCCGTCGATCCACGCCGCCGTCGCCAGCAGAGCGTTGATTGTCACAACGCCCGTCCCGCCGATTCCGGGCATGACGATGCGATACCCGTCGCCGATCGGAGCAACCTCGGCCGGCGGCGGAACGTCTGTCGATGGAAGCTGCGGCAGAGGTTTCCGGCGCAGGCCCGTGCCTTCCTTGATATTTACCGTGACGAACGACGGACAATCGCCAAGCGCGCACGAATAATCCTTGTTGCACGACGACTGGTGGATTTTCATCTTCTGCCCGCGATCCGTCTGGATCGGCGTCAGGCTCATGCAGTTCGATTGCTTGACGCAATCTCCGCAGCCTTCGCAGACTTCTTCGTGGATCATCAGGCGCACCGTCGGCTCGGCGTATTTTCCGCGCGACCGTTTACGCCGCTTCTCCGCCGCGCACTCCTGGTCGTAGATCATCGCCGTTACGCCGGGGACTTTTTCGATCTCGGCGAGCGTACGTTCCAACTCCAGCCGATCGCGGACTTCCGCGTTCGCGGCCAGTTCGACATTCCGATATCGCTCCGTATCCTCCGCCAGAATGATCGTCTTCCGCACGCCTTCCGACTCCAGCTTCTTCGTTAATTGCGGAATCGGCAGAGCGCCTTGAGCGGCTTGGCCGCCGGTCATGGCGACGTGGCCATTGTAGAGAATCTTGTAAGTAATGTTCAGCCCGGAGGCGATGAGCGCCTGCATGGCGAGCGAGCCGGAATGAAAAAATGTTCCGTCGCCGATGTTCTGGAACACGTGAGTGTGTTCCACAAACGGGGCCATCCCGATCCACGGCGCGCCCTCGCCGCCCATGTGCGTGAGGAACGAAAATGCGCGCCCGGAATCCGTCAGCCGCATGGCCATCGTGTGGCATCCGATCCCGCCGCCGCTTACTTGGCCGGGCAATAGCAAAGTCGATCGATTGTGCGGACACCCCGAACAGAAATTCGCCGGACGCGGCTGCGAGATCTCCTTGGGCCGGGTCATCACGGTTTCGAGATACTGCATTCGGGCGGCAACCCGCGCCGTCGTCCGCTGATCGCCGAGCAGACCGCCGACGACTTTCGCGATCCGATCCGGATCCAACTCGCCCGCGGCAGGGAACAGCGGCGCACCCTGCGAATCCGTCTTTCCCATGACGATCGGCCGCGCGGGGATTGAATAAAGCGCGTCGCGCAGATGCAATTCGAGGAAACTACGCTTCTCCTCGATCACCAGAATCGCGGCTAGACCCTGGGCGAATTCACGGGCAAAATCGCCATCGAGCGGGAACGTCATGGCGAACTTCGCGACGCGAATTCCGAGCGATTCCAGCTCGTGTTCGCCGATCCCCAGATCGCGCAGCGCCTGCATCAGGTCGTAATATGATTTTCCCGCGCTCGCCAGTCCCAGCCAGGCGCCTTCTCGCGCGCCGCGCCACTTATTGATCCGATTCAGCCGTGCGAATTCGAGGCAAGCCTTGAGTCGCCGCGAATTAACCTCGTGCTCCAGGCCCAGCGTGACCGGCGGAACCAGCCGCGCGTCGACCGTCTTCTGATAGCCCTCCGGAATTGCGATCCTTGGCTCGTCTGGATCCACGACAACCGTGCCGCCGCCGTCACAAACATCCGTGATCAGCTTCAGCCCGACCCAGGCGCCCGAAAATCGCGACATCGCCACCGCCATCAGGCCGTAGTCGATGATCTCCTGCGTGTTCCCCGGATACAGAAATGGAATCCCGACGTTATAGAGGCTGAAATCGCTTTGGTGCGGAATCGTCGAGCTTTTGCAGCTATGATCGTCGCCTGCGAGAACAATCGCCGCACAGTTCTTTCCCGTTCCTGCCAGGTTCGCGTGACGGAAAATATCACCGGATCGATCGACTCCGGGGCCCTTGCCGTACCAGAATCCGACAATCCCATCCACCTTCGCCTTGCCGACGACCTCGAAAATCTGGGTTCCCATGACCGATGTCGCGGCGAGGTCTTCATTCAATCCGGGGTGGAAGACGATATTGTGCTCGCTCAGTAACCGGCTCGATCGCGCAAGCTGAAGATCGTATCCGCCAAGCGGCGATCCTTCATAACCCGAAATAAAAGATCCGGTGTTGAGGCCGGCGCGCCGGTCGCGCCGCATCTGGTCCATCGGTAATCGGACCAGCGCCTGAATCCCCGTCAAATAAACGCTGCCACGCTCGACTGTGTATTTATCGGAAAGGCGCATGACAAAAAGGAGTCAGCAGCCAGAAGTCAGGATTCAGCATCCAGAACACTTGCATTCTGAATTCTGATTCCCGAGTCCTGACTCCTTCGATTTTACCCGTTGTATCGTATCACAAGATGCCCGCAGAACCCTTCATTTATCAGAGCCGCGTGCGTTTTGGCGACACCGACGCCAGCGGCCGCATTTTCTATGTCGCTCTCCTCAACCATGTCGACGCCGCCGAGGCAGAATTCATGCGCAGCCGCGGGATCGGATATCGAGCCATTCAAGACGGCAATATAGGCTATCCGCGCGTTCGCGTGGAATGCGATTACACCGGCGCACTTGTCTACGATGACCTGATGGACATCGCAGTGACCGTCGAGCGCGTGGGCGGAGCCTCCTTCACGCTGGCCTTCGACATCCGTGTTGAGGGCCGCCCTGCCGCTCGAGCCAAAGTCACCATCGCTGCCCTTAACCGTCAGAAACAACGGGCCACCCCCATCCCGGACAAAGTGCGTGCCGCTTTGTGCCTGTAGGTGCAAGTTTTTCAGAACTCGATCCAAACTCAAGCCATCAAAGGAGTTGGCCGCGATTGTGGAAAGAGAACGAACCAAACTTCCCGTGAGGGTGGAAATTTTCTTGTGATACAATAGTGATGTCTTTAGCATCCCTACCAATGTGGCAGGAACGAGAATGAGTTCGTATATAGAACTCACTAAGCCTCGGATCACCGTGTTCATTCTGATGAGCACCGCGATCGGATTTCTCTGCGGAACGTACGCCGGCGGCGCGTGGTCTTTTCTCACTTTGATTCACACCCTGGTCGGAACGGCGCTGATCGCAAGCGGCACGGCGGCTCTCAATCAATGGTATGAGCGCGATGCGGATGCAAAGATGAATCGCACCAAGGCCAGGCCGATTCCTTCGGGTCGCGTCACGCCGCGGCGAGCGTTCTGGTTCGCCGCTGCGCTCTCGATCCTCGGATTCGTCGAGTTGTGGTTCGGGGCGAACCGTCTGACGGCCTTGCTCGGACTGTTCACGCTGGCGAGCTATCTGTTCGTTTATACGCCGTTGAAGCAGAAATCGCCGCATTCGACAACGATCGGCGCGGTTCCGGGCGCGATGCCTCCGCTCATCGGATATGCAGCGGCGGCCGGGGCGCTGAGCGGGCAGGCGTGGATCCTTTACGCCATTCTGTTCCTGTGGCAGTTCCCGCATTTTTATGCGATTGCGTGGATGTACCGCGAAGATTATGAACGCGCGGGAATCCGGATGCTGCCGGTGATTGAGCCGAGCGGCGAATCGACGGCGAGGCGTATGTGGATGTTCTCGCTGGTGCTGATTCCGATCAGCCTCCTGCCGAAGTTCACGGATATGGCCGGCAACCTCTACCTTTTCGGAGCGCTTGCACTGGGGTTGTACTTCCTTTACGCCGCGGTGCGCGCATCGTTTGATCGCACGCGCCCGCGGGCAAGGCAGGTGCTGCTGGCGAGTGTCGTATACCTTCCTTTGCTGTATGGGCTCCTGGTACTCGATCGCCCTGGGCTGTAGTCTGGTGGCGCTGGCCGGATGTTCCACGCGCGCTGGAATTCCATCCTATGCTGTCGTTCCCGATTTCGATCTGATCGATCAGACCGGCGCGCCCTTTGATTCCGCGGCGAAGTTGAATCACCACGTCTGGATCGCGGATTTCATTTACACGACATGTCCCGGCCCCTGTCCGCGCATGTCGTCGCAGATGCATCAGGCCGATCAGGCGTTGGCGGGCATTCCGGGCATCCGGCTGGTCTCTTTCACCGTAGATCCGGCTCACGACACGCCTCCGGTGCTCAAGGAATACGCTTCGCACTTCGGCGCGGATCCGAATCGATGGTATTTTCTGACGGGTCCCGAGGAGAAGCTTCAATTTCTGAGCAAGAACGTCTTCTTGCTGGGCGATACGGGTGGAAATCTGGAGCACTCGACGAGATTTGTACTTATCGATAAGGACTCGCGCGTGCGGGGTTATTATTCAACGGAGGAAGCTGACGTGATCTCGCGCTTGGCCGCCGACGCGAAATTGCTGGCCTCCCGATGAACGTCCACGATCTGCCCGCCTTGAATGCGACGTTGAACGGCATTTGTGCGGCGCTGCTGCTGTATGGATACTCGCTGATCCGCCGGGGAAGGAAGCAGCAACACAAGCGTGTAATGATCGCGGCATTTTGTGTCTCGATTGTCTTCTTGATCTCCTATCTGATTTATCATGCGCAGGTCGGTTCGGTGAAGTATCCACATCCGGGGACGATGCGGACGGTTTATCTTACGATCCTGTTCACGCATACGCTGCTCGCAGCGGCCGTTCCGGTGCTCGCGATCATCACATTGCGGCGCGGGTTGAAGGGACGGTTCGAAAGGCACCGGGCGATCGCGCGGTGGACGCTGCCGATCTGGTTGTACGTGAGTGTGACCGGAGTGGTCGTCTACTTAATGCTGTATCAGTTCGTCTAATCTGGTTCGATGGCGACAGCCGTAGAGGCCTAAAGCGCAGGCAACGTTTCGATCAGTGATTGCGTCTACAATAACTCTAGGAGGTCGCCATGAAGTTCGTTGTGATTGCGATGTTGGTGACCGGCACAGCGGCCGTGGCTCAGCGGCCAAACCCCAATCCGGCAGGATTCGGAAGCGTGCTATACCCGGGCACGGGAGGACCGCCGCCGGCGAGAGTTCCGAATGCAGGGTTCGGCAGCGTGCTGTATCCGGGCACAGGCGGACCCCCGGGGCACGGCCTGGCGCCGCGGAATCTGATCGTGCCGCCTCCGATTGCTCATCCGGGGCATGGACGCAACGTCATCGTTCCCATCCCCGTTTATTACGGCGGGTATTATTACGATTCGCCATCCAGTTACGCGCAACAGCAGCCCGCGCCCGCTTACTATGAGGACTCCGGCGCTAATGCCGCTCCAGCGCAGCCTCCGGTGGTGATCATCAATCAAGGATTTCGCGGAGAGCCAACCCCGGTTCAAACGATGCCTATGTTTGCTCCTCAGACCGGAAATCCGGAGCCGAGCTTCGTACCGCCAGATACTCCGCCGACGATTTATTTGATCGCGCTGACGGACCACACGATTTTGCCGGCGCTCGCGTATTGGGTGGACGGCGACACTCTGGCCTACATCACGACGGAGGGCGATCAGAATCGCATCTCCCTGGCGCTGGTGGATCGGGAGTTCTCAAAACAACTGAACGACGACCGGCACGTCGAGTTCAAACTCCCCAAGCAGTAATCGGAACCCCGAACCGGCCGTCGACGTATTCTACAGGCATGGACCGGTTTAAACAGGATCTTATTCTCGCTTTCCGGCGGCTGCGGTCGAGCCCTGGATTCACGATCGCCGCGATCGTAACGTTGGCCCTCGGGATCGGGGCGAATACCGCCGTCTTTACAGCCGTAAATGCAGTGGTTTTCCGGGCCATTCCTGTCAGCCACCCCGAGGAGCTGTTTTCGATCAACACTCGAACCGCCAAGACCGAGTTCCCGGTCCAATCGTTTCCGAACTATGTCGATATGCGCGACCGCAGCGCGAATATGATCGCGGGCCTCGCGGCGTTTCGCATCGATCCGATGAACTTCAGCCGTGGTGGCGGCGACAATTCGCGCGCCTGGGGTTATCTGGTCACGGGAAATTATTTCGACATGCTCGGGATCGGCGCGTTGCGGGGGCGCGTTTTCCATCGTGAAGACGATGTGCATCGAAGCGGGCATCCGATCGCCGTCATCAGCTACGCGTTCTGGCAGCGCCGCTTTGGAGGCGATTCGAACGCGATCGGCGCGCGAGTGAAGCTCAACGGGATGGATTACACGATCGTCGGCGTGACCCCGCCGGACTTTACGGGGACCGAACTGATATATACTCCCGAAATTTTTGTCCCCATGGCGATGGAGCCGCAGATCGAACCCGGCAACAACGACCTGGATGTTCGCGGAAATCAGAATTATTTCGTCGTCGGGAGGATGAAGCCTGGCGCGACGATGGCGCAGGCGGAGGCAGTGCTGAATGGAATCGCCGACCAGCTCGCCCATGAGTATCCCGACGATAACGCCGGGATGAAAGTTAACCTCTCGCCTGTAGGTCTGTTCGGAACCATGTTGCGCGGCGCGATTCGCACGTTTGCGGCGGTTCTGATGGCGGTCGCGGGTTTGGTTCTCCTGATCGCCTGCGTGAATCTGGCAAGCTTGCTGCTCGCGCGCGCGGCGGACCGCAGAAAGGATACGGCGATCCGATTGGCTCTGGGCGCGTCGCGGGGCGACTTGACTCGTCAGCTTCTGACGGAGAGTGTGTTGCTTTCGACGCTCGGAGGAGGGGCGGGATTGTTGCTCGCGACGTGGCTCGCGAGTCTGTTCGCAGCGTGGCGTCCGCCCATCGATGTTCCGGTGATTCCCGAACTGCACGTCGATATGCGGGTGATGCTGTTCACCGGCGGAATCTCAATTCTGACTGGTATCTTATTTGGAATTGCGCCGGCGCTTCAGGCGGCCAGCCCGCAGCTTGCCCCGGCGCTCAAGAATGAAGCGGTGGCGGAACGTCTGCGCCGGTTCCAGATGCGTGATGTGCTGATCTCAGCGCAGGTGGCGCTCTCTGTGCTGCTGCTGGTGGGATCGGTTCTGGTGGTGCGGAGTTTGCAGCATGCGCTGTCGGTTCCGCTCGGATTCGATCCGAAACACGTCGCGTCCGTGGAGTTCGATCTCGCGCTGCAAGGCTACGATGAGACTCGTGGGCGCGACTTCCAGCGGAGATTGCTCGATCGTGTGCGCCGGATGCCGGGGATCGAATCCGCCTCTTACACCGATAGTCTGCCGCTGACCCTGAACTGGAACAATAGCGGGGTTGTGTTCGAAGGTAAGCCGATTCCGCGCGCGGCCGATCTTCCGCTTGCGGCGCGATACGAGGTGTCGCCGGAGTATTTCCACACGGCGCATACGCGGATTGTCGCCGGCCGGGCCTTCAATGAGGGCGACCGGAAGGATTCGCGGCGCGTCGCCATCGTGAATGAGACGCTGGTCAAACAACTGCTGCCTGGCGAGAATCCGATCGGCAAGCGCTTCCGGCATGACCCGAAGCAGGGCGAGTGGCGGGAGATTGTCGGCGTTGTCGAAGACGGCAAGTATCGTTCTTTGGCGGAAGCTCCGATGCCGGCGACGTTTGAGGTCCTGGATCAGAGCTGGAGCGCGAGCACGAATCTGATCGCCCGGTCCCAGCTTCCGGAGGATCAGGTAACCGCGATCTTGCGGCGCGCGGTGATGGATCTTGATTCGACGATTACTCTGGCAAGCGCCGGAAGCTGGACCAATCAGCTCGGGCTGGTGCTTTTCCCGGCGCGGATCGCGGCGGTTGTGCTCGGCGCGTTCGGGCTGCTCGCAATCGTGCTCGCGGCGACGGGAGTTTACGGGATCACGGCCTATGCCGTCTCGCGCAGAACCCGCGAGATCGGGATTCGCATAGCCTTGGGCGCTAAGAGCGGAGAAGTTCTGCGCGTGGTGCTGGCCCACACAGCGATTCTGGTCGGCGCTGGCGCCGTGATTGGAACTGGACTGGCGATCGTGAGCGGGAGATTTTTCGGACAGATTCTTTATGGAATCAGCGCGACCGATCCTGCGACCTATGCGGTCGCGATCGGAATGATGGGGCTCGTCGCGCTGGCTGCCTGCTGGTTCCCGGCGCGGCGCGCCATGACGGTAGATCCGGTGCGAGCGCTGCGAACGGAATAAAACAATATTACTGGAATGCGATTCGATGCGATGCGATAATCCAGCATGACCCATAATCTGGTTACGACCGCGTTTACACTGGACGGTTATCGCGTGACGAGGAATCTCGGGCTGGTGCGCGGGATCGTGGTCCGTTCCCGGTCGATCTTCGGAACCATCGGCGCGGGACTTCAGACGATCGTCGGAGGCAACATTACTCTGCTTTCCGAACTGTGCGAGAAGACGCGTGAACAGGCGTTCGAGCTGATGTGCCAGCACGCCGATCAGATGGGCGCGAATGCGATCATCGGCGCCCGCTATGACGCGACGGAAGTCATGCAGGGCGTGACCGAAGTGCTCTGTTACGGAACCGCGGTTGTGGTGGAGCCAGAGCGTTAATCGAACTCGCGAACCGCCGCCGCCTGCTCGGCGCCCACGCGGCCAGCCTCGATTTTGGCGAGATAGTAATTCTCGCCGCGCATCGTGCATCCGGCGATGCGGCGCAACATCGCGATCTGGCCGATGTGCGTCAAAGCGTCAGCCACTCCACCTTGAAAGATGTTCTCGATCGGCGCAGCGATGGGAGATTCCGACGCCAGATAGGCGTCAAACGCCTCAAGCGAGCGGAAGAACCGATCGCATTCCCGGGCCCAGGGCAGGGGAGTCGAACTGTTCCACGTCTGCCTGCCTTGAGCGATGCTGAGCACCCAATCGAACAGATCGCCCATGTGCGCGAGAATCTGAACCGGAGTTCGTGTCGATTCGGAGGCATGAAAGTCTGCGAACGATTCGGGCGCGCCTCGGAGAGCCTTCGCGGCGCGATAGGCAATGGTGGCGATTGCGTGACGGAGCAGGTCGCGTTTTGGATCGGGCATGAATTCATTTTAAATGCCGCTTGAGAGCATAAAGCCTGACACTATTCCAACGGGGCCAATCGACGGTGATGCGCGCCTGAAACACATCGGGGAGCGCTAATTCCGCGCCTTGTGCCACACTAGGATTGATTGACGCTCGCCGCTACATTTATCGCCGGATTTGTTCTGGCGATCCTTGTCGCCGCGCTATGGCTCCGCCGCAAGCCTGACGAACCGCCGGTCTCGGACGCCCTTCAGCGAATCGAATCACAAATGCGCGAGTTCGAATCGCAGCGGCAGCACATGCTGGGCGGGCTGGAACAGCAAATTTCGTCACTCAGCCGCGAAACAGTCGCGCTATCGCAGGCGCTCCGCGCTCCGAACGCTCGCGGGCGATGGGGCGAATTGACGCTGCGGCGCGTTGCGGAGCTTGCCGGAATGGTCCCCTATTGCGATTTCTTCGAGCAGGAGCCGAGCGGCAGGCTTCGGCCCGATATGATCGTCCGCTTGCCCGGCGGCCGCACGCTCGCCGTGGATGCGAAGGTTCCGCTAAGCGCCTATCTCGAAGCCGAAGCGGCGGCGGACGAACCGGCGCGGCGGGCGGCGCTCGAACGGCACGCGCAACAGCTTTCCCGCCACATCGCGCAACTGAGCGCGCGCGAATATTGGTCGCAATTTCAGCCCGCCCCTGAAATGGTGGTGATGTTCCTGGCGGGTGATCACTTCTTAAGCGCTGCATTGGAACGCGATCCTGAAATGCTGGAGCGCGCGCTGTCGCGCAAAGTTCTTCTGGCGACGCCCGTGACGCTGATTAGCGTGCTCAAGGGCGTATCGTATGGATGGAGGCAGGAGCGTCTGGCTAAGAACGCCGAAGAGTTGCGGCGCATCGCAAGCGAGTTTCTGGAGCGCATGCGTGTCTTCGCGGATTCGTACGCGGAATCGGGAAGACAGCTCGCCAAGGCGGTGGACGCCTATAATCGGTCCGCCGGGTCATGGGAAGCGAGGTTGCTTCCCTCGCTCAGACGCATGGGCGAACTCGGGGCCGGCGGCGCCAATGAGATTCCGGAGCCGTCCCGCATTGATGCGCCGGTTCGCGATCCGCGGCCGATTGGGGAAACGTCAGGAGGCCAGGACCGCCTGTCATGATGATGCGCCACTTCTTTCTGTTCCTTTCCCAGCAGAAAGGACTCAGAAGATGGATGGAAACAGCGCCTCTCTCGCGGAAGCTCACGCGGCGATTTGTCGCTGGAGAGACGCTCGAAGACGCCATCGCGGTTTGCGAGAATCTTCAGCATGAGAAGATCTGGGCGACGCTCGATCACCTGGGTGAGAACGTCACCTCTCTCGACGAAGCCGTGCAGTCGCGCGACGATTACTTGAAAGCTCTGACGCGAATTGGAGAGCGCGGCATTCCAGCGACAGTCTCCATTAAGCTCACCCAATTCGGGCTCGATTTGTCGGCGCAGGCTTGTTTTGAGAACGTTCGCATGCTCGCCCGGAAAGCGCGGGCGATCGGAAGCCGCATCGAGATCGACATGGAGTCGAGCGCGTATACGGATCGGACGCTCGACATCGCCATGCGCATCGCGCCGGAATTTCCCGGAACACGCGCGGTCATCCAGGCGTACCTTCATCGCAGCGCGGCCGACATCGCGCGGATGAATGAGATTAAGATGCCGGTCCGGTTGTGCAAGGGCGCTTATGACGAACCTCCATCGGTGGCCTTCGCGGAAAAGCGCGAGGTCGATCGCAACTACGTCAATTTGATGAAGACACTGCTCGACCGCGGAACCTATCCGGCAATCGCAACTCACGACGAGCTGATCGTCGGCGAAGCTTTCCGCTACGCGCGCGAGCGGAAGATCGAGCCGGACCGGTTCGAATTTCAGATGCTCTACGGAATCCGCCGCGATTTGCAGCGGCGGATCGTGGATCTCGGCTACCGGCTGCGGCTCTATGTGCCTTACGGCACGGCCTGGTATCCCTATTTCATGCGAAGGCTCGCCGAGCGTCCGGCCAATGTGATGTTCCTGCTGCGAAATCTCTTCCGCTAGACCGCGCTCAGGCCGGAAGCGGAACCTGGTCGACGATCTCGATCCCGAACGCATCCAGGCCATAAACCTTGCGCGGATGATTCGTCAAAAGACGAATCGTCGTCAGTCCAAGATCGGCCAGAATCTGCGCCCCGATTCCCGATTCGTGCTGCGGCGGAGTCTGTCCTTCAAACGGGACGTGGCTGCGCACGCCGGACCCGGATTGGTGCAGGTAAACGAGCACGCCGGCGCCTTCTTCCGCAATCCGCTTGAGCGATCCTTCGATCATCTGACGGCAATTGCATTGCGTTGATCCGAACACGTCGCCATACATGCAGCGCGCATGCATCCTCACCAGAACGTTTTCATGCCGGGCGACGTCTCCGCGAATGAGCGCGACGTGCTGCTCGCCGTTGAACGTGCTGACGTAGGTGATCGTGCGGAAAGCTCCATAAGGAGTGTGAAGGCACCCTTCGCCGCGGCGCTCGACGAAGTGCTCGTTTTCCAGCCGGTAGCGGATCAGGCTCGCGACGGAGATCATTTTCATGCCGTGACGCTCGCAAAACTCGGCAAGCTGTGGTACGCGGGCCATGGATCCATCGGGATTCATGATTTCGCAGATCACGCCGCCGGGCTGGAGTCCGGCCATTCGAGCCAGATCGACTGCCGCCTCGGTTTGACCGGCCCGCACCAGTACGCCGCCTTCGCGCGCCCGAAGCGGAAACATGTGCCCGGGACGGGCCAGATCCCGCGGGCGCGATTCCGGATCGATCGCGGTTAAAATCGTCCTCGCGCGATCCGCGGCGGAGATCCCGGTTGAAACTCCTTCCGCCGCGTCGATCGATTCGCAGAATGCCGTCCCGAATCGCGACGTATTCATCGGCGAAATAAGCGGGAGGTGCAGCGCATCGCAGCGCTCCGGAGCGAGCGCCAGGCAGATCAGCCCCCGGCCGTAGGTCGCCATGAAGTTGATCGCGTCCGGTGTGATGAACTGCGCTGCTAAGGTGAGGTCGCCCTCGTTCTCGCGGTCCTCGTCATCCACCACGACGAGCATCTTTCCAGCGCGGAAATCCTCGATCGCTTCGGGAATCGTCGCAAATGGCATCAACTACCAGAATACAAGACGATCACAAACCAAGGCGCTTATCCAGGCCGGCTGTAACGGCGGCCAAACGCTCCGGATTGCGCGTCAAATTTACTATGTCCGGTATCAATTCCGCCGCCATGAGCGAGAGAGCGTAGGCGGCCGCGGCATGATCCGCGTCCATCCGCGACCAATTCTGCCCAAGCTCTTCGAGCCGCGGCAGTTGATGGGCGCGAATCATGTCGGCGATCCTTTGCCGCATCGCCGGGCGCACCGTTTCACCCGACAGACGCTGCGCGACTCCTTCGTGCAGCCATGCCGGCCACCGCCCGAGCATTGCCAGACACGCATGTACAGTCTCGTGCGCGAAGACGCGGCGCATATTCGCATCCATGGGCTGGCCGCCGAGGACCGGAACGCGGATGCGGCCGTCGAACTGGCCTCCACTCCATTCCGCCGAGTCGGTGGCGGCCCGATACGCGTCTTGCGTCTGCACGATCGCCACGATTTTTTCTTGCGCGAAACAACCGAGCTGTTGAGAGATCCGGAAATATTCCTCGTCCAGCGCGCTTATCATCTGACGAGCCGTTTCCGTCTTCACGGCCACGCCGTCGTAACGAAGCACCACCCGCATTCCCACGAGCTTGTCGCTACTTTGATCCGCCTGCGCCTCCCGTTCCACACGATGAATCAGCCCTTCGAGGTCTGGATTCGGCTGTAGTTCGAGCGAGCCACGCCAGTAATCCAGCGCGCGCCTCAAATCGTCAGCCTTCCAAGCCGCGACCCCCGCGATCGCGAGAAGACCGGCGTCCTTCTTCTTCCGGATTTCCGGCTCGAGCATCGCAAGCGCGCGCGCCGGCTGGCCGGAATCGATCAACTGCATCGCGTCGCCGGCGATACCCTTCGGGATTCCGGGGGCCGGCGGAAAGGCCGCGGAGTTACGGATCGCGCGTAACAGCTCGCCTGTGCTCACCCGGGCCGCGCTGCGACGTTCCTGCTCGAAATCCTCGATGCCCTGGATCTCGCTCGCGGATAGATAGCCTTCGATACTCTTTCCGCCCGACTCAACAGCGACCTTGTAGCACGGCGTCGACTCTCCCGAAATCGCGTAGCGGATCGTCACGGCCGCGCCCGACGAAAGCGTCGCCAGGGAGTTGTCGTCCGGCGAGCAGCCTGACCGCAGGCGCGTGCCCTCCTGCTTTACGGAGATCGCGAGCAACAACAACCACGGCGCCATGATCGAGGATCGGGCGATCGGGTCTAATATTCGCTCGGGCGAAGGCCTTAGGCGGCGTCAGTTGGACGATTCGGAACTAATCATACTCGCCTTCGACAAACCACTTTCCCATGCGGCGGTTGTGATGGATGCGATAGATTCCGCTGTCCCCCGTTTCGACATCCCATTCTTCGCAATCCCATGCATCGCTCCACCAATCTCCTGAAGTGAGCCAGGGACCGGCGCACGCCTGAACGCGCCAGTCGCCTTTGCTCGAAATAATCCTTACCGGCTGTCCGTTAGTGCGCCAGACCTGCGCGGAGCAAGGCGGACGAAATCGGCGAAGCACTAACTTGGGGAGCGGACCGTCCGTTCCGCGGCCGATCCCCTGACCGGCCTGTGCGGTTTTTTGAAAAGCGCGATCCGCGGATCGCGCGCGGACCAGGGCTGCATCCCTCACCACAAAACAATCCGCCCGATGGGTGTCCACCAGTTCAACCACGCCGATATTTTCCTCCCCCACCAGCCCCCGAATTCGCGCGAGCGTAATCTCCAACCGCTCCGGTTCCGGCGCCGGCGGTTCAAACAAACCATGCTGCATCGTGCGAGTTGCTGCCGGAATCAACTCCACAAAAATCTTCTCGACTCCCGCTGAAGGCGGCCGTTCGTTCAATTCCAGTTGCAGCAACTTCAAAAAAACTTTGGAATCGAGCATCGGCACCGGCAAGTTGAGCGCCGTCAGATGCTCCGGCCCGCGCTCGAGCTTCAAAACCACGCGAACTTCATTCGTCTTGAGCGATTGGGAAGCGAGCCGTGCGCACAAATCATCCATCATGCGCCCCACAAGCAGCAGCAGCGATTCCTGTAAATCGATCGTCGTCTCCGGCTCGAATTCTTCGCGAAACTCCAGCGAATCCGTGCGCACTCTCAACTGCCGTACAAAGCATCCCTGCGCGAGCCTCTGCATCCGCACGCCTTCCTGCCCGAGCCGGGCCGCGATTCCCGCCGGCGGCAGCGCCGCAAAATCACCCAGTGTTCGGATCCCCCACAAATCCAGCGTATGTGCGAACTCCGGCGATCCTCCCAGTAAATACAACGGCAGTGGAGCCAGCACCTGCGCCTCGCGTCCCGGTTCGATCACCGTGATCCCCGCAATCCCGCGAGCCGCAAAGAAAGCTGCGTCCGGATTCGAAGCGGCCGCTACATTCCCCGGCACGCCCAGCCGGCGGTAGATCTCCGCGGCGATATGATCCGGCGCGCCGAAAATCAGCCCTAGCCCGCGGATGTCGAAGATCACGTCGTCCGGCGAAGTCTCTTCGACGAGCGGCGAAAATTCTCCCGCGCAATGCAGCAGCGCAGCCAAATTCCCCGGCGCATGAATGCAAGCGAACATCTTTACCGTCCGATGATGAATGAAGTCTTCTGCGGCCGATGATTCTTCACGCACTGCGCCGTCACCGCCATGCCTTCGAATAATCTTCCGGGAAGTTTTCCACGCCACACTGCGCGGTCGCGCGTGAATTGAATCTTCAGTTCCGAACATGAATGCGCATGCGTCCGCTGGGCGGCCGATACCAGCGCAGTCTTCGTATTCTGCACGGCGTGGCGAAGCCGGAACCACACCGCCAGCGGCAAACGATGAACGGTCGTCGCTGAAGTATCGCTTAAGTCGATCGCCACCAGCCCGAATCCTCCGCCCTGCGCGAGCAGATCCGCTGCGCGAATCGTGTTGTCGATATTCCCTCCGCAGCGCACCCATAAAACTTGAGATAACGTCACTCCCGCCGCCGCAGCGCTGGTGGGATCGAAAGCGTTTTCGGCGTCGATCAGCGCGCAGTATTCCCCATTCGCCGTCGCCGCCGCCAGTAGCGAGTATAAAAACGTCGTCCGCCCCGACGAGGCAGGCCCGGAAATTTCAGTCAAAGCTCCGCGTGGAATCGGTCCTAACCCGGAATCGAGAAACTCAGTTTTTTCGCGAGGAACAAACCCTTTAGAAATTGGGAGCGCCGGTGTCATTTTCGCCTTATTTTCGCCTATACTGGGGATGAGGTCAATGCCCTGAAAAAAGCGTTGAAATCATTCATTTACGGGCATCGTCCCGTCACTGCCGATGTGTTATGACCTACGTCGAACTCCACGCTCGATCTGCTTTCAGCTTTCTTCGCGGAGCCTGTATCCCTGAAGAATACGCCGCCAGATGCGCTGACCTGCAACAACCGGGGATGGCGCTTCTCGATTTAGACGGCTTTTACGGCGCTCCGCGCTTCCATCTCGCCATGGAGAAAAATGGATTGAAAGCTCATCTTGGAGCCGAGGTTCTGTGCGCCGATGGAGCCCGCTATCCGCTGCTTGTCCGCAACCGCGCCGGCTATCAGAATCTCTGCCGTTTGATCACCCGCGCCAAACTGCGGACCGCGAAAAATCCAAAGCCGGGAAAGGAAGCCGCGGCCCGGCCGGAAGAACTCGAAGAATTCGCGGACGGGCTGATTTGTCTGACCGGCGATGCTGCCGGACCGCTCGCCCGTAACCTCAATCGCACGACCGTCGAAAAACTCCAGCGCGTGTTCGGCCGCGAGAACGTTTATCTCGAACTCCAGCGGCATTTTCATCGCGATGAAGAGTCTCGCAATCAGGCGGTGATCGGTCTGGCCCGCTCGATGAACGTTCCTCTGGTCGCCACCAATGGCGCCGCATATGCGCGGTCATCGCAGCGTGAGTTGCTCGACGTGTTTACTTGCCTGCGAAATCATACGACGCTTGCGCGCGCGGGGAGATTGCTCGAACAAAATTCGGAGCGATACCTCAAATCGACGGAAGCGATGATCCAGCTCTTTTCCGATGTCCCTGAAGCGATCGAGAACACCCACGCCATCGCATCGCGGCTGGAGTTCACGCTGGATAAGCTCGGCTACGAATTTCCGCACTATCCTGTGCCGCAGGGACAGACCGAAGCAAGCTACCTGCGTAAAATTACCTGGGAACTTGCGCGAAAACGCTACGGAGACTCGAACGAACGGGCGAACAAGCAGATTGAAAAAGAGCTGGCGCTGATTGAGAAGCTCGGATTCCCGGGATATTTTTTGATTGTCTGGGACATCGTCGAATACTGCAAAGCCCAAGGAATTCTGATCCAGGGCCGGGGCTCCGCCGCCAACAGCGCCGTGTGTTATTCGCTCGGAATCACCGCGGTCGATTCCGTCAAGATGGATCTGCTGTTTGAACGATTTCTCTCCGAAAACCGCGGCGACTGGCCCGATATCGACCTGGATCTTCCTTCCGGCGATCAGCGCGAGAAAGCGATTCAGCATGTCTATGAGCGCTACGGACAACTGGGCGCGGCGATGACGGCAAACGTCATTACTTATCGCGGCCGATCTGCCGCGCGCGAGGCTGGAAAAGTTCTGGGTTTCGATGAGCCCACGATCGATAAACTTTCAAAGCTCGTGCCGATGTGGGGCTGGGTCGGCGAAGACGATACGCCTGCGCGTCACTTTCGGGAAGCCGGGCTCGATCTTTCCGATCGCCGCGTCAGAAAATTTCACGATCTCGTTGTCGGATTGCAAGACCTGCCGCGCCATCTTGGGCAGCATTCCGGAGGAATGGTCGTGTGCCAGGGCCAGCTCGACTCGGTGGTCCCGCTCGAACCGGCGGCGATGCCAGGCCGCGTCGTTGTGCAGTGGGACAAAGAAGATTGCGCCGATATGGGCATCGTCAAAATTGATCTGCTCGGGCTCGGGATGATGGCGGCGCTTGAGGAATCGATTGATCTGATCGCACGGCACCGTGGCGAAAAAATCGATCTGGGCAAATTGCCGCAGGACGATCCGAAGGTGTATGCGGGATTGCAGATCGCCGATACGATCGGGCTGTTCCAGGTCGAAAGCCGGGCGCAGCAGGCGTCGCTGCCGCGCATGAAGCCCAAAGAATTTTACGATCTTGTCGTGCAGGTGGCTATCATCCGGCCCGGCCCGATTGAAGGCAGGATGGCGCATCCCTATCTGAAGCGCCGTCAGGGCAAGGAACGCCCGGAGCCGCTGCATCCATGTCTCGATGATATTTTGAAGCGCACGCTGGGAGTTCCATTGTTCCAGGAACAGCTTTTACGCATGGCGATGGCCGCCGCGAATTTCACCGGAGGCGAAGCGGAAGAACTGCGCCGCGCGTTCGGATTCAAACGATCCGAACAACGAATGCGCGAAATCGAAGTCAAATTGCGCGCCGGGATGACGAGGAATGGAATCGTCGGCGATACGCAGGACAAGATCGTGAAATCGATCACTTCGTTCGCCTCATTCGGATTTCCCGAATCGCATGCCGCGAGCTTCGCTCTGCTCGCCTACGCGAGCGCATATCTCCGCACCTATTACCTTGCTGAGTTCACCTGCGCGCTGCTGAACAATCAGCCGATGGGCTTCTATCATCCCTCGACCCTGATCAAAGACGCCCAGCGTCACGGATTGCGCGTGCTGCCGGTGGACATCAACCGTTCAGGCGCGAAATGCACCGTGGAGGATTCTCATCTGCGGCTCGGGTTTCGCTATGTCCGTGGTTTGCGCGCGCAAACAGCGCAGGCGATCGTAGAAGGGCAGCCGTTCGCCGATATCGAAGATCTGGCCCGCCGTGTGCCTCAGTTGCAGAAAGATGAAATGACGCAATTAGCCTCGATCGGAGCATTGAACTCGATCGGCGCCTCGCATCGCCGCGACGCCCTCTGGCAGTCTGCCGAAGCTGCCCGCAGATCCACTGAGTTGCTTGTGGGGCAGGCTTTGAGCCCGGCTTGCAGTCCGCTTGATCGTATGACCGATCACGAGCGTCTTGTCGCGGACTATCAAGGCATCGGTATGACCATCGGCCGCCACCCGATGGCTCGCTTGCGTGAAGAAATGAATCACCGGGGTGTCACTGCGGCTGCCGCATTGCCGAAAATCCCCAACGGGCGCTGGGTGCGGGTCGCGGGAAACGTCATCGTCCGCCAGCGTCCCGGAACCGCAAAAGGCGTCGTGTTCATGAGCATCGAAGATGAGACTGGAATTTCAAACGTGGTCGTCATGCCGGATTTCTTCGACCAGAAACGCCTTGCGATCGTCGGCCATCCCTGGGTAATCGTCGAAGGACCGGTTCAGAACGTCGACAATGTCATCCATGTGATGGCCCGCCAGATTTCACAACTGCCGTGCCCCACCGGGATCAGCACGGCATCGCACGATTTTCATTAGCGCACAGTCGGACCTCCAGTACGCTCACTCCTTCAACCCGAACGTGAACAGCGACGTCCCCGCCGCGATCGACACGTACTGCTTCCCATCCACCGAGTATGTCATCGGACCCGCTTCCATCTGCCCGCCGAGGCTCGCGCGCCACAGCTCCGTCCCGTTGCGAGCGTCCAATGCATAGAAATATCCCTCGCGCCCGCCCGCGAACAGAAGATCGGAAGCTGTCGTAAGCACTCCGCTGTCGGTCACGTCGGCCATCTTGAATTCCCACTTCTTCTTGCCCGTGAACGGATCCATGGCCAGGATCGACCCGTACGCCGAATCCTCCACCGGAGTGTTGCGAGTCCCGCGGCGCCCCGCGTTGGCCGCTCGCGGCAAGCCTCCTGTGTAGCGCTGCCCCGGGACGTACTTCTGCTGCATCTTCGCCATCACCATGTTCGAATCCTGCCACGTCGGGATGTAGAACAACTTCGTCCGCGGGCTATACGACGGCGAATACCAGTTCGTCGCGCCGAACAGGTTCGGATAAATCAGCGTCCCGGCGGGCGTCGGACTCATATTCGGCGCGCGCATCGGCCGCCCCGCTTCGTCGAGCCCCGTCGCCCAGTTCTGCTTCGCGAACGCGGTGCCCGAAAGAAACTTCCCCGTTTCCCGGTCGAACACATAGAAGAATGCGTTGCGATTCGCCCACATCAGCAACTTTCGCTGCTTGCCTTGCCATTCCGCATCCACCAGCACCGGGATCTGCACCGCGTCGTAATCAAACTCGTCATGCGGCGTGAACTGGAAATACCATTTCAGCTTTCCCGTGTCCGCGTCGAGCGCCACGGCGCTATCGCTATATAAATTGTCCCCCGCGCGATCGTCGCCATCCCAGTCCGGCCCCGGATTCCCGGTGCCCCAATAAATCAGGTTCAGCGAGGGATCGTAGGAGCCCGTCAGCCACGCCGGAGCCCCGCCATTTTTCCACGAATCGCCGTCCCAGGACTTCTGCGCCTTGGGATCTTCCGGTCCCGCAACAGTGTAGAATTTCCACGCTTCCTTGCCGCTTTTTGCATCGTAAGCAGCGATAAAACCGCGAATTCCGTATTCTCCGCCGGCGACGCCGACAACCACTTTGTCCTTGACGATCAGCGGCGCATGCGTGATCGAATATCCGAGCTTCGGATCACCCGCTTCGATATTCCAGACCGGCTTTCCGCTCTTGGCATCGATTGCGATCAGCCGGCCGTCGATCGTCCCCATGAACAACGTATCTCCAAGAATCGCAAGGCCGCGATTCACCGATCCGCAGCAGACCCGCGCATCCTTCGAAGGCCGGTAATCGTAGTCCCAGAAAATCCGGCCCGTCTTCGCATCGAGCGCGAAAACGTGATTCGGAGCCTCCGTCACGTACATCACGCCGTCCACTACCAGCGGCGTCGCTTCAAATTTTTCCAGCGAGCGCGCCTGAAAAACCCATTTCAGTTCGAGATTCTTGACGTTCTGCGTGTTGATCTTATCGAGCACGCTGTAGCGCTGGCCATTGATGCTACCCGAATACGTCAGCCAATTCTGCGGTTCGCGATCCGTGTGCAAAAGGCGGTCGAACGAAACCTGTGCAGACAACAGGGCGGGGACCAGAAGCAGTGTCCGGATGTTCATTGTGCTCCTTTCAGCGACAGAAGATAGCTCACGACGTCGGTAAGCTCTTGAGCGCTGAGCTTTTCGCGATATGAAGGCATGGGCGAGGTTTTGACCAGCGTAATCTCCCGGAGGTCCGATTTCTGGAGCGATACGAGGCGTTCCTTGTCGTCGATCAACTGAATCGTATGCGTGTCCTCGTTGAGGCGCCGTCCGGTAACCGTAGCGCCTTCCTTCGTGACCGCTTTGATAAAGCGGTTCGCCGGAGCAATCGTATCGTTCGGATCGATGAGCGCCTTTTCCAGATACGCAGCGTTTCTCAACGAGCCGATATCCGTGAGATCCGGTCCCAGACGGGATCCCCTGCCCGCCACGCGATGGCAGTTGAGGCAGCCGCCTTGACCCTCGAAAATCGCCGCTCCGCGAGCCGCGTCACCCTGGCCTTTGGCGCCTGCGCCAGTCGAGTGCATCGAGCGGAGATACGCCACCAGATTGCGGCGCTCGTCGGCGTTGAGGTTCGTCGGCGGCATGCCGGTCCCCGGAATCCCTCCGAGAATGATGCGGGAGATTTCCTCATCGGTCGAAGCGCGGCGATATTGCCCCGAGCGGAAACTGACGCCCGGAATCGATTCGCCCTCCTGCCCGTGACAAACAAAACAGTGCGCGCGATAAAGCTGTCCGCCGGCATCGACGTTCTGCCCGGCGGCCGGCAGCGCGGAAATGAGCAGCGCCATCGCGAGGGCGCTCTTTTGGACCATGCGTTTTAGTATAGCCTTGAGGCCATTACTTCATCGGCGAATAGCCGGCCGGATCCATGAACGTCGATTCGACCTTGTCTACGATTTTGCCGTTCGCTTCCGAAGCCTTCGAAACCGCCTGCCATTCGGGATCGCGAGCGAACTCCGCCCAGTTCTTCTTCGCCGCCTCCCGGCTCTCATGGGCCAGGATATAGATCAGCGTATTGTCGTGACCCTTGTCCGCATCCTGCGGGATCCAATAACCGATGCTCGTCAGGTTGTGCTTCTTGAAGATCTCGATCGTATGATCCCGGAAGCGTGCTTGCAAATCCGGTAGTTTTCCCGGCGGCGCGTGATAAACACGCAACTCAAACACGCGAACGCTCTGGGCTTTGACCCTTGCCGTGACGAACGATCCGGCGGCGAAGGAAACGGCGATTGCCGCGCACATGCGGAGACCGGGGAATGTCATGCGGTGATGATATCACCGGCCGCGAACAGTGGTCCGCTGCATGCGCCGCCGCAGCGGAAGCGCATAGTCGGCCACCGCGCAGTGCTGCGTCGATCCGTTATCCCACATCAAAAGGTCCCCCACGCGCCATTTGTGGCGATAGACCGCTTCCGGCCTCGTGATGTGGTCGAAAAGCGTCCGCAACAGGCGCGCGCTTTCTTCTTCCGCCATCCCTTCGACCGAAGTGGTGAATCCTTCATTGACGAACAGCGTCTTGCGGCCCGTCAACGGATGTGCGCGTGCCATGTCGTGCACGACGTCCGGCACTTTTTTCAGTTCCTCATCGCTCAGCGGAGCCCGGCCTCCCTTGGACTGCTGCATCCGATACCGCTGCGCGTATCCGTGAACAGCCTTGCGGCCTTCGATGCGAGCGCGCAGCTCCGGCGCGAGCGTGTCGTAAGCATACGTCGTGCTCACGAACAGCGTGTCGCCCAGCGGAGCCCCGTCTTTCATCGGAACTTCGAGCGCATAGAGCAGCGAGCAACGGCTCGGCGAGGCCATGTAGGAAAGATCGGTGTGCCAATACTGCCCGGCATCCTGCAATCCGATCGCCCGGCCGTTTTCGATGACGTTCGATACGACCAGGAGTTCGGGATGTTCCGGCTTGTTGTAGATCTTTGCCGGATGAATCTCGAGTTCGCCAAAGCGCTTGCTGAAATCGATCTGCTGCTCGTCCGTCAGGCGCTGATCGCGAAAGACGATCACTCCGCGATCGTGAAACAGGCCTTCAATCTCCGCGAACGTCGCGTTGTCGACCGGCCTGGCAAGATCTATCTCTGAAATTTCGGCTCCCAGCGGAGCATCGGAGTACTGAATCTTCACTTCTTGATTCCTACATCGGGATCGTGCGGATGGAATCGATCTTCAGCGTCCCGTCGTGCGCGGCGCCGGTTACGACAACCTTGTGCCCCAGGTGCGGCGCGATCTTCTTCATCGATTCGGCATCCAGCTTCAAAACCTTGTTGTCTTCCGTGACGAACACGGCAGCCGAGCCGCCCTTGACGCAGCGCTGCACACAGGATTCGAAGGCGGAAGGCTGAATCCATTCTTTCGCGGTGGCCGCTTTGGAGCTGGCGTTGGCGCACTTTTCGTCGGAAATGTAGCCGGTCATTTCGCCAGCGAGTGCGCTGATGGCGCTGAGAGCGAGCAGGGCAAGAGTCTTCTTCATACCGCCTCCTGGGAACTTCTGAATATATCGCATTCGCTGGGGCGCATGTGGTGAAGACGTGCCCGCCCGTGGCGACCCAGCGGAGTGCCTCGCTGCCAAGACTGATTCATATATATTGTTCCCATGCCATGCGACCTTGATCGCCGCAAGATTCTCGGCCTGTTGGCCGCCGCGCCAATGATGCAGGCTCAGCAGGGGGTAAAAATGTTCGATGGGTTCACCACGTCCAAAATCCAAACCAGCGGAGCGGCTATCCACGCCGTCTCCGGCGGCACAGGCTCGCCTGTGCTGCTTCTCCACGGATATCCTGAATCCCATGTGATGTGGCACAAGATCGCGCCGAGGCTCGCCGGGAACCACACGGTGATCGCCGCCGACCTCCGCGGCTATGGCGACAGCAGCAAGCCGGCCGGCGGCGAAAATCATTCCGGCTATTCCAAGCGGGCCATGGCACAGGACCAGGTCGAAGTCATGAAGCACTTCGGCTTTGAGAAATTCGCCGTTGTCGGACACGATCGCGGCGGACGCGTCGCCCACCGGATGGCCATCGATCACCCGGATCGCGTGACGAAGCTGGCAGTGCTCGACATCGTTCCGACGCATAAGATCTATCACAACGTCACCAAGGAGTTCGCGACCGCTTACTATCACTGGTTTTTTCTGATCCAGCCCGCGCCTTTTCCGGAAACGCTCATCGCCAACAGCGTCGAGTTCTTTATGAACCGCCAGTTCCGCGCGTTAATGCCGGATAAAGTCTCACCCGAAGCGTTCGGCGAATATCTGCGATGCTTTCGCGATCCCGCGACGGTCCACGCAGCATGCGAGGATTACCGCGCCGCGGCGTCGATCGATTTGCAGCATGACGATGCGGATCTGTCGCGTAAGATCGACTGTCCGGTGCTGGTGCTTTGGGCGGAGCGAGGCCCGATGAATCGATTGTTCGACGTGCTCGCCGCATGGCGGGAGCGAGCCGAGCATGTTTCAGGGAAGGCTCTGCCGGGTGGACATTTTCTGCCGGAAGAAGTGCCGGATCAGACGCTCGCGGAGTTGCAGACGTTTTTGGCTTCGTGACCTTCCGGCTCCGCGCCTTGCGCCGCGAGCGGAGCGAGCAATTCACCCGCCGCCTATGAACATATTGGCGTTAAATCGCTGCCTTTGGCTCAGATCCGCTACGGCGCGACCCACAAAGGCACTTCGACACTATTCGTCTGCGATGCCTGGACCGTTACCGTTATCGCGTGTCCTTCTTCGATCGCCTCTTCGTCCACTTCGCTCATGTCGAACGTCGCGAGCAGGCGATAATTTCCCGGCGGCAGCCCGTCGAAACGGAATTTCCCATTGACGTCGGCCAACGTCTCCCGGAATCCTCCAAGCGATCGCCGCGCTGCATCCGATTCGGGCCACAAGAACACCGGAGCGCCCGCGACGGACTTCGTTTCCTGCTTCACCGAACCGTCAAGATGACCGGCCTTGTCCGAAATCGTGACGCGGACACGCGCGGGTCTTCCCGTTTCGATGAACACATCGAAAGCGTCGGCCGGCTTAGGCTGGCCCAATCCGCGCCGCGCGGTGAACTCGTTTTCGATCATCTCGACATATTGATCGGGCCCAACCGCCGCAGTCATCTCCCAATGTCCCGGAAGAAGATTGCGTGTTCTCAACTCCTCCAATTTTCCGGCTTCAGACAGATCCACCCGCCTGGCGAAGATCGTAACTGGGATGTTAGCGGGACCGGCTCCGCGCCGCGTCGTAGGGAAGTCAACGTGCGGCAGATCGAGAGCCGGCACGATCGCGGCATCCGTCGTATTGGCGACCGCTATTTCGATGAAGCCGCCTATGGATTCATTCGCTGCGAGGACCTGGTACAGGCCGGGCGAGAGCCCCTCGAAATCGTAGGGAGCGCCGCAGGCTCCCTGGATCGTGCGATGCATCGTTTCCGATGAGAGAGTGATCTGCACGGCTCCGCCCACGCAATCAACGCGCCCGCGCAAATGGAAAAGATTTCCCGTGAAAGGGCGCACGTCCGCGAATGAGGTGTCTTCGTCGAGTCTTACGCGATGTTGAAAGGCGTCTTTCGTTTCGGGCGCTTCGCGTCCGAACGTGGGCAGTCTTCCCGACCCGTCTTCCAGGGTCGCGGGCGCGGATCGGACCCAATATTTTCCCGGCATCAGTCCGTGGATGCGATACACTCCCCGATCATCGGTAACGCCGCGTCCTTCCGACCGCAGCGGGAGCCGCGCGCGATACGCAATCACGGGGATGTTTTCCATCCCGACCCCGTTTTCATCGAGAACCCGTCCGGTGAGCGCACCTTTGTGAAACAAACGCAGATCGACGAACAGATCCGTGTCCGAATTGACTTCGATCGGCAAGCCTTGTCCATCGGGACGGCGCTGCCCGTAGGCTGCCTGGAAATATCCCTCGCGAGTTGCGGCGAGGATGTAAATCCCATCGGGAACGCCGGCAAAAGCGAATACGCCCGCGCTGCCGGTGCGCTGGGTCATTGCTTTGCCGCTGGAATTCGGGACGGGAATCAGCCGGACAACGGATCTGGCGAGCGGGAGCCCGGAAACATGTTCCATCGTGACGCCGCGAATTACGCCGGCCTGAACCGTGGCTGCTGCTAGCAGCAGAATCTCAAGGCGCATCTTTCTTGTCTAGACGAAACCGGTTGCCGCGGCGTGGAGTTTACCCGATTTGTCATAAAGCCCGAGTCTTCTAGTACTTCTATAAAGTCGTACCATGGCCCGGCCGATCAACCACTGATGACCCTCAAACGGGCTGTTCTCGTCCTATTTGCCGCCGCCGGTGCATTCGCGCAGCGAAAAGAAGCAGTGGTTTACGAAGGCCCCGCGATTCGCCAGACGCGCGTCGCCGAACCAGCCCCCAGCCGGGGACGCGTTTTGCCCCGGCCGCGAGTGATCGGGCTCGGCAGTCTTTCGGCGCAGGAGCGCGCGAAACTCGGCGCAGTCGGCTATATGCGCCGTGTCGGCCTGCATCGCGGGCTGCCCGAGGATGCGCTCGCCAGAGGTTCCTGGAGCGCGCTGGCGGACGGAACGCCGCTATGGCGCGTCGCGATTCAATCCGATGAAGCAACCGGGATTCGGGTCCAGTTTTCAAATTTCTCGGCCGGCGGCGGGAAAGTTTGGGTGCATACCGCGACCTCGTCGGCCGGACCTTACACAGGCCGCGGTCCCTACGGCAACGGCGAATTCTGGAGTGCAACCGTTGACGGAGATTCGGCTGTGATCGAGTATCAGCCCGCCGATGGTTCGTCGGGCGGCGAGCCTCCGTTCCATGTCCATCGGATCTCGCATCAGGCGCTGCGCATTCAGGATGCTCTGCCGCCGCAGATCGACGATCCGGCGGCCTCCTGCAATCAGGATGTGAACTGCTTCCCGGATTGGCAGAATACGAAAAAATCCGTCGCGCAGATCCGTTTCGAAGAAACCGAGGGTAGGGAGCAGGGAACGTTTCTGTGCTCCGGCGCGTTGGTGGCGACGCGCGACAACAGCTTCATTCCCTATCTGCTCACTGCCGGCCATTGCATTCATGACGAACCGGCCGCGCGGTCGCTCGAAACCTTCTGGGGTTACGAATCGGCTGGCTGCAACCTTGGGCCTCCCGCCAGCCAGGGCACTCTGAATTCGCAGAATGGCGGCCATCTGCTCGGCTGGGCGACGATCGAACTCGGCGATTTCAGCCTGGTGCTGCTGCCCAATGTTCCGCCGGGTGTCGTGTTTTCGGGATGGGACGCGGAGGATCCGCAGGTCGGGACGCCTGTTGTCGGCATTCATCACCCGATGGGATCGTACAAGCGAATCGCCTTCGGGCATTCGACGGAAAGCGAAGATGTCAGCGTCGGCACTGATCCTGCGCCGGGCGCGCTCTATCACGATGTTTTGTGGGACCTCGGTTTGACCGAGCCTGGATCTTCGGGCTCGCCGCTGTTCACCGGGCCGGGGACGATTGTGGGAATGCTGACGTACGGGCCGGACCTTCCCGGCGAGGAGTTGTGCGCAATCGGCGGATTTAGCGGCTACGGAAAATTCTCCAACGCGTATTATTATTTGCAGCCGTATCTCGAGGATCTGCCGTTTTCGGAGGTGACTCCGTCGGCAACGGATCTTCAGTTCAATGGACGGAATCATGCAATCGTTGGCAGCACGTCGCAGACGGTTGTGCTGACCGTGGGCAGCGCGGCCGCCGTGGCGTGGTCAGCCCGCGCGGATGCGTCGTGGGTGAAGATTTCGCAGATTTCGGGGACGGTTTCCGCGAAGTCCCCCGCGCAGTTTACCGTGACTGTCGATCCGAAATACTTCATCGCAAGCGATACCTACACGTCGACCATCACGATTCTTTCCGGCGCTGCGCCGCCGGTCTTCGTGAACGTTTCGGTCACGATGAAGCTCGATATTTCCAACGTTACGGTGAGCGCGGTGCCGAATCCGGTGGCCAAGAGCGGTAATTCCTGGACTTTGGCGTTAAACCTGACCGAAACGGCAGGCGCGGGGACGACGCTGACGAGACTGAAAATCGACGGAGTCGATTACTCGGCGAACATTCCGGCGTGGTTCGGCGCCGGATTCATTCCCGCCAATGGAACGATCACGGGAACGATCCATACATCGGGGCTGTACACTCCGGTGACGAAGTTCTTCGAGTTCTATGGAATCGACTCCGGCAGCGGCCAGACGTGGTACCGGCTGCTGATGGTGACGTTCACTGACTGAAGAATTTCTATCGTGGAATGAGGCGTTTCGCGCATCGGCGCGGATGGCGGCGTGTTTTCGTGTCCCGACTATGAGGCATGAAGAAATACATCCGTGAAATGCTCGATGACTTGCGCGGGAAGAAAAATCCGAATCCCGTGGTTCCGGCGGATTTAGAGAATCAGGAGCTTTCGAAGGATCCGCTACAGCGGGTCCGGCAGTTGGATTTTCAGGCGCAGCAGTCCGAAGAGCGCCAACAGAGTTAGCAGACGGGCGAATCCTTGCCCAACAGCACCGCGTGCCTTGCGCCCGTAGCCGACGGCAGATTTCCGGGACGGCGCTGGATGAACTCGTAGGCGAGGATCGCAAAGGCGATCGCTTCCTTGGCGTCGGGATCAATTCCGTGTTCGGCCGTGGTGCCGACGGTAAGATCGGGCAGCAGGTCGCGAATCCGGCGCATGAGGAAGCGATTGTGCACGCCGCCGCCCGACGCAATAACCTCGCTGATTCCGCCAAACCCTGAGATGGCGTTCGCGATTGTCCGGGCCGTAAGTTCTGTGGAAGTCGCGATCAGATCCGCCAGGGGCAATCCGGTAGCGATCAGCCCGGCGGCAAATTCGCGTCCAAATTGCTCGCGCCCACAAGCTTTCGGCGGACTGAGCTTGAAGTACGGATCGGTGAGCATCGATTCGAGCAGACGTTTGTTGATCTTGCCGTGCTTGGCGACCCGGCCGTCGCGATCGTAGGTCTGGCGGCCGTGGGTGTGATGATAAACGAGCGCGTCGATGATGATGTTGCCCGGTCCGGTATCGAACGCGATGACGTCGTCACGGTCCGCGCCGGCCGGAATCACGGTTATGTTCGCGATGCCGCCGATGTTCAGCGCGACGCGTCCGATCTCGCGGTGGCGAAACAGGAGGTAATCGACTGCCGGCACCAGCGGAGCGCCTTTGCCGCCCGCCGCCATATCGCGCTCGCGGAAATTGGAGATGGTCCAGAGGCCGGTTCGTTCGGCAACAATCGCAGCCTCGCCGATCTGGAAGGTGCTCGCGACGTTGTGACCAAGGTATTCCACCGGCGTGGCCTCATGGAAAATGGTCTGCCCGTGCATTCCTGCTATGACCACGGAATGCATCGGGATGCGCCCGCGTTTGCAGGTGTCGCGAATCGCGGCGGCATAAAGTTCGCCGAGAAGAAAATTCAGCCTCGCGATCGTCGCCGTGTGCGTCATCGAATTGGATACGCCGAGGATCGCTTCACGCACCAGCTTCGGATACGGCGTGGTATGGAAAGCCACGGGGCGCACGCGCACGCCGGCGCGTTTGCGTGAGATATCGACAATGGCCACGTCGATTCCGTCGAGCGAGGTGCCGCTCATAATCCCGGCTACGCGCATGGCCGCCGCTGAACGCAGAGGAACGCAGATTTCAACCTTTTAGCTCCTTTTGGAGGTCTGACAGCAGTTGTAGAGCTTCAAGAGGCCGTAGATTATCGACGTTCAGGTTGCGAATGCGATCGGCCAGTTCGTGATTGACGGGTTCGAATAATTGAATCTGCACCGGCGCCGCCTTCGGGACGAAATCTTCGTGATGCGCCAGGATCTGCCGGGCTCGTTCGATGACCGGCATCGGCAGCGCGGCCAGGCGCGCCACTTCAATTCCGTAGCTTTTGTCGGCGGCGCCCGGTTCGACTTTACGCAGGAAAAGGATTTGATCGCCGGACTCCTTCACCGAGACGTGCAGATTGCGGACGCCTTGGAGCTGCTCAGCAAGTTCGGTCAGCTCGTGATAATGCGTCGCGAAGAGCGTTTTTGCTCGAATGTGACGGTGGATATGTTCCACAACCGCCCAGGCGAGCGCTAGTCCGTCGTAGGTCGAAGTACCACGTCCGATTTCATCCAGCACAATTAAACTACGAGACGTAGCGGTGTTTAGGATCACTGCGGTCTCGGTCATTTCGACCATAAATGTGGATCGGCCGCGGGCAAGGTTGTCCGCAGCGCCGATTCGGGTGAACACCCGATCCACAATCGGGACAAGGGCCGCATCCGCGGGCACAAAAGATCCCATCTGCGCGAGAATCGCCAGCAGCGCCGCCTGGCGCAGATAAGTAGACTTGCCGCCCATGTTCGGTCCGGTGATGACGGCGATGAACTCCGTTTCAGGATGGAAGTAGAGATCGTTGGGAATGAATCGCTGAGCGTCGCGCTCGGCGAGCTTTTCGATCACCGGGTGGCGGCCGGCGGCGACGCGCATCTCGCCATCGGGGGAGAATCGCGGGCGCGTATAGCGGTTTTCGGCGGCCACTTCGGCGAGGGCTACCGTGACGTCGAGCTCCGCGACAGCCGCGGCGGTGGCTTTGATGCGCGCGGCGTGCGATGCGGCGAGCGCGCGGAGCTGTTCGAAGATTTCGCGCTCGATCGCGAGGATCTTTTCTTCGGCGTCAAGAATTTTGCCTTCCAGTTCTTTCAGTTCGGGAGTGGTGAAGCGCTCGGCATTGACCAGGGTTTGCTTCCGCTCGTAATCGGCCGAGGCGAGGTGCAGGTTCGCCTTGGAAATCTCGATATAGTAGCCAAAAACGTTGTTAAAACGCACTTTTAGCGACGAAATGCCTGTTTTTGCGCGTTCCCGCTGCTCAATCTGCGCGATGTAGGTTTTGCTGTTGCGGCTGATGTCGCGCAGTTCATCGAGGCGCGGATCGAATCCATCCCGGATCACACCGCCATCGGCGAGATTTGCCGGCAGTTCTTCGGCGAGCGCGCCAAGGACGCGGCCGCGAACCTCCTCCACTTCGTCCATCCGCGATTGGACATCGAGCAACCGCGCGGATTTCGCGGGTTGACGCTTTAACTCCGGGATGACAGCGAGCGACCGGGCGAGTGCGGCGAGATCGCGCGGACCGGCGCTTGAAAGTGTAACCTTGGCGAGCAGACGTTCGAGATCGAGAATCGACTCGAGTTTCTTGCCGAGATCTGCGCGGAACATGAGATTGCCGTGCAGCTCTTCGACAGCGTCAAGCCGGGATTCGATTTCAGCGGCATCGATGGCCGGGGCGAGCAGCCTGCGGCGGAGCAGGCGTCCTCCCATTCCCGTGCGCGTGCGATCGAGAACGTTCAGCAGCGTCGACTCTCTGGATTCTCCGGCAAACAGAGGTTCAACGAGTTCGAGATTACGGACCGTTGTCGCGTCGAGGACCAGAGCGTCGGCGCGGTTGTAGAAAGCGGGGTGTTCAAGGTGATCGAGCGCGGTGCGCTGAGTTTCGCGGAGATAGTGCAAGACCGCGGCCGCGGCGCCTGTCGCCAGCGGGCGATTTTCGAGGCCGCATCCGTCGAGCGAAAGAAGGCGGAAGTGATCGCACAGACTGCGCGACGCATAGTCGGCGCCGAAGACCCAGGGTTCGACGTCGGTTCGAAGGCAGGGAACTGGCATGGCCGCGCCTGCCGGAACCAGGACTTCCCGCGCGCCGAGCGATTCGAGACCCGACGCGATCTCGCGGATGTCGACTTCGGTTGCCCGAAATTCGCCGGTCGAGACGTCCACGTGGGCGATTCCCGCGCGCGTGTGATCCGCGAAGACCGCGGCTAAAAAATTGTTTTCGTGCGGCCGCGCGTTCATCGCCGTGCCCGGAGTAACGACGCGAGTTACTTCGCGTTTCACCAGCTTTTTCGCGAACCTCGGATCCTCGGTCTGATCGCAGATCGCGACGCGGTGACCTTTCTGGATCAGGCGGGCGATGTAATTTTCGGCAGAGTGGTACGGCACGCCGCACATCGGGATGGGCTGGCCTTTTTCTTTATTGCGAGCGGTGAGAGTGATCTCGAGCTCGCGCGCGGCGACTACGGCGTCGTCGAAAAACAGCTCGTAAAAATCCCCGAGGCGGAATAAGAGCAGCGCATTCGGAAACTGCTGCTTGATTCCGTGGTACTGCCGCATCAGCGGCGTGGAAGGCTCGCCCGGCATGAATTACACATTATCGCGCGAGTTTCGGAGCGCCTATGCGTGTGTGCACGATTTCGGCGAAATGGGCGAGAGGTTCGCCGGAGACGGTAATCCCGGCCGCCCGCAGCAGAGTCTCTTCGATTTTCGCGACGCGAGCCGCCCGGAGAGGCCACGTCTCATGTTCGACGTCGGCATAGACAAGCCTGCCGAAGCGCATCGCGTGCAGGCGGAATCGCGCGGTGAGGAAATGCTCCAGTTCTCGCGCCGGGACCGGATCGCCGCGCACGATGCGAATATCGGTGCGCGCTCGGCGGCGGCTGCTGGTGTAGACCACCGAGTTCTCTTCGCGCCTGACGCGCATTCGCGCCCAATGATAGGGGAGCCCGAAAGACGCGCGGGCGGCGAGCACCGCGGCCAAGCGCGCGGCTTCTAGCGTGAAAAACCACACGCTCGGTTCACCGTCGGGTCCGCGAACGTAAGTCCGGACATTGGTCTCGGGAAAATTCGAAATCCAGGGGAGCCGCGGCGCTCGCGCAGGGCGCAGGTCCGTGATCCGGAACGGCACCAGGCCGACCCAGGCGCATCCATCGAACGTGTCGATTTCGAGGCCCGGCGGAAGGCGTTTTTGCATCGTCGCCGGATCGCAGCGCCAATGCAGGAATGTAAGCGATTCCCAGTTCTGCAACATCACTGCGCTGCGAACGGGCTGCACGGCGTCAGGCGTTGACGGCCTGGGGATGACGCTGATCGATCACGAGCCTTGCGATGCGTTCGCGATGGTAGGTCGCGTCGCCGAATGCGATCTCGCTTGCTTTGGCGCGGCGATAAAAGAGATGCGTGTCGTTTTCCCAGGTGAATCCCATGCCGCCCTGAACCTGCACGCCTCGATTGCCGGTTTCGCGGCAGGCGTCGCTGGCGTAAACTTTCGCGACGCTGACGGCGGATCTCGCTTCGGGGATCGCGCTGTCGAGAGCGTAGGCCGCGAAATAGGCCGCCGAGCGCGAACTTTCGGTCCACAGGAACATATCCGCGCACTGATGCTGCACCGCCTGATACTGGCCGATCGGTTTGCCGAACTGTTTGCGGGTTTTCGCGTACTCGACGGCGATTTCCATGGTGCGCTGCATTCCGCCGGTCATTTCGGCGCAAAGCGCGACTGTCGCGATGTCAAGCGCCTGATCGAGTGCTTTGCGCGCGGCGTCGCCTCTGGCGAGCAGTTCGCCGCCGCCGTTGAAGGACACCTTATAGATACGGCGGGTCAGATCGACGGCGGGCATGGGCGTCTTGGCGGCGGATTTTCCATCGACCAGGTAGAGCGCGAGTTCGCCGTGGTCCCGTGCTGCGACCACGATGACGTCGGCGATTGCGGCATCGGTGACGAACATTTTTTCGCCCTTGAGGGCCGGCATCGCGATGGCGTCCGGATCCCATTTCGCGCTCGATTCGAGAAGCGCGAGCGTCGCCTTCGTCTTTCCCGATGCGATTTCGGCCAGATGTTTTCTCGATCCGGCCGCGTGAATCGCGCTTGAGGCGAGAAGGTTGGAGATGAACGCTCCGGGTACGAGCGCCCGTCCCATTTCCTCAGAAAGCGCGGCGAGTTCGACGACGCCCAGTCCCATGCCGCCGGCCTCCTCCGGAATGACGACGCCGAGAAAACCCTGTTGCGCCATGTGCGACCAAAGTTTTTCGTCATGGGCGGTGTCGGTCTCCATGATGCGGCGCACTTCGGTCATCGGGCATTCGGCCGCGAAGAACCTGCGGGCGTTCTTCTGGAGAATCTGTTGTGCTTCGTTCAATCCAAATTGCATTGAAAAATTCCTTTAGCCGTGAATGAACGTCAATAGCTCTTGGGTAGGCCGAGAACGAAATGGCCGATGATGTTGCGCTGGATCTCGCTGGTTCCGGCTTCGATGGTGTTGCCGCGCGAGCGCAGATAGCCGTAGGCCCACTGGCCTTCATCGAAGGCGTCCGGCGATCCGTGCGCGAGCTGGCCGTACGGGCCGAGCACTTCCATGGCGATCTGCTGGAAGCGCTGGTTGAGTTCGCTCCAGAAGATTTTCTGAATGGAGCCCTCCGGGCCGGGGACTCCGGTTTCGTTGATTCGAGAAAACGCGCGCATCTGGTTGCAGCGCATCACCTCGATTTCGGCGTACATCTGCGCGAGCTTCTGACGGACAATGGGGTCGTCCGTGCGCCCGCGCTCACGCGCGATTTCGAGCAGGCGGTTGAACTGGCGGCGATAGTTCACTTGAAGCGCGGCGCCGAAAGTTCCGCGTTCGTGCATCAATGTCCCCATGGCGACACGCCATCCGTCGTTTACTTTGCCGACAACGTTTTCGGCCGGGACGCGGACGTCGCGGAAGAAGATTTCGCAGAACTCGCTTTCGCCGCTCATTTGCTTGAGGCCGCGAACCTCGACGCCGGGGGACCGCATATCGACCAGAATCACCGTCAGGCCTTTGTGTTTTTCCGCGGATGCGTCCGTGCGCACGACCAGCTCGCACCAGTCGGCTGCCCAGGCGTAGCTGTTCCAGCATTTGTGGCCGTTGATGACGAAATGATCGCCATGGAGCTTCGCTTCTGTCGCGACCGCCGCCAGATCGCTGCCGGCGTTGGGTTCTGAAAATCCCTGGCACCAGATCTCTTCGGCGCTGAGGATTTTTGAAAGGAACCGCTTTTTCTGGGCGTCGTTGCCGTAGGCGATAATCGTCGGGCCGATCAGTCCCAGCCCGAGCACATTGGCCATCGGAGGAGCTTCCGCTCGCGCCTGTTCTTCGATGAAGATGACCTGCTCCATCAACGATGCGCCGCGTCCGCCGTATTCCTTGGGCCAGGAGACGCCCGCCCACCCGGCGTCGAACATTTTGCGCTGCCATTGCCGGAGGTAGTCGAAGCGAGCCTGCATCGACTCTTCGGCGTTGCGCCGCTTTACCCAGTCTTTGGGGACGTTGGCGGCGAACCAGGCGCGTACTTCGTCGCGAAACTGAAGCTCTTGGGGAGTCAGATTGAGATCCACGTGGCGAGTTTAACACGGGGTGTTCGATCGCTTGCCGAAGCGAGGCGCGCGGCTCCTGGGCGAACGGGCGACAGGATTAACGAAGCAGCTTAAACGGCGAGTTCGCCGCGGTACATCATGTCTTTCAAGGTGAATTTCGCTTTCAGGTTCAGATGGCCGAAAGTGGTGGTGAAGAGAACTTCTTTGTCGTCCTCGGAGAGCTGAAGAATCTCTTTTGAGAATCCGAACAGGACGCTTCCCACGCTCGACGGCTGCGTTTGGACGATGCCCGGCTGCACGTCGCGTTTGCCTTTGGGCTCCAGGAACGTCACGCCCTTGATCCGGTCGAGATCGGCGTCCTCGTCTTCGGAACGGCGGTAGCTTCCGCTGGTGGGGATTCCGCTCACGCTGATGACGTAGTGATTGGCGAGCGGGTCCGGGATTTTCGATTTCATCGCTTCGAGAATCGGCCTGGCGCTCTCCCAGCGGATGGTCCCTTTAAACGATTGCACCCCGTTGCTTTGCCCGCCGCCTCCGCCGCCGCGCCGTCCACCGCCCATGCCGCCGCCTCCGATCCCTCCGATTCCTCCGATACCGGGAATACTGCCGCCCATTCCACGCGGGCCGCCTCCCTGGCGGCGGCTGTAATCCGGAGGCGCGCTCGCGTTGATTTCCTTCGCCCATGGGGACTTCGACGTCAGTTGCTCGATCTCCTGGCTCGACCATTCCGAGGGATCTTTCTTATTCCAGAAATCGGATCCCGAAGCGTACAGCCGGCTGGCAGCGAATCCGGCGGCGGCGAGCAACTCCCTGCGCGTGTGCATGCTAACGTGACGTACCGGAGGCAACCTTTGGTTTCCGAAACCTCATCGCCATCGAGGCGGCGAAGGAGCGGGGAACCAGCTTCATCCCCTTTGCGATCAGTTTGTAGCGCCATCCGGGGATGCAGATGACTTGTCCCTTGTCGAAGGCGCGGAGCGAGTCCTCCACGACGAAATCGGCAGGCATCCAAAGGGACGAGGGGATCGCGCTGCGATCCATGCCGACGACATCGTGAAATTCCGAAAGAGTAAATCCCGGACAGAGCGCCTGGACCTTCACGGGCGATTGCCTCACCATCAACTCCAGGCTGAGCCCTTCAGTGAAGCTGATCATCCAGGCTTTGGTTGCGGAGTAGCTCACCCCTCCAGGCGACTGGCTGAACCCGGCAACCGAGGCGACGTTGATGATCCCGCCTGAACCCTGGGCAACCAGATTGATCAGTGCGGCGTGTGATAGACGCATCGTCGCGAGGACGTGGACTCGATGCATGCGGTCTTGGCCTTCTACGTCGGCTTCAAAGAAGAAGCCGCGCAATCCGAATCCCGCATTGTTGACGAGTAGCCCCAGATTTGGATCGGCGCGGAGCCGGTCGGCCGCGGCGTCGATGTCGGCATCGAGCGAAAGATCAGCCGTCATCGTGTCGACCCGAATAGGATGCGCGCTGGACAGTTCACTGGCGAGCGCGCGCATCCGATCCTGGCGGCGGGCGATCAACAGAAGATCGTATCCCCGCGCGGCCAGCTTTCGCGCGAACGATGCGCCGATTCCGCTCGACCCGCCCGTGATCGCCGCCAGACGCCGCTCAGGCATGTTCCTCCTTTTTGAATCGCGCGCCCCGCGCGGCCCATTCCGCGCCGGCAAGCACCAGCATCGACGCCAGGAATCCGAGAAAGATCAGCGCGACCGAATATTGGAAGATCCGATACTCGCTTTCGAGCTTTCTCTGGAACCACGGCCAAACCAGTTTATTGATGTACTTCAGCACCTCGAGCAGCACGCCGACACCGATTGCGGCCGCGATGACGCGATTCACTGGAGGGCGGCCGTTGGGCAGGAAATAGTACACCAGAAAAAGGACCAGCACCGCCATCGGAACGGCGGCCAGCTTGAAGAACAACGCCTGAATGTAAGAGGCTCCGGACGAGCCATGCAGCCCGGTCAAAACCATCGAGAAAAGGGCGAGGCTTCCGCAGGCGAAGATCAGCCCGAGGCTGACGAGCTGGTTGCGGAAGAAGCTCCGGTTGGAATGGATCCCCCAGGCTCGATTCAGAGCGACTTCGAGCGGCTCGAAAATACCGTTTGCGGTGAACAGCAGCAGGATGACCGACACGACTTCGGTCGACCGGTGCGGCGGAAGATTCTCGTGCTGCCCTTTGGTGTAGAGAAAATTCGTGAAGGAATCGGGGAAGTAATCCCTGAGCGCGAGTTGGATCGCGCCGATGGTGGTTCGCTCGTCGAAAATCAGCCGCGACAGAGACATGAGAACAATCAGAAACGGATAAAACGAAAGCAGCACGTTGGCCGCGACCGAAAAAGCGTAAACGTGGACTTCCGTCTGCATCCAGTACCGGAATGTTGGCGCCAGAGCCGCGCCGAGTCGTCGCATGAACGTCTTATCTCAATCCCGCAAGCAGCGTCCCGGTTTGATGCATGACATTCAGACGGGCTCGTTCGAGCGTATGCTGCGCTTCGTAGTAGGCGAGCCACTTTTCCTGCTCGGTCGCGCGCGATTGCTCCAGTTCGGAAATCGGCGCGCGGCCTTCGTCGTGACGGGCGAGATCCACCGATACCTGCTCCCGGGCGACGTCCAGATCCTCGCGGGCGTAATCGCGCGCGATTTCGGCGCGCTTTACGTCCTGATATGCGCGGCGCACTTCCGCCGTCAACCGGGCCCTGGTGCGATCCATTTCGACTCGGATTTTCGCGATGTCGTCTTCCGACTGCCTTACATAAGCTGCCGACGACCTTCCGATCAACACAGGCACTTCGAAGGAGGCTCCCAATTGTCCGCTGAACCGCTGGAACGTCGAAAAGAAATTCTGATAGTAATATTTCGCGTAGATCTCGGTCTGCGCCACCAGATTGACCTTCGGGAGCTTCTGCGCTTTGTAGCCCTTGATCTCAAGCATCTTCGACTGCATGTTCGATTCGAGGCGCTTGAGATCGCGGCTGCCGTTCACCGCCGTCGCCACAGATTCGTCTTCGGAGAACGGGAGCGTGACCGGTTTGCGGTCTTCCGAAGACGGACGAACGCGATCGTCCGGCTTCATCCCCAGCGCCACCGCCAGCGACGTTTCCGCGTTTGCCTGATCGAGCGTGAGATTCTCTGCCGCGTTCCTGGCGCGGCGAAGCGCCAGATCCGCGCGATGGGCGGTCACAGGCAGCTCGCGGCCGTCGGCCACGCGCGCTTTGAGATAGTCCAGGACTCGTTCCAGATTCTGAGATTCGCTCTCGGCGGCCTTTAAACTTCGCGCGGCTTGTTCTGCGTCGAGAAACAGCGATGCGACCCGGAAGGCGACTTCGTCCTGCGCCTTGGCCACATCGATCGCCATCCCGCGCAGATTTTCGTTTGCCTGCGCCACCTGATAGCTCTGTGTCCGGTCGAACAGCGCCATCTGCGTCTTCAGGTTCAGAATCGACGGGGCCGAACCTTCGATGCTGGCGGGGAATCCCGACGTCCACGCCGCGCCGCTGCCCATGTACACCTTTGGCATGAACGGGTCCTTGGCGATGGTCACCTGCTCGCGAGCCTTCATTTGGTCAAGGCGCGCCAGCACGACGTCCGGACTCTGCGCCATCGCGAGATCCAGCGCCTCCCGCAAAGTCAGCGTCTTCACTTCGCCGAAAGCACAACAAGCGAGCAGAAAGAGTGCAAATCTGTGCATACGAACACAGTTTAGCGGTCCCGGACCCACGTCTTTGTAGGACAGCTCGCGATGTCAACGTAGGAATAACTTTACGGCGAATTCTTGTTCTCCGAAGTTGAAACACTCGTGAGTCGCGCGAATCAAACCGCCAGTAGCCCTGTTCCATTCCAGGCAATTCGGGCCGCCGGCGCATCACTGGAGATTTTGGCGGCCCATTTTTTCCCGCGCCATTGCCCACCTGCGGTATTTTCAAAAAGTATGCTCAATCCGACCATCTTCCGCGAATACGATATTCGCGGGGTAGCCGAAACCGAACTCACTTCGCCCGATGTCGTTCAGCTTGGCCGCGGGCTAGGGACCCTGTTGCGTCATAAATCAGGACCGAGCATCAATGTCGGCCGCGATTGCCGGCTCAGTTCTCCGAGGCTCCGGGAAGCGCTTGTTGAAGGACTGCTCGCGTCAGGATGCGATGTCACCGATATTGGCGTCGTGCCCACGCCTCTGCTTTACTATTCCGCGGTAAATCTGAAATCAGACGGCGCCGTGATGATCACCGGCAGCCATAATCCCAGCGAGTTCAATGGATTCAAGACGGTTTGCGGAGCGGGAACGATCCATGGCGAAGATATCCAGCAAGTCCGCCGCATCATCGAGAGCGGCGCATTTTCTTCGGGGACCGGAACGCTTCGCACGGCCGATCTATCCGAGTCGTATCTCGACTGCGTCGCCCCGCAATTTCAGTTCAGCCGGACGATCAAAGTGGTTGTCGATGCGGGGAATGGCACCGCCGGGCCGTTGATGCATCGTCTTCTGGAGCGGCTGAACGTCGATGCGCGAGAGCTTTTTTTTGAAATGGACGGGAATTTTCCGAACCATCATCCCGATCCGACCGTCCCGGCCAATCTGGCCGATCTGCAAAAAGCCGTTCGATCTCACGGAGCGGATCTCGGTATCGCGTTCGACGGCGATTCGGATCGGATCGGCGCTGTCGATGAGCACGGACACGTCATCTACGGCGATATGCTCATGCTGATCTACGGGCGCGAGATCCTAAGCCGCAAACCCGGCGCGACGTTCATCGGCGAAGTGAAGTGTTCCCAGATCATGTATGACGAGCTCAAGCGCCTGGGCGGCAATCCGATCATGTATAAGACCGGGCATTCTCTGATCAAGGCAAAGATGAAGCAGGAGCATGCCGAACTCGCCGGTGAAATGTCCGGGCACATGTTCTTCGCCGATCGTTATTTCGGTTACGACGATGCCCTGTATGCCGCCTGCCGGCTGATGGAAATCGTTGCGCGCAGCGGTAAACCTTTGTCGGCTCAGGTGAAGGATCTGCCGAAAACTGTCTCGACGCCGGAAATTCGTGTCGATTGCCCCGACAGCGAGAAGTTCGCGATCGTGGCGCGAGTCGCCGAAAAATTCCGCGAGACTCACAAGGTGATTGATGTCGATGGAGTTCGGGTCTTGTTCGATCGCGGCTGGGGCCTTCTTCGGGCCTCCAATACTCAGCCTGTGCTGGTGATGCGATTCGAGGCGACAGACCCTGTCACGCTCGATCAGTACCAGGCGGAAATGAACCAGGCTTTGGCGCTGGCGGTCCCCCATTGATCCGGGTACTACGTTTGTTGTAACATTACGTAACGTTTTCTCGGAGGAAAATAAACGTGTTCAAAGCAGCTTCTCTGGCGTTCATGCTGTCCGCCGCGAGTTTTGCGGGGACGATCAGCTTCAGCGGTGGTCCTGGAGTTACTTCGGGTACCATCAATCCCGGAACTACTCCCTGGCTGCTGACCACCGGTGTATCCGATGCCTCCAGCGGCGATTTTGTGTGGAGCATCCCGGGCTATTTGGGTGGTGTTACTGCGTGGCAGGGCAGCTCACCGCTGATCGGAATGTCGATCACTTTTAGCGGACTGTCCGGCGCGTTTATCGACACAAGCGCAACCTCTGCCTGCGCAGGAACCGGCGTCGTTATGTGCAATTCGAGCCAGATGTGGACGCCGCAGATCAACGGGCTCACCGTGACCTTTACGCCCCCCTCGGCCGACAGCGTTGCTCCTGGAGGCTCTTTTTTTGTGAATATCCCGATTGCCTTCGGGAACGCGACCGTCCCGTCCTTTCAACCGGCCGCAACGACGCCGTTCTCCTTCACGGGATTCTTTACAACCGCGGACGCACCAGAGCCGGGAACAGCCGCTCTCCTCGGCGGGGCGTTAGGCGCCATCTTCCTCGTTCGCCGGCGTCTTCAGGCGCGGCGCTAACTCGCATCGCAGTCTCCGGAAATATCAGAGCGCGGCGATCCTCCGCAGGACGCCGCGCTTTTTCACAAGGAGACCCACTCCAGCGGTCCGAAGGCCGCCCTCCGAATCCGGCCCTCGACACTCTTGAGAATGCCACAGCGATGTCTTCGGTCCAATATGGCGCGCGAACAATTTGAATGTGATTTGTACTACTCCGTTCCGGAGTACTCTGGTTACGTTATACGCCGGTCTAGCACCCGCCAGACGCCATATCCGGCGACCGGAACCAGGGCGGCAAGAGCGAACGCCAAGGGGTATGCGCGCAGGTCGAAGAGCTTTCCTGCTCCCGGCATCAAGATCGCAACGATAGCCGACCAGCTTCCCGCGCCGAGTCCGGCGATCAATCCGGAATGGCGCATTGAGTAGCGGCAGGCCGCATATGCGACTGCGCCGATAATGAATCCGGCCGCTGCAAACATCGCAAGAAACATCAATGCCAGCGCTGCTTCGAAAGACGCGACGTAGCCGATGGCTGAAGCAGGCAGACTCAGACAAAGCAGCAGGAAGAACAGCCTTCTCATCCCCTCGGTGGAGGCGCCCCCGTTTGCGAATCGATCGGTTATCCAACCCCAGAAGAAATACCCGATCTCCCACCCGAGCGGAGGGATCCACAGGACGTGACCGATCTCCAGTTGCGACTTCTGCATCGATGCGTTGAAGAAGATCGCCCCCTGATACAAGACGAAAGCGGCCGGGAATCCACCGAGCGCATAAGCCGCAAGAAACGCCCAAATCTTCGAGTCGCGCCAACTCAACCCGCCGCCCTTTTCCGGCTGTTCCGAATCGGCGGCAGGGTGACGCAAGTCTTTGCTGCGTGAAACCAGCCCCCAGAGCGCGAGCCAGGCGAACCCGACCGCTCCCGTAAACCAGAACGCTCCCGTCCAGCCGAATCTTGCCGCGACAGGAGTAACGATGATCGGAGTAATCAACGCGCCCAGCGAGCCGCCGCTATAAGAAATCGCGATTCCCCGCGACCTCTTTTCCAACGGGAGCGTCTGAACCACGGTCCGGAGCGAGCCTGGGAAGGTGGCGCCCTCGCCGAATCCCAGGATCGCGCGCGCTGCTCCGAAGCTGCGGAATCCGGACGCGAAAGCGTGCGCGGCGGACGCGATCGTCCACAGCGAAACCGCCGCCGTCATGCCGCGGCGCACTCCTATCCGATCGAGAATCTTTCCCCAGACCGGATTCGCCAGCATGTAGGCGAACGAGAACGCCGAAATAATGAATCCGTATTGTTCGTTGGTCAAGTGCGTGTCATGAAGGATCGTCGGGGCCAGGAGCGCAAGCGTGTTTCGATCGATATAACTGATCGTCGAAACCAGCATCATCGTAACTGCGGGCACCCAGCGCACGAGTAGTCCAAGCTAACACACCGCGTCCGGATGAGCCTGAGGCTTGTTCGGATAGACTGGACGAAGCGTCATGTTGTTGCCGCCCGATACATTCCGCCGGCTTTGCCTGGCTCGCGATCTGCTCCGGCAATCCGGACCCGCCGTTCCGGTCCGCGAGATCGCCCGCAGCGCGGGATTTTCGCACTTTTATTTCATCCGGCAGTTTGACGCGCTTTTCGGGATGACGCCGCACCAGTTCCGTATCGCGATGCGCCTTGACGAAGCGCGGATCCGGCTCGCGGCCGGAAAACACAGCGTCACAGACGTCTGCATGGATCTGGGGTTTTCGAGCCTGGGCAGTTTCAGCAGCCTTTTCGCGCGCAGGATCGGGGTGGCGCCGTCGGCGTACCGGCGTCGCGCGCGCGTTATGGTCCAAGTGCCCGGACTTCCTCCACCCGACCTTTTCCCTGGATGCCTCAACCTGATGGCGATGGCTTTTCGCAATTTTGGAGAAGCTCCCGGCGCAGCGGCTTCGATACAATCCTGACCATGCGCATCAAACTCACGAGCATCATGGTCGAGGATCAGGACAAGGCCCTGCGCTTCTACACCGAAGTTCTCGGATTCAGGAAGAAACGCGACATCCCGGCCGGCGAATATCGCTGGATCACGGTTGTTTCTGCCGAAGGACCGGCCGACGTCGAGCTGGCGCTGGAGCCGAATGCGAACCCGGCGGGCAAGACATTTCAGCAGGCGATGTTCTCCCAGAAAATTCCCCTGGCGGCTTTCGAGGTTTCCGATATTGCCGCCGAATACGAGCGTCTCAAATCCGCCGGGGTTGTCTTCACGCGCGAGCCTCTGAACGCCGGCCCCGTGACGATCGCGGTCTTCTCCGATACGTGCGGAAACCTGATTCAGTTGTATCAGCCGGCGAGCCGTTAGCCTTTACTTACCTGTTCGACACGCCGGCGCTTTCAAATGTTGCCATCTCGCGATAAAGCTTTAGCGATGCTTCGATCAAATTCATCCCGATCGCCGCGCCGCTGCCTTCTCCGAGGCGCATATCGAGATCGAATAACGGCTTCGCCCCGAGGAAATCGAGCATCACCCGATGTCCTCGCTCCGCTGACCGGTGCGAGAACACCACGTAATCCATGGATTCGGGCGCGAGTGCTCTTGCGATCAGGGCCGCCGAGCACGAGATGAATCCGTCGAGCACAACCAATCGCCGCCGCTGCGCCCCGCCAAGGATCAGCCCGGCGATCCCGGCGATTTCGAAACCGCCGAGGGCCGCAAGCACTCCGAGCGGATCTCCCGGATCGGGCCGATGCAGATCAATCGCCCGCCGGATCGCATTTACCTTGCGCGCGATTCCATTTTCGTCAAGACCGGTACCGCGTCCGGCCGTTTCAGTCGGATCAAGCCCCGACATTGCGCTCAACAATGCCGCGGCGCTCGTCGTGTTGCCGATGCCCATCTCGCCCGCGCCGAGAACGTCGGCTGCATCGGCGAATGACATGCCCCTGGCGATGGCTGCTTCCGCCTGCTCGCGCGTCATTGCCGGTTCGCGCGTGAAGTTACGCGTGGGACGGCCAACGCCCATATCGACAATCGCCGATCCGATCCCGTAAAGCCGGCACAGAACGCTGATCGCAGCCCCACCCGAACGGAAATTCGCCATCATCTGGCCGGTTACTTCGGACGGATACGGACTGACGCCTTCTTCGACGACGCCATGATCCGCGCCGAAAATGACGATGGTCTTCGCGGCGATACGCGGCATGTCTGTCGCCTGAATCAATCCGATCTGCACCGCGAGCGATTCGAGCCGCCCCAAGCTTCCCGGCGGTTTCGTGAGTGAATCAAGCCGCCGCCTGATACGCTGCTCCAGCGCCGCGTCGGCGATCGGTTTGATGTTGTTAAAGTTCATGGACACCGCTATAGGGAAGATCGACACGGGCGACGACATGCATTACACCCGCGTGCGCGACAACCGCCGCGGGTCGTATCCCTGAGACGATTTGATCGAACGCTCTCCTGACGCGCGACGCGAACTCCGGCCACGGCTCGCCGCGGGGAGGAGTCACGCCCTGCCAATCGGCCAATTTCCGCGCCGCGAGTTCGGGATCCGCTGACTCGATCTCGGCCCACGTGAGTCCGTCCCAGGAGCCGAATGTAATCTCGCGAAGATCGTTGACGATTTCGACTGGAGTGCCGCGTGCAATGAGTGTCGCCGTTTCAACCGCCCGGCGCAAGGGGCTGGTGTACACAACTTTGACGTCTAGTGACAAGGAAGATGCTTGCACCCGCCCCGCCTCGCTCAGTCCAGGGTCGCACTGCCCCAACAAAACTCCGGTCAATGCGGGCTCGGCGTGTCTTACCAGGAACAGTTGCGGCATGTGAAGAGAATCAAGACAGAGATTTCGAGCACCTGCTCGGTCGCGCCGAGACAGTCACCATTCACACCGCCGATTCTTCTGTAGAAGTAGGCCTGGGCGAGACGGATCGCAAGATAGGAGCCCAGAATGATCGCGGCTCCGGGACGCAATCCGCAGAAAAGAGCGGCGGCGATTCCCTGCGCGATCGCGGTGACGGCCGCCCCCGTGGACAGAGTGGAGGAGAACGCCAGCCCGAGCCCGGTCCCCGCGGGACGGGAAATCCAGGCCAGAGCCACGATCGCGGCTCGCGGGACGGCCTGAGACGCGATGAACACTTCGATCAGGCGGTCCGTCGTCAGATGCTCCAATGCCTGCCAGCGCGCGAGGATGCTGAGCACAATGGCGACGGCTCCAAAGGTCCCGATCCGGCTATCTTTCAAAATCGCCAGCATCCTCGCCTGCGAGCGTCCGGCGCGCAGGGCGTCGGCGACGTCGGCGAGCCCGTCTTCGTGGATCACGCCGGAGATCGCGGCCCAGAATGCGACAACGGTCAGCGACGTGATCGGGGACGGAAGAAAAGATCCCAGCGCCAGATAGAGGCCGGCTCCCGCGCCTCCAAGGATCGCGCCGACCAGCGGAAAAAACATTGCGGCTCGCCCCGGCGGCACATCGGCTCGGCCCGCGGGGACGATCGTCAGAAATGAGACCGCGCTTAGGAAGTTCCGCATTACTTCACCCGCAGCGCATGGCCGAAGACCATCCAATAAATCTCATCCGCGGCGGCGCCGATGCGCTGATTGAGAATGCCAGCCTCGTCACGAAAGCGGCGGCCAAGCGAAGTTTCCGGATGAATCCCGCAGCCTACTTCATTCGTGACGCAGATCACAGCGGCCCTCGTCTTGATCGAACTGAGCTTCGCGGTCTCAAAAGCGATGTCGCGTCCGGCGGCCATCAGATTGGAAAGCCACAGCGTCAGGCAATCGACCACGATTGCGTCGGCCGTCGAACGCTGAATAGCCTCTACGATTTCGATCGGTTCTTCGATCGTCACGAACTCCGGGCCGCGGTCGGCGCGATGGCGATCGATGCGGGCGGACATATCGTCGTCGCTGCGCTCGGCGGTCGCGATGAAGGCGAGCGAGCCTCCACGAGCGCGTGCGAGTTCAAGGGAATAGCGGCTCTTTCCGCTGCGCGCGCCTCCGCCGACCAGAATTACAGCCATAGGCTCCGGCGGCGCGAGCGCAGCAGCCAGATGAAAAACGGTCCGCCGGCGAGCGCGGTCAGGACCCCCACGGGAATTTCCGTCGGTGCGATCACGGTACGCGAGAGAGTATCGCATACACACAGGAACGCTGCGCCGAGCAGGAACGAACACGGCAGCAGCACACGGTGGTCCGCTCCAAGCCGGATCCGCAGCGCATGCGGCACGATCAGTCCGACGAACCCGATCGGCCCCGTCAGCGCGGTGACGAGGCCGGTGAGAATAGAGCCCGCGACATACCCGAACATCGTGAGCTTCGAGATCGAAACTCCGCGCGAGGCGGCCCAATCGTCGCCGATCGAGAGCAGGTTCCATTGCGGAGCCCGCAGCGTTACCAGAACCGAAACCGGAACCACCGCGGCGGCAAGCCAGGCGAGGGTTGAATATTCAACCGCATCGAGCCCGCCCATCAGCCACCGGGAAATGGCGAACGATTGAGAGAAGGTCGCGAGGTTGTGGACAAACATGATGATCGCGAACGACATGCTGTTCATCGTGACTCCTGTGAGCAGCAGCGTGAACGAAGACAACCGCCGTCCCTCCATCGCGACTCCAACCACCATCAGCAGAACCAGTGCTGCTCCCGCAAGTGAAAGAAGCCCCACCGGACGGAAGCCGAAACAGATCGCGAGAACGGCGCCAACCGAGGCTCCGCTGGACACGCCGAGAGTGTAGGGCTCAGCCAGAGGATCGCGCAGCATGCACTGAAAGAGAACGCCGGTGACCGACAGTGCCGCTCCCCCGATGAGTGCAAGCAGCACCCGCGGCAGCCGCGCGAAGAAAAAGATCTCATAGTCCGGCGAAACGTGTTTGAATGCGCGAAGAATCCCGATGTGCGTGCTGCCGGCGAGAGGCGCGGCAATCGTTACCGCAATCAGGATGATGGTCGAAATAACGATCGGCCTCGCGGCTTCACGCTTCATAGTGAAGCCATCCCGACTCGATTTGCGCTTGCACGCCGAAGACCCGATGAATATTCGTGGGGCTGAGAACCTCGCGCGCTGTTCCATCGGCCGCGACGCGTCCCTGATCGAGCAGCAGGACTCGATCAGCGAACTGCAAGGCAAGATTCAGATCGTGCGTCACGGCGACAACCAGCATGCCTTGACCCGCGAGCGAACTGAGCAGCCGATACAGCGCGAGTTGATGCTTCAAATCGAGAAATGTCGCGGGTTCGTCGAGCAACAGCGTTTCCGGGCGCTGCGCTAGAGCGGAGGCGAGAATGACGCGCTGGCGCTCGCCTCCCGACAGCGACCGGAAATCGCGCGAACGAAAGGGAAGCGTATCCGTGATCTCCATCGCCCTGGTGACTTCGGCTCGATCTTCTGGCGACTCGAACCATCCACCCGCATGCGGCGTGCGCCCCATCATAACGACCTGCTCCGCCGTGAAGGGAAATTCCAGCCGGATCGTCTGAGGAAGAAACGCGACGCGTCGCGCGAAGTCGCGGCGGCGCCAGCGGCCCACTTCGACTCCGTCATACTTGCAAGAACCGAGATAAGGCTGGCGTAAGCCCGCCATGATTCCCACCAGGGTCGATTTGCCTGCTCCGTTGGGTCCGGCTATGGCGATCAGTCCGGGCTGGGCGAGCTCGAACGTGGCCTCGAACAGGCCGTATGTGAACGCGGCGCGGTGGACGCGGAAAGTCACTTCGCCTCCGGATGGAAAATCGCAAGCAACGCTCTGGCTGCCTCGGCCACGCGCGGCCCGGGAGTCACGTAGATCTCGGAAGCGACGGTCACCACCTGATTGTGCTTTACGGCCGCGACGGATGGGACGCGGCGCCATGCCGCCGTCACTTCGCGGCGGTACTGCTCGGTAATGTTGTCGCCCATCTCCCCCATGTCAACGATGATTTCGGGATCGCGCGCGATAACCGATTCGAGCGAGACTTCGGGGTATGGCGCGACCGCATCGCGAAAAACGTTTTCGCCGCCGGCCGTCGTCATCAGCTCATTTAGATACGATGCGCGTCCCACGACGATCAAACCGTCAACGCGTCCCGGGGAGCGGCCGACGACGAACATGACTCGCTTCGGCTTGTAAGGAGCGGCTTTCGAGCGCACCGCATCGAGTCCGGCGCGGATCGAAGCGATGAGTTGAGCCGCCCGCGCAGATGTGCCCGTGGCCTCGCCGACGATGAGTGTGGATTTGAAAATCGCATCATCGAACGGCACATTCTGCTGATCGATCTCGAGCGTCTTGAGGTGTAGCGCCTTGAGACGTTCAGCCAGGCGCGCAGGATTCTGCTGGACGATCACCAGATCGGGCCGAAGCGATGCGATGACTTCGATGTTGGGATTAATGTAGTCGCCGATGATGGTCTTCTTCTGCGCTTCCGGAGGGTAGCGGCAGAAACGCGTGACGCCCACGACACGGTCGCCGAGACCCAGCGAGTAGAGAAGTTCGGTGATGCTCGGAGTTGTCGAGACGATGCGCTGCGGATCGGCAGGCCACAGCAATGTGCCGCATGCGATCAGAAACGCCGGTAAACGTAAGAATTTCGCCATGAGACGTTCGCCCTCGAAACGTTCTTCAGTCCGTGTCGAGGAACCGGTCTCCTGACTTACGGCGGCCTGATACGAACACATCTTCCCGCTTGCGCAGTGAATTGTTCCGGCCGGCAGTCCTAATAAACTTGCCGATTACAGTTGCGGGGCAGTGGCGGACTTTCACCGCCTTCCCGAGCATTCCTCGAAATGCTGAGCTGTCAGTGTCAGGGTACGGGTTGCCGGTCGCTTCTGTCAAGATATACGGTCCTCCCAGGCCGTTGCGCGGCTCGATGGTGAGAAAGTCAACTTATTCGGCGATCGACAGATCGGCGATGGATTCGATGTGGTAAGTCTGCGGGAAGAGGTCTATCACGGTAAGACGTTCCAGACGATAGCCCAGCGCAGCGAGATCGCGGGCGAGCGTTGCGGGATCGCAGGAAACGACAGTGATCTTGGGCGGCGCGAGGCGCTTGAGATTTGCGACTACGGCTTTGCCGAGACCCGCGCGCGGAGGATCGGCGAGCACGAAATCCGGAGTCGTCATGAGCCCGGCCAGGTAGTCTTCCACTCTCGCCTGGACGGCTTCAACTTGCGGAGCATTGTGCTGAAGATCGCGCACCGCCGCCGCGCCGGACTCCACGGCGACGACTTTTTGGAATTTTCGAGAGAGCGGCAGCGCGAACAGGCCGGCGCCCGAGTAGAGATCGAGCGCCGAGGCGCCTTGAGCAAAGTCCAGCGCACGGTCGATCATGGAATCGATCAGAAAGCGATTGATCTGGAAGAACGCGTGCGGACTGACGCGGAACGTCCCGTGGCCGGTTGGGTAGTCGAGTGCGACAACCGAGTTGAGAGACTCGTAGAAGGAGCGGGCGACCGGGCGGTCTGTCTGAATCGCGTTGATCTGAACCTCCGTTTCGTTAGTGAAGATCTCCACCGCGCGGAGAAACGCCGGAAAGCGCGGATCCCGCAGCCGCTCGCGCAACGCCGCGAGTGCTTCGTTCACGCGCGGGGACGAGATCGGACAGCGGTCCTTTACTTCGATCAGATCGTGCGAACGCGCGGCGAGATAGCCGATCCGTCCATTCTCGATGTGGAATTGCGAACGGTTCCGATACTCGAAGGGCGGGCTCGCGATGGTATCGATTTCGCCTTGATAATCGATCTTTCCGACGCGCCGTAGCTGTTCGCGCAGGATTTCGGCCTTTCGGGCAAGTTGGAACTCATACGGCGCATGCTGGTACTGGCAACCTCCGCAGCGGCTGAAGATCGCGCAAGGCGGCGCGACCCGTTCGCGTGAAGGCTCGATCACGTCAAGAAGCTTGGCATGAATCTCGCTGCCCGCCTCGACCCGCGCGAGTTCGCCGGGCAGCGCGCCGGGCACAAGGACCACTCGACCGTCGATTCTCGCCAGCGAATCGCCGCCGTAGACCCACTTTTCAATACGAAGTTCGTTTACGATGGAAATTTCCCCTACAGACGCATGAAAGCACGAGTCTTCTCCGGCATTCAACCCACGGGCAGTCCGCACATCGGAAATTATTTGGGCGCACTGAAGAATTGGGCCAGGATTCAATACGATTACGAGAGCATCTACTGCATCGTCGACCTGCACGCCGTCACGCTGTACCAGGATCCAAAGGAACTTCGGCAGAAGATCGAAGAACTGGCTGGCGTCCTGCTGGCGATCGGGATCGACCCGGCCCATTCGTCGCTGGTAGTGCAATCGGCGATTCCGCAGCATGCCGAACTTGCCTGGATGCTGACCTGCGTTACTCCGATCGGCTGGCTGGAGCGGATGACCCAGTACAAAGCCAAAGCCGCCGCGCAGGAGACCATTGGCGACGGAATACTTCAATATCCCGTACTGATGGCCGCCGATATTCTGCTCTACAACGCGGCCATCGTGCCGGTCGGCGATGACCAGTCGCAACATCTCGAACTGGCGCGCGACATCGCACAGAGATTCAATTCGCTCTATGGCGAAACATTCGTGATGCCGGCGACCCACCTGCCGGCCGTCGGTGCCCGCGTCATGGGGCTCGACGAGCCGGACAAGAAGATGAGCAAGTCGGCCACGGGGAGCGGACACGCAGTCAGCCTGCTCGATCCGCCCGGCGTCGTTCGGAAAAAAATCATGCGCGCGACGACCGACTCCAATCCCGCGGTTGATTTTGAAACGATGGGAGCGGGGGTGCAGAACCTGCTCACGATCTATCAGGCATTTACGAGCGTCAGTGATGCCGAACTGCGCTCGGAGTTCGCCGGATTGCGGTATGGGGATTTGAAGAAAAAAGTCGCAGAGGCGGTGGTGGCCGCTCTTGAGCCGATTCAAGCCCGGTACAAACAGATCATGGATGAAAAGGGATATGTGGCTCGCGTGCTGGCGGAAGGGGCGGAACGGATTACGCCGATCGCCGCTCAAACCGTCGAGACCGTGAAGAAAGCGATGGGGCTCTACACTCCTTAGGCTCGCTGCACGGCGTAGCTGATTTCGCGGCTTTGCTTGCGGCCGCAACCGCGGCGCTCGTCGTTGCTCACGCAGGCGTTCTACCGCCTGGACCGCATCGGCGACGCTGTTACAGCAACACGCCGGGAATCGTTTCGCGAGCCTGTTCGCGGCGGGAATGAGCTAACGGTTGCGGCTCCTAAAAATCGGCGCCCTTGCAGTAAGCTGGCTGCTGGGGCCTGTGTTTAGACTCGCTCGTAAACCGCTGGCCGCACTCTCCGATCACCTCTATTCCCCGCGCGTCCGCGCTTTTCTTGAGCTAAATTTTTTGCGCCTGAGCATTCTTGCGTTCCTGGCGCATTTGGCGCTCATCGCGGTGGTGCGAACCATGGCGGCTCCTCCCGCCGCGATCGTTGATATCGGAAAAAATTATTTCTCCGCGATTTACACTCCCTTCACCATCATTCTGTTTTATGAAGTTCTGCTTCTCATCGGCTCGATTCCGGAATCGACCACGCAGTCGATTGCCAGACAGTTCGAGATCGTTTCACTGATTTTCATCCGCGGATTCTTCAAAGACATCGCGGCGATTGATGTGGAGTCGCTTCATATTCAACAGATGCGCGTCCCGCTCACCGACGCTGTCGCCGGCCTGTTGATGTTCCTTCTTGTGACGATATTCCGCCGCATTGCGCAGCATCGTCCCGTTCGGCAGGCTCCGAACCAGGCCGAACTCGCTAAGTTTATTGAGCGGAAGAAGGCCATCGCCCTGATCTTGACGCTGGTGCTGGTCGCCTTGGAGGTCTACGCCGGAGTTGATTTCTTCCACGATGAAATCATCCATGCCGGTCCGCTCCCGAATCATCATCCCGCCTTCTACACGGATATGTTCACCGTGATGATCTTCACCGATGTCCTGATTCTGATTTTTTCGCTCGTTGTGAGCGATCAGTATGAAATGGTATTCCGCAACGCCGGATTCGTGGTCGCGACGATCCTCACCCGCTTGTCGCTCACGGCGGAACAGCCTTACGGACCGGTGATCGGGATCGGCGCCATGATCTTCGCGATCATCACCCTGGCGATCTACAATTTCAACAACTTCCGTTCTTCGCACTAAGGAGTTCACCGTAGTCTGCCGATAGGGAGAGTGGGATGATCGTGCGCTTCCTCCACTGGGCCGCCTCGCACGGCTGGGTTTACGATCGCATTCAGTCGATTTTCGGAGCGAAGACGGTTTACTCCGAAGTCGCAAAGCGTATCCGGACCGGGCGAAACCCGGTGGTGCTCGATATCGGCGCGGGTACAGGGACCCTTCTGCGGTATCTGACCGGCGATTGCCGCTATATCTGTTTCGATTTGGAAGCTCCGAAACTCGCGGCGTTCCGCGGGAAGTTTCCCACGGGGATGGCCTTGCTGGGCGATGCATCAGCGTTGCCGGTTTCGGATCAATCCGTCGATTTTGCGGTTTGCACGATGGTCGCCCATCATCTGCCTCGGGAGGTTTTCCGGCAACTCCTCGGCGAATGCCGGCGAGTTCTGCGGCCTGAGGGATGTTTCGTATTCCTCGATTGGCTTCGCCCTACGACGCGAATTCCCAGCCGCATTCTTTGCGCTCTCGATCGCGGCGCGCACCCCTACAGCCTCGACGAGTTAGACAGCCTGATCCAGGAACGCTTTACCGTTACAAGTTCCGGCCGCTTCGCGGTTTATCACGAATACGTGGTAATGGTTCTTCGTCCCCGCCTTGGGCCGGCGCCCGTAACGAGTTCGCGTCAAACTGCCGAAAGATACTCAGGATGAGTTCCCTTCGGCCCAGCGAAGTAATGCCATGGCGTTGTCAATCGTAGTCCCGGTTTACAACTCTGAAGCGAGTCTGGAACTGCTCGCGGAACGCATCCAAGCCGTTCTGGGCGAATCCTTCGCGCCGCTGGAGCTGATTCTGGTCAACGATTGCAGCCGTGACGGAAGCTGGGCGGTGATCGAGAAACTCCGCGCCGGCCGCCCGTGGGTTCGCGGAATCAATCTGGCCCGGAACTTCGGACAACATAACGCACTACTCTGCGGGATTCGCGCCGCTCGCTATCCCCTGATTGTCACCATGGACGACGATCTTCAAAATCCGCCCGAGGAAGTTCCCAGGCTGGTTAAGAAAATCGAGGAAGGGTTCGATGTTGTCTACGGAACCCCGCGAAAAGAATCCCATGGACTGCTGCGCGACCTTGCCTCGGTGGTCACGAAATCCGTGCTGCAACACGCCATGGGTGCCGAAACGGCCCGGAATGTCAGCGCATTCCGGTGCTTTCGCGCGATCCTGCGTGACGCATTTGAGGACTACAGGAGCCCTTACGTTTCGATCGACGTTCTGCTCACCTGGGGCACGCGAAGTTTTGCGGCCATCGAAGTCCGCAATGAGCCCCGCCGGTTCGGCGTATCGAATTACACGGTTCGGAAGCTCATCGTGCACGCGCTGAATATGATGACCGGCTTCAGCACGCTTCCGCTTCAAGTCGCCAGCCTCGCCGGATTTGGATTCATGCTGTTTGGGCTCGCCGTACTGGCGCTCGTTGTCGGCCGCTATCTGATCCAGGGCACGTCGATGCCCGGATTTCCATTTCTTGCATCGATCATCGCGATTTTTTCAGGCACCCAGTTGTTCGCGCTGGGCGTGATCGGGGAGTATCTCGCGCGGATGCACGTCCGCAGCATGGGGCGGCCCAGTTATGTCGTCAAGCAGGCTCTCGGTGACTAGCGCGATCGTCGCCGGGCCCGAGCTTCTCGAATGGGACTCCGAGTTTTTCGGTATTCCGATCGCCCGCATCGACGTCGGCGCATTCACGCCCGATTTCGAGCGCGCCGTGAAGCCATGGTGCGCCCTGCATCGGATCGCCTGCCTTTACGTTCTCGGCCCTTCAGGCGCCGATGCTCCGCCCGTCGACCTTCGCGTGACCTACGAATCGGACATCGATGGCGTTGAGGAAGAAACGCCCGCCGTCCGTCCCGCCCTTGCCGAGGACATTCCCGCCCTCGAACCGATCGCGCGCATGAGTCACCGCGACAGCCGTTTCTATGCCGATGGACGCTTCGACGCATCCCGCTGCGACGATTTGTACGCGACGTGGATCCGGCGGAGCGTCGAAGGATGGGCTGACGCTGTGTGGGTCGCGATTCACAATGATCGGCCCGCGGGCTATCTCACTTGTCATCGCCACGGTGCGATCGGATTGGTGGCCGTCGCCGGGCACGCGCGCGGTCTCGGCCTGGGCCGTCAACTGGTGAACGCAGCCAAGAACTATTTCCGCGCCCATCGCGTGCCCCGGGTCCAGGTGGTAACCCAGGGCCGCAATACGGCGGCGCGCGCCCTGTACGAAAAATGCGGATTCCGGCTCGCTGGCGTCCGCTACTGGTACCACCTTTGGTTCCCGGAGAATCTTCATGCGTGATTATCGGATTCCGTTTAACAAACCGGCGCTGCTCGGCAATGAGTTCTCATACATTAAAGAGGCGATCGTCCGCGGAAAAATTTCCGGCGACGGTCATTTCACGAAATTGTGCCAGGACCTGCTGCGCCGTGAGGTAGGCGGTGGCGCTGTGCTCCTCGCCACTTCGTGCACGCACGCCCTTGAGATGGCGGCATTGCTGCTTGAAATTCAACCGGGCGACGAAGTGATCCTGCCCTCGTTCACGTTTGTCTCTACCGCGAACGCATTTTTGTTGCGCGGCGCCCGGCCCGTCTTCATCGATTCGCGCCAGGATACTCTCAACGCCGATGAGACCCAGCTCGAACGATTGATCACGCCGAAGACCAAAGCGATCGTCGTCGTTCACTATGCCGGCGTCGGATGCGAAATGCAGCACATCATGGAAATCGCCTCCAGACACGGAATTCCAGTGGTTGAGGACAACGCCCACGGCTTGTTCGGAAAGTATCGCGGACGTCCGTTGGGATCGTTCGGCGCTATGGCTACGCAAAGTTTCCATGAGACCAAGAACATCAGTTGCGGCGAGGGCGGCGCGCTTGTCCTCAATGATCCCGCGCTCTTGCATCGCGCCGAAATCCTGCGCGAGAAAGGGACCAACCGTTCGGCTTTTTTCCGCGGACAGGTGGATAAATACACCTGGGTCGATGTCGGATCGAGCTATGTGCCTTCGGATTGCCTCGCCGCGTTTCTCTGCGCGCAGCTTCAGGAAGCCCCTACCATTCAGCGCGCGCGCCGCCTGATCTGGGATCGCTATCGTGCCGGACTCACCGATTGGGCCGCCGAGAACGGCGTCCGTCTCCCCATCATTCCCGCCGATTGCGACCAGTCCTATCACATGTTCTACATGCTGCTGCCGACCCTTGAAGACCGGCAGGCCCTGATCGATCATCTCGGCCGGCGCGGAATTCTCGCCGTGTTTCATTATGTTCCGCTGCATCTCTCGCCGATGGGAATGAAACTCGGCGGTAAGGCAGGGGACTGTCCCGTTGCCGAATCAATCAGCGATCGATTGATCCGCTTGCCTCTCTACTTCGATTTATCCGAACAGGATCAGGAGCAGGTAATCGAAGCGCTGCGCGAGTTCCGTCCCGGCGGATACACCAGCCTTTTCAACCTGCATCACGCGCTCGCCGCCGAGACCGTAACACAGCCGGTGAAACGCTAGCCGGCCTTCCGCCGTCAGTCAGGATGTTGCCCCGTGATAATCCGGCTGGAGGTCTACAATTCCGGCTCACGCCATGGCATCCTAGTTCGAAAGCATGCTCCCGATCTTCTTTGCCACCTACGGAGCGGTCTTCGTCGCGGAAATCGTCGGCGACAAGCTTCTTTACACTACGGGCGTCCTTGCCACCCGCTATCGCACCGTCCCCATCATGTTCGGAATGGCGGTCGCGTTTATGCTGAAGATGGCCGTTGCGGTCGCTGTCGGCGAAGCCATCTCCAAGCTGCCGCCCATGCTGGTCGCCGCCGTCACCGCCGCGAGCTTCATCGGTGTCGCAGTCGCGGTCTGGCGCAAAGACGAGCGCCGGTCGGCCCAAAAAGAAATCTCCGCGCCGAAAGCGGCGATTGTCTCCTTCGCGGCGATTTTCTTCTCCGAATGGGGCGACGTTGGACAAATCACCGCGGCCGCGATGGCTGCAAAATATCACGTGGCCCCCGTCGTCTGGGCGGGAGCCGTCGCGGCGATGGTGACCAAGGGAATTCTCGCTGCCTCGATCGGCGCCGGCGTCCGCGGCTGGATACAGGCCCACATCCCGCCGAAGATCATTCGCTACGGAGGTGTCGCCGCGCTGGTCATTCTGGGAATTCTTTCAGTGGTTGAGACCCTGACAGAGGGTCACGCTTGACCGCAGCCGAACAAAAGCGCCGTACCGCTCTCGGATTTATCGTCTGCCTCGGCATCGTCAGCCTGTTTGCCGACATGACGTATGAAGGCGCGCACAGCGCCATCGGCCCCTATCTTCAGGATCTCGGCGCCAGCATTTTCGCCATCGGCCTCGTCAGCGGTCTGGGCGAGATGCTCGGCGCGAGCCTCCGGCTTTTTTCCGGACGCCTGGCCGACCGCACGCACGCTTACTGGACCATCACCATGCTCGGCTATGGGATGAACGTCATCGCCGTGCCCGCGCTCGCCTTCGTCGGAAACTGGAAAGCCGCCGCCGCTCTTGTGATCGCCGAGCGCACGGGAAAAGCTTTGCGCGGGCCGGCGCGTGACGTGCTCTTAAGCGAAGCCACCGCGGAGGTCGGCCACGGTTTCGGATTCGGCCTGCACTCCATCATGGATCAAACCGGAGCCGTGATCGGGCCCCTGGTGATCGCCGCGGGTGTGATGAAGACGAATCACTTCGGGCCCGCTTTCGCATGGATGATTTTTCCCGCGCTGGGCACCATGGTTGCGCTTGTTGTCGCCCGCATTCTCCACCCCTCCCAGGGATCGTCCGCGCGGGCGGTCACGCAACTCGTTCTGCCGAAAGTATTTTGGCCGTATATCGTCGCCGCCGGATTCCTCGCCTGCGGTTATATCGATTTCACAATCCTCGCCACCCATTTCGAGCGCCGCCATTTTTTCGCAAAGGAAGTCATCCCGCTGCTCTACGCCGGCGCCATGGCCGTAAACGGGCTCACCGCTCTGATCTTCGGGAGGCTGTTTGACCGCTTCGGAATCCTTGTGCTCGTGTCCGGAATCGTGATCTCGGCCCTGTCGCTTCCCCTCGGATTCCTGGGCGGACCGGCCGCCGCCATCGCGTCCGTAGCTTGCTGGGCGACGGGTTTGGGCGCGCAGGACGGATCTCTGAGAGCCGGAATCGCTCAAGTCGTCTCGATGAACAAACGCGGAAGCGCTTTCGGCTACTACAACGGAGTTTGGGGCGTGATGTGGTTTCTCGGCACCGCGGCTATGTCGGGACTCTACGGATATTCTCTTCTAGCGCTGGTCGGGTTCGGCGTGGCCGCTCAGTTAATCGCCGCCGTCATGTTCCTGCGCCTGCGGAGCAGGCTGGTTACACAACAATAGCCTTCACAGCAATAAACTTCACAGAATTTTGGCGATCGCGGCTTCCATGTCCTTCACCGGAGTCTCTCCGATGAACGACTTCACTTTCTTCCCCGTGCGATCGTATAAGAAAACAGCCGGCAGCGCGCAGCCCCATTTCGGATCGATCGCATCGCAGAATTTATCGTCGTCGGCGGCTTTCTTCCAATACCTCTGGCCGGTCACCCCGTCCTGCTCCAGGACTTTCAGCGCCCCCGCCTGCTGGCCGTCTTCGTCCGCCGAAATCGTCACCAGGTCGAATCCGCGCGCCCGCAGTCTCTGCTCGAGCTTCACCAGTTCCGGCATCTCCGCGCGGCACGGCTTACACCACGTGGCCCAGAAATCGATGAGCACGACTTTTCCCTTGTGCGCCGCAATCAGCTTCGAATATCCGGCCTCATCTACCGGAATCAGTTTGGGCTGTGCCGCGCCCAGTGCCGCGAAGGCTGAAATCAGAAGGATCGTCTTCATTGCTTCTTTTCGAGCTTCAGATTCACCACCGGTTCCTTGCGTGTATCGAATACACTGAGCGTTTTCCAGCCGCTTGTGTATCCCTTGAAATCTGCTTTCAACTGGTAATCGTTATCCACCTTCAGGCCCGAGAAGTGATAAGCGCCGTTTTCCTGCGTGATGAACGACCGTACTTGAAGCGATCGCAGGTCCTTAAGCTGCACCACTGCCCCGTTCACGAACTTGTCGTTCGAATCGTACACGCTCCCCTGCACGATCCGTTCGGTCGCCGCCTGCCTCTTGTCTTTTTTCGAATCTTGCGCGAATCCGACAAGCGCCGCCAGCGCGAACAATGCAATCAATCTCATTTGGCCTCCGGCACCAGAACCAGATTCACGTCCACCCGCTCTGAGCCGGTGATTGTCGCTTCTTTTTCATCCGGCCGATAACCCTTCATCGCCGCTTTTACGACGTATTTCGCTTCGCGCGGGGGTACACGAAACAGGAATTCGCCGCGATAGTTGCTTACCGCCTCCTGGAGCTTCTTCCCTTTTTCGCCCGGCGCGGACAAGATCACTTTTGCCTCGGGCAGCGCGTATCCCGGGTCGCGAAACACCGTTCCCGCGACGATTGCGTACTCTGTCTGTTTCTGCGCGTCAGCGCGCGTCAAAACGATCCCGGCCGCAACCAGAAGGAGGGCGAGACGACTCACTTCCACTCGTCCTCTTCTTCCTCCTCCTCTTCCTCGACGTCCTCGTCCTCGTCGAAGTCCTCGTCCTCGTCGAAGTCCTCGTCTTCGTCCTCGTCTTCCTCATCCTCGAGCGTCAGCTCGAGCGGCGAAGTTCCGCTGACGCTGAGGTTTGCCCCGCATTCCTCGCAGGTCAGCGGATCGCCTTCGTCCAGTTCTTCTTCGTCCACATCGATGACCGCGTCGCATTTTGGACAGTTGACCATCGTTTTCTCCTCCCTCGGACGCGCTCGCAAGTCTACCGGGCGTCTCGGTTCGCTTCAGATCCTATATTTACCACGATGCTCGTGCGATGGATGTTACACAGCTTCGAGAATTCCTGCCGCGCGCTCCAGATCGGCCGGCGCCAGTGTCACCAGCGTTTTTTCCAGGTCCTCGCCCGATTCGATCATGTAGCGCAGGTGCTGCGCGGCGAGTTTCAAGCACCACGCATCCGTCAGCGGATGGCCCGCCGCCTCGCTCAGCGCCAATAGGCCCGGATGCGGCAGCGCGATCACTTTTTCCTGCTTCGGTTCCCCTTCGGTCCAGATGACGAACTTCACGTCAACCGTGTCCGCGTGACGGATTGAAATGCCTGTCTGAAGCCAGCGGAACTCCACTTCCCAAGTGCGCCCGAACGGATCGGGTCCGGCAGTAAAGCGGCGCGAATTTACCATCGTTATCAGATTATCAAAAGCCGGCCCGCGAGAGCTTCGGATCAATGATTGATTACGGACGTCGCTGTCGAGGAAACAGTGAAACTCTTGCCGATCGCCAGGCCGCTCAGCGGACTCACTGTGTAGCTCACCACCACCTGAACCGTCGAGCCCGGATTATTGTCCGGAGTCCAGGTCGTGTTCACCGACAGCTTGCTGGTGTCCATCGCGATCAGGCCGCTCTTCACGTAGTTGGCGATGTCGTCCGAACTCGCGGGCGATGTGCTCTGGGATCCGTGAACGCTCGCGTAACGGGCTCCATCCTGCGCGGCCGAAGTGCACGAGTTGGAGTCGTAGATCGCCATCCCGAAATCCATCACGCCAAACACCAGGAACAAAAATCCTAACAGCGAGATTGCCAGCTCTATCATCCCGCTTCCACGTTGATTTTTGCGCCGCGCGGCCGATCGTTTGCTTCGTTCCATACCCCTCTCCCTACTGAACGCGCGTGCACGCCAGTTGCGAGATACTCACCGGATTCGGTACCCACGGATAGCTCAGGATCGATGTATACGGTATCGTCACCACCACCTGCACATATGTCTCTGGTGATCCCGTGTCGCAACTGGCGGGACAATCGACATGGGCGCCCCCGACGCTGCACGCGCAGAATTGCGACGCCACCGCCGTAGCCCCGTTATAATTGCCCGTCGCCTGGAGGGCTGCGGTTTGCATGCCGGAAAGATCGCCGTAGTGGGCCGGACTGAGCGCGCCATATTGCACACCCGATTCCGCCGCCCCGGCGGCCATGATCGCCAGAGCCGGCAGCCGGCCGAAATCGGCAATTCCGCAGGCGAACATGAATAATACCACCGCCAGCAGCGAAAATTCGATCAGCGCGTTCCCGCGCTGCCCCTGCCTCCGATTCTGAGTAACTGTCTTGATTGTTTTCATCGATTCCTACTCCACTAATCCGCCGCCTGTCGCCAGCGGAGCCATCGGGAAGTTGCTGCCTGGCTGTAGGCTGGAATAGTTGTTCCCGATCGTCGTCGTTCCGTTGATCTTGATCGTATTCGCTACAATCACCATGTATCCGTTCGTCGAATTGTTTCCGGCGAAAGTGAGCGCCCCGTGCTTGAAGTACAGAGCGCCGTCGAATGTGCTGTTCGCCCCGCCGACGATTTTTTCCGTCGTCGAAATCGAACCGAGTGTACGGTCCTCGAAGAACAGGAAACCCTCGGTCGCCCCGCTGGTGGGCGCCGACAGATTCACCGACGATTGCCCCGTCAAAGAAATGTCTCCGACGCTCGTTCCGCTCCCGCACCCCGCATTTTTCCCTGATGTGTTGTAAATCGTGATTCCGGCGCCCTTGATTGCCGCCGATGAGCTCAGCGAAAATCCGCCCCCGCCCATCACGTAGATCCCGGGATTGAACGTGATCGTCGCGCCGCCTATATTGCTCCAGTTGATGCCGCCGCAGTAAATTCCAGGATTCAGTGTGTGATTCGACGGCAACGACGTGCTCTGAGCCGTCAGGCTGCTTATGTCCGGCTCCTTCGAGTTAACGAACGGATCGCCCGGATTTAGAATATTCACCGGGTTCTCGCTGACATTTGGCGTGACGCTCGTGTCCATGATCGTCGCCTGGCCCGTCATGAACCAGCCGCCGCTGCCCAGCGTCGAACTCGTTCCGCCCGGTCCCACTACGCCGACCTTCGCTTTGTTGCTCATGTTCACCGTGACGCCGCTGTCCATTTTGAATGCCGCGCTGTTGGTCGACTCCGCGATCATGCTGCACGACATGTTCAGGCTCATGCTGGTCCCGTTAATTTCGAGCGCCGCCTTCTGGCTCGGGTCGAGGGCGAAAATGCAGCCGCCGATGCTTCCCTGTGCGCCCGTGCTCCCGCTCGCGCCGGTCGCCGAGCTGCTGCTGCTGCCGCTCCCCGTCTTCGCCACCGCGCGGGCGGAAATCGTCACGGACTTCTGCCCGAACATAATCATGAAGAACGTGGGAACTTTCCGCTGCACAATCCCCTCCACTGCCAGCGAATCGTTCGCATAGGCTCCCGATGTCGGAGGATTGTTGATCTTCACCGTCGTGTTATCCTGCCCGTCCTTGAATCCGTTGAGCGCCGCGTCGTTCTGACCCGCTGCCAGCAGATCGCTCTTCCCCAGTTCGAGCTCGCGAAGGCCGCCCATCGCCGCCGCGTCCGCCGCGGATTGGATCCGCCGCTTTTCCCACTGGAGATATCCCACGTCGATCGCAAGACCCGCAAATCCGACACTCACGACTACCGTCAATGCGTAAACAATCGCAACAGCGCCTTTTTGATTTTTCCGAGCGGAGACCTTCATAGCTGCTCCTCCAGAGCACTCCGTTAACACTAACATCCGTAGTTCTACTCTCGACCAATATCCGTAGTAAATGCACGCCGTTAAGGTGTCTTAGAAGACGATTTGAGGGATTTTATCTAGGTGAGTTGGTACCGGAACGTGAAGCGTAATGTGCCGAATTGCCCATTTTTCAATGATTGTAAGGACCTTGCGCTCTAGTCCGGACTAAGCACGATTACTCAGTTCAGTACCTGCCGGACGCGAGTACCCTAGAGACCTACTTCGCGATCGAACCGGCAACTGTTCTAAGCGCTTCGAGATTCGGAACACTACCCTGAGCAATCGCCTGGTTCCCTCCGCCGCGCCCTCCGGCAGACGTCACCGCAGCCTTTACCCGATCGCCCGCGTGGACGCCCGAATCGGCCGATGCCGCCAGAAGAACCGAAGGTGGATTCTCGCATACTGCCAGAAACACCGCCTTCGATCCGGCCGTGAACGCCTGCGCGCGAGCTCGTGTCGCCTCGTCGATCGTCCCCGTCTGGATCGCGCGTCTCACGCCGGATTCATCAGGCGCCGTGGCGGCATACAGCTCGCGTCCTTCGCGCTGCGCGAGCTCGGCGGCAAGTTTCTGGACGCTTTTTTCGAGTGTCCGCGCTTTATCCACCTGCGCCGCGATCAGCGCCGGAGTCTCCTCGAACGGAACCGAAACGATCCGGCTGATCTCAGACAGCGTTCGAAAATCCTGCCGGGCCTGGCGGATCGCGCGCATTCCGCACACGAACTCGATCCGCACGTTCCCGCGAATCTTTTCGGCCTTGCGGAGCAATACCGTACCAATCTCCGCCGTCGAGCGCACGTGCGTTCCCCCGCACGCGCTGCGATCCAGGCCCGTGATCGAAACAATCCGCAGCGTCCCCGTCCGTTTGGATTCCTTGCGCAGCCCAAGATCCGCGGACGAATCTTCGTAGCTGATCGCCACCGGCCGCGCCTCCCCCACGATCTCAGCGCAGCGCTCCTCGGCCTGCTCCATCTTCCTGTTATCCAACGACGGCGTCCCCAGTTCGATGCTGGACGTGATCGCGCCCAGGTGAAAGCTCAGCGTCGGGATATTGAACAGATCGATCAACACGGCCGACAGCAAATGCTGCCCCGTGTGCTGCTGCATATGGTCGAAGCGCCGCGGCCAGTCGATCCGCGCCTCAGCCTCTCCCGCCGCGAGCGGCGCATCGAGCAGATGCGCAATCCGATCCTCTTCATCCACGACTTCGCGGACCGCGATCCCGCCCAGCGTGCCCAGATCGAACGGCTGCCCGCCCGACGTCGGATAGAATGCCGTCCGGTCGAGATACACACGCCGTCCGTCCTCGGCAGTTTCGATCACCCGCGCCCGAAATTCGCGCAGATAGCAGTCGTCGTAGTAAAGCCGTTGGGTCATGGGTTGGTTCCGCGGCGCCTGTTACGGCGCCGGCGATGTGATCTCGAACTGCCCTCGCAGGAACTGCCAGTCCGGTAACTCGTAAATCCGCAGCTTCGTCGGAACATTCACGGTCACGTCTTTATTTTCTTGCGGACCGAGCGAGGGAATCTTCGTCTCGAACTCAGCCACGGGAGGATCATCCGGCTTCGCTGCCGACGTAGTTAGCTTGATCTTCAAACCCAGATCGCCGATATCCGCATCGGAATGATTCACCACCGCGAACGTGATCTTCAGCTTTCCAGCGCCTTGTTCCGCCATCCGGAATCCCATCACTTCGATGTACTTATTCAGCGGATGCTTCCCGATCGCCGCCGCCGCGCCCGCAGGTTCCGGAGGCCCCTTCTTTGTTTGCTTCGTATCCGGCGCGCTGGAACAAGCCGCCAGCGCGGCTAAAAGCACGATAACCGTGGTTCGCACTCCCTCAGCATAATACGTTGAAGCTTTTAGCGGGATCAGGCATCCTAATTATTACCCAATGTTTGCCACCGTCCGGGAACAGCTCGATACGGTGTTTCGCCGCGACCCCGCGGCGCGCAGCGCGCTGGAAATTTTCCTTTGTTATCCGGGATTTCACGCTGTGCTGTTCCATCGCCTCGCCCACGGCCTGTACAGACGGGGCTGGTTCACTTTAGCTCGCGTGATCTCGCAGATCTCCCGCACCTTCACCGGAATCGAGATCCACCCCGGTGCGACCATCGGCCGCCGCTGTTTCATCGATCACGGCATGGGAGTTGTCATCGGTGAGACCAGCGAAATCGGCGATGATGTGCTCATGTATCAGGGCGTGACGCTCGGCGGAACCGGCAAGGATACCGGAAAACGTCATCCTACGATCGGCAACGGAGTCGTCATCGGTACCGGCGCAAAAATTCTCGGAAACATCCGCATCGGCGACTTCGTGAAAGTCGGCGCCGGATCCGTCGTCGTCCGATCCGTGCCCGATCATTCAACCGTGGTCGGCGTCCCCGGGCGCGTCGTAGGCGAGGCTGATTCGGCCCTCGATCCGCTCGAACACGGTAAGCTTCCCGATCCCGAAGGCCAGGCCATCGACGAACTTACCCGGAAAGTCGCTGAACTGGAGGCAATGATCCATGCGCTGGTGGACGAAAAGATTCCTTCTAAGCGCTAGCCTCCTCGCCTTCTCTTTCGGCGCGACCCCCTACTACGTCGAGCCGTGCATGAATCCCAAGACCGGCTGCATCGCATCCGATCCCGACCTTGCGCGCTGGGCCTTCGAGGCCTGGCAGGCCGCATCCGCTGGAAAGCTGGAGTTCGCTCCCGCCGCGAAACGGGAAGATGCGCTGATACGCATCGTGTGGTCTACTCCCGAAGAAGGCCTGTACGGCGAAACAATGCCCCTGCTCATCAACGGCCATCGCGGAGCCCAGGTCAACGTCCGCATCGTCGATCCCGGCCGCCCCGACCCACTCCTTCGCGCGACCATCGTCTATCTCACCTGCCTCCACGAATCCGGCCATGCCATCGGCCTCCCGCACACCGCGAACTTCGCCGATATCATGTACAGCTTCCAGTATGGAGGCGATATCGACGAATACTTCGCGCGCTATCGCAGGAAGCTGAAATCCCGCGAGGACATCCGCAAGTATTCAGGAATCTCTGCCGAAGACCGCGCCCATCTCGCCGCGCTGTTTCGATAGCTCTTCCGGCGTCGCAGGCGGCTTCGTGAATGAAAAGGACTCCCTCGCCCAGCGCGAACACGGCTTGGCTGCGGCGAGTTCATGCGGATCGCCGGGAATCTCAACTAAACGCGAACCGGAAACTGTTTTCCGCCAAAATCGCCAATTCTTTGTCCGAAAATCCGAATTTCGCGCGCGCCAGCGCATACTCGCTGTCAAGCGTGCACTCGAACAACGCCGGATCGTCCGTATTCAATACGATCGGCACACCCGCGTCGAACAATCGCCTCACCGGATGCTGATCGAGCGAGGGAACCGCCCCGGTTCGCGCGTTGCTTGTAATGCAGACTTCCAGCGGAATCTGGCGCTCGCGGAGATATTCGACCAACCGCGGATCCTCGATCGAATGAATCCCGTGCCCGATTCGCTCCGCTCCGATCTCAAGCGCCTGCCACACGCTTTCCGGCCCGCACGTCTCGCCCGCATGCGCCGTCAGCCGCAATCCACGATCGCGAGCTTCCCGGTACAGATCCGCAAACCACACCGCCGGCCCCCGGTCCTCCGCGCCCCCGATCCCGATCGCTACCACTCCTTCTTTCACCCGCTCGGCCGCGTAATCGAAGACGGGTTTCGCCGCCTCCGCCCCGAAATGACGGATCGCATCGACGATCCAGCGAACCTTGAGCCGCGCACACAGTGCCTCGCGCTGTAGCGCCTCATAAATCGCCGGGAAATCCTGCCCCTTCCACAGCATCGTGCCCACGGAAAGCGTCACTTCCGCATACGTCACCTGCTCCGCCGCGAGCCTCTCGAACAACCGCCGTGCCGCGATTGCATAGTGCTCCGGTTTTTGCAGCCGCCGGTTCACCCAGATAAAACTCTGGATGAATCCCTCGAAATCGCGATGAGAAAACGCCGCGGCGATCTCTTCCTTCGTCAGCGACGGATCGATCTCCATCAGCGTAGCCGGTTCGACGGAGCCCTCCAGATGAACGTGCAACTCGGCCTTTTGCATTCCGGCTCCTGACTCCTGACCTCTTCCCCCTGCCATAATAACGATCGTGAACGCGGAGGAAATCCAAGCCATTGTCGACGGCCGCCATCGCGATCCATTCGCCGTCCTCGGCCCTCATGAAAACGAGATTCGCGCGTGGCTTCCCAACGCCGCCGAAGCTTTCGTCATGGTCGCGCTCGATGCCATTCCCATGCAGCGCGTCCACGATGGCGGCTTCTTCATCGCCGCGCTCGACCGCATCCCTGAAGTTTACCGCTTGCGCGTCGGAGAATACGAATTCGACGATCCCTACCGCTTCCCTCCGCTGCTCACCTCCTTCGAGCTTTATCTTCACGGCGAAGGCACGAATTACGAAAGCTATCGCACTCTCGGCGCTCATCTCACCACTTCTCTCGATGTCGAAGGTGTCCGCTTCGCCGTCTGGGCTCCCAACGCCGAACTCGTCAGCGTCATCGGCGATTTCAACGGCTGGAACCGTGCGTCTCATCCCATGCGCCTCCGCGAGGGCGGCATCTGGGAGATTTTTATTCCCGGCCTCACCGCGGGCTCGAACTACAAATACTCGGTCCTCTCCAAATACGGACGCGCGCAGGAGAAAGCCGACCCTTACGCTTTCCTCTCCGAAGTTCCTCCCAAGACCGCGTCGATCGTCTGGCCGCTCTCGAATTATCAATGGTCGGATCAGGAGTGGATGAAATCCCGCGCCGCGCGCGACTGGCTTCGCGAGCCCATATCCATCTACGAAGTGCATCTTGAATCCTGGATGCGCGGCCCTTACAACTCGCGTCTCTCCTATCGCGACTTCGCCTCCCAACTGGTCGAATACGCCACGCGCATGGGCTACACGCATCTCGAATTGCTGCCCGTGATGGAGCACCCCTTCGGCGGATCGTGGGGCTACCAGATTACGGGTTATTACGCGCCGACTTCGCGCTTCGGCTCCCCCGACGATTTCCGCTATTTCATAGACCAGTGCCACCAGGCCGGGCTCGGCGTTATCCTCGATTGGGTCCCCTCTCACTTCCCCAGGGATTCGCACGCCCTCTATCGTTTCGACGGGACTGCCTGCTACGAGCACGAAGACCCCCGTCAGGCCGAGCAGCGCGATTGGGGCACCCTCGTCTTTAACTACGGACGCAACGAAGTTCGAACGTTTCTTCTGTCGAACGCGCTCTATTGGCTGCGCGAATTTCACGCCGACGGCCTCCGCGTCGACGCCGTCGCGTCCATGCTCTATCTCGATTATTCGCGCCAGCCCGGCGACTGGATTCCCAACAAATACGGCGGCCGTGAAAATCTCGAAGCCATCGATTTCATCCGCCGCTTCAACGAACTCGTCCACCAGGAGCCCGGCGCCCTTTCCATCGCGGAGGAATCGACCTCATGGCCCGGCGTCTCCCGGCCCACCTACGTCAACGGGCTCGGCTTCACCATGAAATGGAACATGGGCTGGATGCACGACATGCTCGACTATTTTTCGATGGACCCCATCTTCCGCAAATTCCATCAGCACAACATCACCTTCAGCATGCTTTACGCGTTCAGCGAGAATTTCGTGCTCCCGGTATCGCATGACGAAGTCGTCCATCTCAAAAAGTCCCTGATCGGAAAAATGCCCGGCGATGAGTGGCAAAAATTCGCCAACGCCCGCGCGTTTCTATGCTACATGTTCGGCCATCCCGGAAAGAAACTGCTTTTCATGGGTAGCGAAATCGGCCAGACCGAGGAATGGAATCACAACGTCAGCCTCCCTTGGCGCCTGCTCCAATGGCCGGTCCATCACAAATTCCAGACTTTCGTGAAGGAGCTGAACTCGCTCTATCGCCGTGAAGCCTCTCTGCACCAGGTCGACGATTCCTATTCCGGATTCGATTGGATCGATTTCCGCGACACCGAGTCCTCCGTCATCGCGTTTCTCCGTTTCGCGAAAAATCGTGACGATTTCCTCGTTTTCGCATGCAACTTCACGCCGGTTCCCCGCCGCGGCTATCGAATCGGCGTGCCCCGGCCCGGCGCCTATCGCGAAATCTTCAATAGCGATGCCGCGATGTTCGGCGGATCGAACCTCGGCAACGGCGGCCGAGCATCGGCCGAGCCGGTCCCTAGCCACGGCCTTCCCGCCAGCATGTCCATCACGCTGCCTCCGCTCGCCGTTGTGATCTTCAAACCGCAATGATTTTTTTCTTTCGTCGCAACGACATCGCGATTCCATGCCCGCTCGGCTTTAACAATCACGTTTAACTTTTAGGCATGAAGGCTGGCGCTCCGGTTGGTGCCCAGCCTGCCGCGCGATGAAATCCTCGAGGCTCTTCATCGCAACGCCACAAGAAGATCGGGGTGGGCTCTACCATAGTGGGCACCTATGCGAGCTAAAAGGGGCAAAACTCGTCCCGGCGCTGCCGCGGGCAATCGGCAGCCGAGACGTCTCAACTGAAATCGCGGGGTGGGATCGGCCGCCCGCCTCGCGCTAAAATATCTCCGACGATGCCGATCTACGACTACATCTGCCGCGACTGCAATACCAAGTTCGAAAAACTCGTCCTCAAGCCGGAGCGTGACGAAGTCCTCTGCCCAAGCTGCGGCAAGTCAAATCTCGAACAGCAGTTTGGCGCCTTCACCTCACCCGTTAAAGGCCGCTTCCGCGACACCTCGCGCCCGCCCTGGGCCGAGCATCCCCATCCCGAAGAATACAACCCCCGCAAACACGACGATTGACTATTGATTCGTTGCCCCAGCCGGCTTCACCGTCGGATACTTGATTCCCAACTGATCGAGATAGTTGTCGTATTTCGAAGCGTCGTAATAAAACGCCTTCATCTTCTCGCGATAGTTGGCCATCGTCTTTTCGTTCAGCCAGATCGCCGGCTTGTCTTCCGGACGTAAAAAGCTCTTGTACTTAATGTCCTTCGTCTGGACGTTGTTGAAGTAGTCCCAGGCGGCCTGCACCAGCTCCGGATGCAGCACGATATCGAGAATCGTCATTGCCTGCACCTTCGCTCCGGCAACAACGCCCTTGTGCGCGATCGGCGTCGCCATCGAAATTGCGTTCGCCCAGTTGTGCCCCGGACCGCCCGGAATGTTCGACGGATAGCTCAACGTCACCGTCGGCACATTCCAGGACACGTCGCCGATATCGTCTGATCCGCCGCCCATCGGCTGCTGTCCGAAACCTTCCTCGCCCGTCCCTTCCTGGTTTTCCCGCCGCTCCGGACGCAGCGGACGAATCTTCGTCGCCAGCCCCCGCACCGGCTGCTTCAACTCCGCCTGAAACGCCTTCGCCAGTTTCTGATCGTCTTCCGACCACTGCGGAAGCCCGACTTTCTCGATATTCTTCTGCATCGCCTCCGCGATCGGACGGCTGAAATGTCCTTCCCACGCGCTGCCCAACAGCCGCGACGTAAATTCCGTGTCCGTCATCAGCGTCGCGGCCCTGGCCATGTTGTCGCCGATCTTCCACAGATTCATGATGTGTTCGTAATCGGCTTCTCGGAAGTAGTACCAGACCGTCGCATTTGGAGGAACCACGTTCGGCTGATCCCCGCCGTTCGTGATCACGTTGTGGACGCGCGTCGCCAGGCGCAGATGTTCGCGCCGGAAGTTATAACCGACGTCCATCAGCTCCACCGCGTCGAGCGCGCTCCTGCCGCGCCACGGCGCTCCCGCGGCGTGCGCGCTTTCGCCCTTGAACGTGTACTCCACCGAAACCATCCCGTTGCCCCCGCCCGGCCCCGCATTCACCCCGAGATTCGCCCCGACGTGCGCGAATAGACAAACATCGACACCCTTGAACATCCCCGCGCGTACGTAATAAGCCTTCGTCCCCAGCAGTTCTTCCGCGACGCCCGGCCATACCTGTAGCGTCCCTTTCAGGTGCTCCCGCTCCATCACCTTCTTCACCGCGATCGCCGCCATGATCTGCAACGGCAGCCCGGAGTTATGACCTTCGCCGTGTCCCGGCGCGCCTTCGATGATCGGCTCATGCCAGGCCACTCCCGGCTTCTGCGACGCCTGCGGAATGTCGTCGATGTCCGACCCCAGCGAGATCACCGGCTTCCCCTCGCCCCACGTCGCCAGAAATGCCGTTGGAATCCCGGCCACTCCGCGCTGAACCTTGAATCCTTCTTTTTCGAGAATCCCAGAAAGATATTTTGATGTCTCGAACTCCTGAAACCCGAGTTCGCCATAGCTGAACACCGTGTCCACCATCACCTGCGCCTGCTTCTTCATTCCGTCGAGCTGGCCGGCGAGATCGGCCTTCATCGCCGCCTCTTTTTCAGGAGCGACTTTGTTCTGTCCAAACGCCAACGCAACGGACGCCAGCGCGATGATGTGTCTTTTCATTCTGGATCCTTTCCTCAAAACAGCTTTCGCAACAGGATATCACCAGACCGTAACATTCAACGAGCCGGGAACCGGATATCGTAAAGTTGATGAACCTCGCCGGCATCGACCCCGGATCCGACTGCCCCGCCTCAGTGCGCATGATTGTCGAGATCCCCAAAAACTCAGTGAACAAATATGAGTACGACATCAAACTCGGGATCTTTCATCTCGATCGCACTCTCTACTCGCCCATGCATTACCCGGCCGATTACGGATTCATCCCAGGAACCATGGCCGAGGACGGCGATCCGATCGATATCCTGGCCATGGCCGACGAGCCCACCGCGCAAGGCTGCATGCTCGACGTCCGTCCTCTCGGCATTCTGGAAATGATCGATGCCGAAGAAGCCGATCGAAAAATCCTCGCCGTCCCCGTTCGTAATCCCCGATATGAGCAGATCCGCGATATCGATGGCGTCGTCGAACATGTCCGCAAGGAGATCGAACACTTCTTCAGCATCTACAAAGAACTCGAGGGTAAAACCGTCAGAACTCTTGGCTGGCGCGGGCTACAGGACGCCCACAATGCAATTCGTGCCAGCCGCGAACGGTATCTGTCGCGCTACCCGGAAAATATATCCGGTTCGCGATAACCCATTGCTTTCATTTTCAATGACTTGACTTCTGGCGAACAATTTGCAACGTTTCTTTGTAGGTATGAAAAAGAAACTGATGTCACTAGCGCTTCTGGCCGGCGGTGCAGCGTTTGGCCAGGTTTCTATCGGAATCGAGATCGGCGCCCCTCCGCCGCCTCGGGTAGTCAAGGTTGTTCCTGCTCGTCCCGGGCCGGAATTCGTCTGGGTGGAAGGATATTGGTATCCGGTCGGCGGGCACTGGAAGTGGCACGAGGGATATTGGACCCGTCCGCCCTACGTCGGCGCGCGTTGGGTCCCCCCGCGTCATGATGGCCGCCAGTATTTTGCCGGCTATTGGGAAGGCGAGCACGGCCGCGTCGAGCACGACCACAGATTCGACAAACATCACGACCGGGACTGGCACGATCATCACTAAGGCCGTAACCTCGGCATCATCGCGGAGGAGATTCGTCACCAGAACATGCCCCGCGATTTTCGTTTAACGATCGCGGCGATTTGAGTGCCAGAGCGGGCGGCTTCTCCTCACCATCCGGACGAGAGAAAAAATTAATGAAACATCCGCGGCGCGGGATTTCTCTTCTACTGTTTGAATCTCGTGCCAACCATTGCCGCCCTGATTATCGTGGCCGTTGTCGTTGTTGCGGCGTACTTGACGCGGCGCAACCGCTGTCCGCACCGCGATCCGCTGTGCCGCCCCGACAGGCCATGTCTTCAATGCTATCGGGATCTCTACAAGGGGCACATGGTTAAGCCCGACTGATTAAACAGCCGCTAACCCCTCACGGTTCGTTCACTGGAATGGCCGCGTCGGATTTCGGCGATTCCCGCCCGCTTCGCTTCATTGAATGACCGGTGAAGAGTGCCTGCTACGGTCCCGACCCTCTTCGACGCACCTTCCACCTGGGCTGCAAGTTTTTCCGCGCCCTTCTCGACGAAATGCGCGGTCCAGGCGAAGACACGCGGTACGATCAACGCGATTCCTACGATACTCAAGCCGATTCCCGCCACGACCAGACCGGAACCGGCAATCGCCATCTTCTGCTTTGTATCCATGTTTCTGACCTCCACTTCCATTGGATCAGACATGACGATCTCACAAGTCGATGACCATTTCGCCGGGTGTTGGCGCCGCCCGGCGTAAGATGCCGAGCGCGATAATTGTTTGTCAAATCCGGCATGTCTGGAACGTTTCCTTGTGCGAATTCGATAAAATCCCGGAACGATGCTGACAAAAACGTTGGCCTTGTTCGTGATCCTCGCGGCTGTGATGTGCGTTGCCTGGTGGTGGTGCGACCCGGCCGGTTTTTCACAGAATCCCGTTTTGCGATGGTTCAACGGGCTTTCGTTTCACTTGCCTTTTTCTTCAAGATAGTCCGCTTTACTTTCCTCGAAGCCGGGAACCGTTAATCTGCATCCAACTTGTGAGTGCGACGGAGTCTCGAAGCGTTCCTATGGTGCCTGCTGTTCTCCGCGCCGGTTTTCAATGGTGTTCGGGCGTCCGATTTCGGCGACGTTCGCAATCGGGACGATGCTCATACGAAGACGCACTTCCGGGCGCCCGTCTACGATTCGCTCGCCGGGTGGGAACAACGCCGCGGCGAACTCAAGCGTCAAATCCTGATTTCCGCGGGGTTGTGGCCGTTTCCGCAAAAAACGCCCCTGGCGCCGCGCCGGTTCGGACGCCGTGAGTACGGCAGGTACGCCATCGAAAAAGTAAAGATCGAGACATTTCCTGGTTTCTATCTCGCCGGAAATTTATATTTGCCGGCGCATCAGACCGGGCGCGCCCCGGGGATTCTGGTGGCCCACGGCCATTGGAAAAACGGACGCGTTCATCACGCGGAAGATTATTCGGTGCCGGCGCTGTGCATCAATCTGGCCGCTCAGGGCTATGTGGTCTTCGCCTACGACATGCTCGGTTATAACGACACCCAGCAGTTGAAACACGATTTCGGCGATACCGCCGATGAGAAATTATGGTCGTTCGGCCCGCTGGGAATCCAACTGTGGAATTCGGTGCGGGCGCTCGACTTCCTCCAGCAACTCCCGGAAGTTGACCCGCATTGTCTGGCGATGACTGGCGCGTCCGGCGGCGGAACGCAGACGTTTCTGGCCGCAAGCATCGATGAGCGAATCCGCGCCGTGGCTCCCGTGAACATGGTTTCAGGAATCTTCCAAGGCGACGATGCTTGCGAGATGGCGCCTGGTCTGCGCATTTTGACGAACAACATCGAGATTACGGCGCTTGTAGCTCCGCGGCCGCTCCTGCTGGTTTCATCCACGCAGGACTGGACACGCAACACGCCGAGCGAGGAGTTCCCAGAGATACGAAAGATCTATGAGCTGTACGGCCAGCCGGACAACGTCGCGAATCGGCATATCAACGCTCCACACAATTACAACAGGGCGAGCCGTGAGGCGGTCTATGAATTCTTCAATCGAGTCCTGATGCCGGAGGAGCGCCGCTTGCAGGATGCTCCAACAGAGACCGAGATTTTTCCCGGCGACACTGACGAGCTTCTCATCAATGACGAATCGGCGGCCAAAACCCTTCCGCGCCAGCGCGAACTTTTCGAAGCGTGGCGCGCGAGCGTTCGCCCGGACACCGCCGCCTTGACGCCGGATGAAGGACGCCAGCTCCTGCGCGCCGTCATGCAGGTAACCTGGCCCGGCCGCGTGAACAAATCTTTTGATGACGAGGTTCTTGTCCTGCAAAGGGCGGGTACCGGCGAGCGCGTCCCGGCCCGCAATGTTTCCGGCGCCGCGGAATCCGGACCAATCGTCGTGGTTCATAGCCGCGGCTCTCGCGCCGCTCTCAATTGGAACGAAGCGAAGGAATATCGCGAAGACGGATTCAGTCTGGTGTTGTTGGACGTTTATCAGACCGGCGCTGCGATAGCCGAGCGGCCGGCCATCAGGGGCGATCATCTGGTCTTTCATCCCTCCGATGACAGCCTTCGCGTGCAGGATATCTTGACAGGGCTCGCTTCCATCGAGATGCCGCCGCAAAAACCGATCTCCCTTTTGTGCGACAAGCCGGCGCGGTTGTGGTGCTGGGCGGCCGCCGCGGCGGCGGATCGCCCTGTCCGGATTCTCGGGCCCGCCGCGGATCTCACCGATGCCGAAAAGGACCTGCCGGCCCGGCTATTCATTCCGGGTATTCAGCGGATCGGCGGCCTGGATCTGATCAAACGGCTGGTGTTTGAATCGTCCGAATCGGCCAGGAGCACCGGTGAATAGCTTCCCATCCTGATCAGGGCCAAAAATAACGGCGATTCGGCGCTCGCCGCGATCCGAGCCCCTTGGCCCGGCATGCCAAAATGACAGAGTTGTTCAATCGAAAAACAAGAACAGGAGATAGAAGATGAGCTTGCGAATCAATGACGACGCACCTGATTTTTCTGCCGAGACGACCCACGGCCCCATCAAGTTTCACGAATGGCTGGGTAATGGCTGGGGAATTTTATTCTCCCATCCCAAGGATTTTACGCCCGTTTGCACAACCGAACTCGGATATATGGCCGGCTTGCAGCCCGAGTTCGCCAAACGCAACTGCAAAGTGATCGGTTTGAGTGTCGATCCCGTTTCGAGCCACGGCAAGTGGGCCGCCGACATCGAAGAAACGCAGGGCCACAAAGTCAACTATCCGATGATCGGCGACCCGGAGCTCAAAATCGCGAAGCTCTACGACATGCTTCCAGCCGATGCCGGAAACACCTCCGAGGGCCGCACGGCAGCCAACAATGCGACCGTTCGCACGGTCTTCATCATCGGACCGGACAAAAAGATCAAGCTGATGCTCGCCTATCCGATGAGCACAGGCCGCAATTTCGATGAAGTGCTGCGCGTGCTCGATTCAATGCAACTCACCGCTTCCCATAAGGTCGCGACTCCAGTGAACTGGAAACCGGGCGATGACGTGATCATTCTGCCGGCCGTGTCGGACGAAGAAGCGAAACAGAAATATCCGGATGGATGGAAGGCCCCCAAGCCTTACCTTCGCATCGTTTCGCAGCCCAAGTAAATCATCCGCGAACGCCGCCGCGCCTTTGCCAGCGGCCGCTTCGGCGGCGTCACCGGAGCCGGCGGCTTTCTCATTTTGCGGACTCGGACCTCGCGGCGGGAAACGTAACCGTTTCCAGCCGGCCGATCTGGCGCGTTTAAACGGCTACCGGAGGCGCGGCCTGCGATCGCGCTCTCAAGGTGTCTTCCGCGCGGAACCAATCTTCCTCCGGAGAACCTTGCGGACAGCCTCGCGCTTGCCAGAATGCCTGGGCCAGGACGGCGATATCTTTCTCGGTAGGCCGCGTGGCGGCGGCGACACCGGACAGCCCCTCCAGGATCCGTTGAAGTCGATTCAGTCTCGATTCCAACGCCTTCCGTTCATCTTCGCTGATTGAATTGACAGCGTGGACCAGACGTACAACTTCGTTCTGCGCGCGTTTCGCTTTGAGATACTGTTCGCGCGCGGATGCGAGATCGTGCATCGATCTCAGAGCATTGCATGCCGCGCCGAGACCCGTATTGAGGTCGTCATTCAGCAACTGTAGCAGTTCCCTATCGGTTTTAAGCCGCAATTCGTCAAATTTGGAGAGCGACACAGTTTCCCTCCATAGCGTGCCTCCGGCCAGCGCGCGAATATCTCTTCTTGTCGTGTTTGACGCTCGATGACGCCAATCGGTCGCTACTCTGGCTTTCGAGCGTGAAACTGAGCTGTATTGCGCGTTAGAACACTTTATTCAGTGTTGCTGATCGATGCAATCGTTTCACTTCTAAAGACGGATTTCGATGGTGATAGTTCCGTCCTTTCGCGATTTATGACCTCATGGACGCGCAGAGCCCGGCGGCTGCGCCGGGCCCTTGTGGGTCTACCCTTATCTCGACTCTCTTATTTCGAACCCAGCCGCAGCACAACTCCCGCCGAATAGCGGAAGTTATTCTGCGTAAATCGCAGGTTGGACGATCCAGGCTCCACTTGATTCATCAGATACTCGACCTGAACCGGCCGGACTGCAAGATGGTGCGATACCGCGATGTCGAGCCCGCCGCCGAACGCCGCGGCAAAGTTGTTCTGGCTCGTTCCCAGCCGCGGATCGCTCGACGTCGGATTGAATCCGTTCGAAAACCGCTGGCCGCCGAACAATGCCTGCGCGTACGGCGTGAATCGCGAATGACGCCAACTGAAGCGCGGTCCGAACAGGTACTCGAAAGTGGTGTTGTTCAGAGCAAGCCCGTTCGCCGTGCCTGTATAGCTGCCGCCAAGGTCGGCCACCACTCCGAAATAGCGGTTGAAATTATAGGCGACATCGGCGAATCCGCCGTTCGCGTTGTAGGAGGAAAATGTCCCGCCGGGATTGATTCGCGTGTACGAATAATTCAACCCGACCTCCACTTTGGGGGTTTCGGTACCTTCCTGCGCATAGGCGGTGATCCCACCGAGTAGCAAAGTTCCGACAAGAATTGATGTAGATTTCATGGTCTCTCCTCTCGCAGTTCCGGGCAGAGACACTTCAGGCGTTCGATGCGCCCACACTCTTTAACGATTCGCGCTGAAGCTTTTGCCGCGATTCGTCATGACCCGTGCTCAGAACCGTTCTGCCTAAACTGACGCGATCGCCCGCCGTTCGGATTCGGCAAAATTGGGGCCTTGAATTACAAATAATTGGTGCAACTTCTTGGACCTGAATTCATCGCGCTTATTCAATGACGCCTGAAATCAAGCAGCCGCGACCGCGCCGCTCGGATCGTCGCCATTAACTGCGCGCGCTTCAATTGTACGGATGGGTCGTGTACTAAATCCGTTAATTCATATGGGTCCGTCGCGAGATTAAACAGGTGTGTCGCCTCGCCTCCTGCGTCCGTTACCAGCTTATCGGCGCCCTGAACCAGCATCCGCCATTCGTCCCGCTGGCCTGTCCGCCCTTCCGCGAAAATGGATTCCGGCCGCTCGCCGCTTCCCGATTTTAGAAGCGTGGAGAGATCGCGGCCCTGCGCGCCGTCAATAGGATCTGCGCCACACAAGCCCGCCAGCGTCGGCGCCACATCGACATGGGAAATCAGCAGCTCGCTTGCTGAAGCGTTCACCCCCGGAACGCGAATCGCAAAGGGCACCCGCGTCGATTCTTCGAAAAAGGTATCGTCCCCATCAAGCCCGTGCGACCCAATCTGCTCTCCCGCGTCGGATGTGAAAACGACAATCGTGTTGGACTGATCGATAAGCCCCAGAAGTTTTCCGAACAGAGCGTCGATCTGTGAGTATCCGCTGTATCGCTCCGCGAGCCTGACGAGCGTTTCCTCGCGCGCCCCGGCCGGAACGTTTTCGCGGACCTGGAGATTCTCCGCTTCGGTTCCGCGTCCGATCCGCTCCCGTTCGAGAATCACCTGGAGAAAAAACGGAGATTGCCGGATCTTACCCGCCAGATCGTCCCCGATGCCGGTCTGCTCGGCCACGTGATAACCGGCGTCCCGCAGAACGGATTCGATTGTCGGCAGATCCTTGCCGAGCGGCGCGCCATCCGGCGTCGCTCCGGTCGCATGGGGATAGCGGCCCGTAGCGATCGCCGCCCGCGCCTGAGAGGGATGTGGATAAGCCGCATAAGCGCGCGGAAAAACCACCGCCTCGGCGGCGAATCGGGCAAGATTTGGAGCCTTGAGATCGGGATCGCCCGCCCACGGGGTCGCCTGGCCCCGCCAGCCGCGCGCGATCGCCAGGACGATGTTCGGGCTTTTCCCTGCGGCCGCAAGCGCGAGAGGAGTCAACAGGAACGTTCGCCGCGTCAACCCACCATCATACTTGCGAATAACGCCGCGCGTTGTATTACTGGATATAAATTGTGTACGGAGCCGAAATTCTTGTGCCGATGCGCACGGTAAACTGCGCCGGTCCCGGCGGGATGTTCTGCGGAACCACGACCTGAATCGAGGGCGACACGCCCGCCGCCGTGAGCGAGAGCGGCGTCTGATCGGATCCGCCGAAATTTACGGCGATAGATGAGAGATCCGGAAGATTGCCCAGCGAGTCGGGCAGTCCGCCCACCAGCAGCGTAATCGTGCTGCCCCCGGACACCGGATGCGAGGCATCGATCGGCGTGCCACCGTTCAAAGCGGTCGAAATCGTTGGCGGGGGCGGATCCACCTGCACCAAAACCGGAGGAACGCTTGCGCCCGACGGCGAGTTCAACTGCACCTGTGCCGGACCAGGTATCAACCCGAACGGCACCATCGCAAGCATCATGCCGCTTGGGTCAATCGAGATTTGCGCCGGCTGGTTTCCAATCGTCAGCGACCATCCTGTAACGTTTGCGGGCAGACCGTCCACGTGAATCTCCGCAATGCCGCCCACCGGAATCCCGGCCAGGTGCGTTGCGTGATTCAAAATCGGCGTCCGCATCGTCGTCTGGGCCGCAACCGCCGGAGCGATCTGGAGCGCGCTCGGTGCGGTAATCAGTTGCAAGCCGGTCGCAACACTCACATTCGTCGAGCTTGCCTGCGCGCCGCCATTCACGGAAACATTCAACCGAACCCAGGTCGGGCTCACGACGAAAATATCCTTCACTACGATGTCGCTCGATCCGAATCCGACAACCGTCTGGCCGCTCACGAAGTTCGTATTGTTGCCGAATATATCGATCATCGAATCCGTGCCGGCCGTTACCGACGTCTGGCTGAGGCGGATCGACTGGAACGCGGGGCCGCCATAGGTAAACTCTACAGGCGCCGCTGTTCCAAGCGTCAGCGAGGAGGTCTGTCCATCGGCGGTAAGAGCCTCGATCGCCGCGCGATATCCCGCGCTCGCCGGCGGAGCCGTCACGGTCAACGATCCATCCGCGTTGACCGTCGTCGCGGTCGCGGGAGCGCCGTCGAACATGATGCGCGTCCCCGCGGTGAGTTGCGATCCAGTTACCGTCACCGTCGCATTGCCTTGCGAGTCCGTGTTTCCGCTTACCCCGCTGATCGCGGGCAGCCCCGACGGCACCACGGAGAACGCGTTCGGCAGAACGTAAAGATCGTTATTCAGCGATACCGCGATCGCTACCGGCGTCGCGGCGGACACCGATGAGTTCAAATCGAGAATCGTTTGCAGATATCCGTTTGCGTACGGTTGCACGCTGCCGGCCCGGACCTGCGCCGCTCCTCCGATCGCGCTGACATTCAAATCCGGCGCATATTGCAAAACACCACTCGAGTTCAATGAACTGAACGCATAAAAAACCGCCGCCTGGCTTGTGCCCGCTTGCAGCGGAGGCGCCTGTACCGCCGTCCTGCCCGGTCCAATATAACCGTAGAGCATCAGATCGTAAACGGCGGGACCCGTCCGTTTCGGCACATTGAAATTCACACCGTCGGAAGAATTCCCCGCATTCACGCTCACCTGAGGACTCTGCGTCCAATCCGTCGTGCCGCCGAAGAACTCTCCGCCGAACTGCGTATTTGCGCTGTATGAATTCCCCTGCGTATCCTGCGGCGGAACGATGTTGTCCGGATATCCTTCGCCCTGCTGCGCCGGAGCCAGCGGATGCACGTAAACATAATATTGTCCCGGCGCGACTCCATCAATGCGATAGGTCCCGTCCGGATTCGTCAGCGCGCTCACTGCCGCGCCCGAAGCCGACAGCGCCGTGACCACCGCCAGGTTCACGCCCTGGCCGCCCTGCGACACCGTGCCGGTGATGCTCCCCGTCGAGGCCTGGAACCCATTTGCCGGATAGAGCAGGGAAATGCCGGCAATATCGTCGGCTGCCAGCGGCGCCGCCTTCGTCGTGCCCCGCGTATACGAGGTCGACATTACGCTGCCTGTTTCGGTGTGTTGCAGACCCAAAGAATGCCCAAACTCATGGACCAACGTCAGAAAAAAACTGTCGGAATAGCTCGACTGCACGTACGGGTTGGTCAGATCGGATCGCAACTGCATCCGCGACCGCACGATCGGCACAAAACTCGCCCCCGCCGCCACCTGGCTGCTCGCATTGCTCGCAACGAACGGCTTGGTCTGCGCGATCAGCCCCGGCGGCATGTCGTCGTCGAACACGATATCGATTTCAGGAGAGGAACTCGCCGTGGTGAACGACGACAGGCCGCCGAAAGCCAGACGGATCCCGGATGAAGGCAGGCGGCTCCAGACATTCGCCGCCGCCCGAATCTGGCTGATTACGGCTAGGAAAGTATCGCCCGGAACCATCGTTGCCGGTCCCTGATTCGCGATCAAATACGTGACCGTATTGTTCGGCAGGCTGTTCACATCAAACCGCGCCGGAACCTGCACAAAAGGACCGGTCCTGGTCGCGAAATAAACCCAGTAATAGTAAGCCGAAGCAAATGGAGCGAGCGCCGCCGCTGCCGCCGCCAACGTCAGGGCTCGCACCAGCTTCCGCATCTTACTGCCCCACCGTTTTCTTGATCTGGCTTCGAAGGTCCGCAAGCTTCAGCGTAACGCCCGAATCGCTGATCACGCGGCCGGCCCGATCGAGCATCAGGCTGCCGATCGGCCCGCGCACCAGCACCGTCTCGTTCAAATCGTTCTGCATCACCGTGAACAAACCCTGGGAAAGTCCGATGACCTGCGTCATTCCGGATCTCCCCGTCCACAGGAAGATCACGTAATCCTGACCTTTCGCCAGCGCCGGCGACCCCGCCGCGAGCTGCTGCAAGCCCTTATACACGCCGCCAGGAACGGCCACTTCCTGGATCTGCGACGATCCCTTCAGCGTCTCCGTCACCTTGAACTGGTAATACGTGTAGATATCCATGCCGCGCTGCGCCGTGTAGGACCCGGTCACGGTGGCCCGGACGATCGCCGTCGACTGCTTGATCATGTCGTCCACCGTGAGCTTTTGCAGGGTAGTTGCTTGGCTGGGTACCAGAGTCGCAGCCAAGGCAGCAGTGATGATCCCAATTCGCATGCGCGTTATTGCGACATTGAAAGCAACTCGCGTGCCCTCTCTAAGTTGCTCACGTTACGTTACTTTCATGTGAACAAACCATGTTTTTTGTGGACGTTGGACACGCAAGTTGGGACAGAACGGCACAGATGCCCGGCCTCAAGCCAACTCGGCCGCCTATTGCGAAACCAGCCGGTAAATCTCGAAAACGGGCCTCCCGTTGGTGTCCGAAATCGTTTGCAAAACCTCTTTCCGCAGACCAACCGCCGCGGCTTCAGCCTCCAGCCGCCGCGCCGCGCCTTTCATGATTTCCCGATCCGCAACATGGCCGACGAACAAGGCATCGCGATCCTTCATGACGTAGTCGATCATCTTCCGGTCGGCAGGACCGGGATTATCCGTCATGAATGGCGGCTCGCCGACCCGCACCGCGATCCGTCCCTGATGTGTAAACAGAATTCCATTGAGGATTCCCCAGTCCATCACCCAAAGCCGGTGATCCTCCTTGTGGCCGGGCGGGTCTTGCAGCGCGTCCGACAATCTGAAAAACGCGTCGGTATAGACGGGCCCGGGCCCGTTCCGCTCATAATCGGCGATGTACTTGGCGATCACGAGAAGATTCATCACAACCAGGACCCCGCAAACCGCCGCGCCCACGCGTTTCCAACGGATCGACGCGAGAGCCAGGGCAACGAAAAGGTGTGGGAACGGCCACAGCAGCACCGCATGATGCACGGCGCCTCCCGCATTCGTGGTCATAGCCATCAAGGCCCATGTAACCGCCATGAAAATCAGCGAAAACCACGCCGCGCGCACGCGCCGCCAATACGGCAGGAGCAGCAACGAGGCGGCGAAGGCGTAGTTCATCCCATCGTGCCGATGAGTCCCGAATTTCTGCTCCACCCACCATGCGAATCGACCATGCAGCGTCGCCGGAGTCTTGGGATTGGCGACGTCCCAGCTTTCCGTCGTGAAATACCCGAGAAGGCCGGAGCCATCGAGCGTTCCCGTAAGAGAAGCGAACTTTCGCATCGCGAGCGAGACAGGATCGAAGTGTGCGCTGGCCGACAGGGTCGCGTTCGGGTGCCGGACGTTGTAGAGAAGGAACGGAAACGACCCCAAAACGAATGCGGCTGCCGCAATTCGGGCATTTTTCCAGGTAAAGAGACGTTTCAACTCGGGCAGGAACAGGACCGACCCCGCGCCGAGTCCGCCGAGTACCCAAAAAAAGAGTGCCTTGTTCCAGAGCCCGAGCCCCAATAAAAAGAATCCAAGCGCCAGGTAACGCATCGAATCCGTTCTAACCGGCCAATCCTGGGCGAAGCGGACAAGGCATAAACAGCCAGTCACGAGTAAAAAATGACCCAGAGCGACCGGCCCCCAGTCGATTGTATTGGTCAGCAGAAAAATAGGATCGGTCGCCAGGAGAAGACCGGCGATTGCGGCCCCCTGAGCGCTCGTGATCCGAAGCGCTAAGCGGAAGAAAAAGAAGACGGTAAGCGTTCCTATGATGACTGTGGGCAGCCGCAGCGTCCAGACGCTGGCGCCGAACAGCGCAACGATTGGGGCGTAAATGAGGGTTTTCAGTGTCCCAATGTATGTCATCACCATCAGCGGGATGGTGTGATGGAAGACGTTGAAGGACATCTCCTTTGGATTCTTGAGGTAAAGGGGTGCCAGAAAGAGCGATTCGTCGTTCTGGATGCCGGCGTAGGGAATAACCGCCGATCCTGCCAGTATAAAGAAGCAGCAGGCGGCTAAAACTTGAAAACGTATGCTACGATGCATCACGCGAAGCGCACTACTACAGGTACAAACACTTCAGGGCAAGGCTGATGAGAATTTTTACCGGATCAATGAACAGTATACTTCAGCGGTTGTGAAACTTAGAGGCGTTCGGGACGTCTAGAACCTTTGCGATCCGGAGAACCCGTAAACATCGTAATGTTTTTGATTGGAAGGTCGATATGACGGGAGTTATCGCGTCGTAAGAGTAGGCGTAAGGTGAGATCAGATCGGATTTGGTCTCGAAATTGCTTGCAGGGACCCGCAGGGTTGTGATATGGTATGGAAAGCTTTTTCGGAGCTGATGGCGGACGGAGCGGCTGGAAGCCGCGCGTCGTGTCCAGCCAGCGTGCAATCCCGCACCGTATGCAGTGTGGCATACGTTCGAGATTCCCGTTACAAAAACGGAACGGATCGACTGAACCTTTTGGTGTGACTTCGCGTCTAATGCGATTAGACGTGGGGATGAAACAAGAGAGATAGACAGTTAAAAAATTGGAAAGAGACAGGAGAAAAGGCAGAAAATGACGAAAGCAGAATTGAACAAGTATAAAAACATTCTGGAGGCTAAGCAGGCAGAGTTGGCGCAGTTCGTTCGCAACCGCGAAGGCATCGCGATCGAAAAAAGCCCCGACGCACTCGATGAAGTGCAGCACGCGGCGGAGCGCGAACTTGCGATCCGCAATCTCGACCGCGAATCGAACCTGCTGCGGAACGTGCGGGCCGCATTGCGGCGTATCGATGAAGGCACGTTCGGCGTGTGCCTGCACTGCGAGGAAGATATCAGCCCGAAGCGGCTGGCTGCGGTACCGTGGACCGCGTTCTGCATCCAGTGCCAGGAAATCGCGGACCGCAACCAGAACGGCGAAGGCTCTGAAAGCCTCGACGAGCTTCTGGTCAACGCGGCCTGATTCATCCGATCATCCCGGACTTGACGGGGCGCGGGCCGCGAGCGTGGAGGCGGCGCCGCGCCCTTGGTGCATTCAGCCGCAGATCTGAATATACGAGATCATTCGCCCGGCGCGGTCCTGGTCTCGCCGGAACGAATGAAATCGCTCAGGGTCGCACCTGGTGCACAGCCGGAGAATCGCGATGCGCGAATCTTCGACGCCGCTCGCCATCAACTGAGACCGGTTGGCTTCGGCGAGATCCACTTTTCCGGGAGCATTCACCCCGAAGTGCGCCGCAACTTCCGCGCCGACATGGTAGCAGCACGGGCCAATCCCCGGCCCGATGGCGGCGAAAATATCGCCGGGCGAAGTATCGAAGCGCCGCCCCATCTCCTCGATGGTGTTCGAGACAATCCGCGAAACAGTACCTCTCCATCCGGCATGGATTGCCGCGACCGCGCGGCGGTGTGAATCGGCCAGCAAAATCGGAAGGCAATCGGCCGTTCGCACCGAAACCGCCAGGCCCGGCCTCGCTGTAATTAGGGCGTCCCCTTCGCCAATTGACCCGGAATTCGACGCAAAAAGACAGATTCCCGAGTGAATTTGACGAACCGAAGCCATCCCATTTTGAGATTCAGGTTCGAATCGGGTGCCGAAACCGTGAACGACCCATTCCAAGGAATCGAAGATTGGAGAGCGGAGGATGTTCAAGTCGCGAGTGTACCAAATTGAGCGCTCATGACGCTCTTGTAGTCGCTAGATGTATAGTTTTGTAAGAATGAAGCCGTCAACGGCTATATGTCTCTGCGACCAATAACTGTTTGATTTAAAAAGATTTGATGAATCGGGCCTTACTACTCTGTTTTGTCTTGACTGGTACTAGTGGAGTAGATAGACTATTCTGGTAGTTCTAAAACTCCTTATCGGAGGTTGTTCCGAATGAAGCACTACATACTCGCATTGTCTATGGCTCTGCTTTTTGGAGCCACGGCCAGCGCAACTGTTACCTACAGCACCAATGGGGTGTTCAACTGCACCAACGGTGATTTCGCTGACGGGGTCTCAGGCACCGACAGCATCTCCGGATGCGCAGCGGGTGGCAGCAATTCAATCACTTTGAACGATGGGGCCGGTGGAAGCGGTAATGAGTCCATCACCCTGACTTTCATCAACCTTACCAATCAGTCTTTGAACGCTTCGAGTGGTACCTTTGCGAATTATGGCTCGATCCAGGCGACGTGCGCTGGAGCGGGCTGTGGTTCGTCCGCGCAGGTGATCACGTTGACTGGCGGATTGTTGAGCATCGCGTTGTCGATCTCGGAAAGCGTGCCGGACAGCTCACCGAATCATAGCGCTGGAACCGCCGGCGTCACTGGCGGAATTGCGAATGATTCGAGCACGCTTACGGTCGGATCGTACAGCGGTTCGCCCGTAACGATTACGGGGCTTACCGACACCGTGATCTACACGATCAACACCTCGGACACGCTGTTTGCGCCAACCAACGGAGCTACGCCGGGCCGCTCGGGGCTCGGAATGACCATCACGGATACCGCCGTGGTCAGTTCCGAAACTCCGGAGCCGGCAACACTGGCGCTGTTTGGAGCTGGACTGGTGGGGCTCGGCTTCGCCCGCCGGCGCAAGCAAGCCTGATTCATCCTACCCCTTCATTTGAACCCTTGCCCGCGCTGAGCGATCAGCGCGGGTTTTGTCATTTAGGGTTGGCGAATTCCATCACAAGCTTGCCGGCGGGGCCTTTGTAGATCACGGCAAGATCCTTGGCTTTCACTTTCCCGTCGATAGGGAAGTACAGCAATCCTTCCTGCATATCGAGCGTTTCCTGGTCGGCGAGTTCCTTGGCCTTAAGGGCATCGAGCAGCGGGTTGTCTTTGTCTTTTTCCTTGGTCTGGCCTTCGGTTTTAGCTTCGACGCCGCCATCAGTTCCGGCTGTATTGCCGGCCCCGTTGCGGTTTCCGGGGAACTGGCGCGGGGCCCCGCCAATTCCTCCCCAGATCGGCCCGTTCGTCGTTGTGCCGAGACCGCCGGGCTGATTTGGCGACGCTTTGACGACGAGGGCTCCTCGTCCCGCAATCTGACCGGGAGAAAGCGCGACGGACCGCTGGCCGTCCTTGCGACTGATCATGGTGAAATCGTCGGGGCTGATCCGCAGCGGCTTCTCTGTCTTGGGCGTTACCTTCATACGGACGACAACGTAACCCGGGCCGATATCCGCCCCGAGAGCCTGGCGTATCTCGCCTGGATCGATGATGACGGAGGCGGCAAGTTCAATGTCGTCGTTGCCGGCTTGGCCTGGAAGAGGCTTTTTATCGCCGGCGAAGGCCAGCATGGAGAGCACGAGTGCGGTGCAGTATTTCACAGGCTTAAATCTCCTGGGCGCTGCCGGATCTCCATACAGCCACGGCCCGTGGGCAGCACTTTTCCGGGGTTCAAACGGCAGCCTGGATCGAACAGATTTTTGAACGCCGCAATTGTGTCGAGAGTGGCGGCGCTGAATTGCCGGTCCATCATCTCCATTTTCTCCATTCCGACGCCATGTTCGCCGGTGATGGATCCGCCGACCGAGATGCAGTATTCGAGAATCTCGTCACTGGCGCGGCGGACCTTTTCCATCTCGCCGGGCGTTCGCGGATCGAACATAATCAGCGGATGCATGTTCCCGTCGCCGGCGTGGAAGATATTGCTGATGGCGACGCCGTGCCGTTTAGAAACCTGGTCGATGAAGCGCAGAGTCGGGGCGATCTGCGTGCGCGGAACGACGCCATCCTGAACATAATACGCGGGGCTGAATCTGCCCACGGCGCCGAAAGCGTTCTTGCGGCCTTTCCAGAGGAGCTCCCGTTCTTCCGCGGATTGAGCGACGCGAACTTCTCGCGCGCGGCAAGATATGCAGGCGGCGCGGATCTGTTCGCTCTGCTCTTCGACGGCTTCCTTCAGCCCTTCCAATTCGATCAGCAGGACGGCGGCGGCATCGCGCGGATAACCGGCGTGGGTTGCGTCCTCAATCATGCGGAGCAGCGGCCCATCGAGCATCTCAATGGCAACGGGCGTGATCGCGCGCGCGGTGATCCGGGCGACGGTGTCGCCTGCATCCTCGGCGCGGCCGTAGACGGCAAGGAGTGTGGTGACGACCTCCGGCTTGCGCATCAGGCGCACGATGATCTTTGTCACCAGCGCCATGGTTCCTTCGGAGCCGACGAGCAGGCCGGTCAGATCATAGCCGGCGTCGTCAAAGCCACAACCGGTGTGAATGATGGATCCGCCGGGGAGAACAGCCTCGATTCCGAGTACGTGATTCGTGGTCACGCCGTAGGCGAGGGTGTGGGGTCCGCCCGAGTTTTCGCTGACATTTCCGCCGATGGTGCAGGCGCGCTGGCTGGAAGGGTCCGGCGCATAGAAATAGCCGTCCGCTTCGACGGCGAGAGTGATATCCAGATTGACGACGCCGGGCTCGACGACGGCGCGTTCGTTCGCGAGATCGATTTCGAGAATCCGATTCATGCGCGCGAAGGAGACAATGATGCCTCCGGCGCGCGCGATGGCTCCGCCGCTGAGCCCGGTGCCGGCCCCGCGGCCGACGACCGGAATGTTCTCCTCCGCCGCGAGTTTTACAATCGCGGCGACGTCGGCGGCCGATTGAGGAAATACGACTAGATCCGGCCGCGCTTTGTCGATCCCGCCGTCATATTCGTAGAGGCTCAGGTCCTCAGGCTTGTGAAGATAGCCGTTGGGGCCGACGAGCTTTTCGATCGCAGCAGTAAGAGACGGCACTCAGCTTCATTCTATTCTTCGTCAAGGCGGCCGCGCTCATAAGGGGAATGGTCATCGCGGACCGGCCGCGGCAAGCGAGACGGAGCGGATCCGATCGAGAAGCAGGTGCGCGATCTTGTTCTGTGGCTCGACCGCGAGCGCATCATTCGCCGCTCTTTCGGCTTCCTCGATGCGATTCAGTTTGAGAAGCGCGAATCCCGCATCGATTGCGAGCGTGGCCGAGTGCGGTTGAAGCTCGCGGCCCTTCAAAAAGTGCACAGCGGCTGTCTCGACGTTACCGAGTTTCATTTCGACGACGCCTGCGTTCATCTGGAGTTCCCAGAAATCCGGGTAGCGGCCGACCATGGGCCGCAGCTTCGCGGCTGCTTCCTCGACGCGCCCGGCTTGCCAAAGTCGATTCGCATCGGCCATGGCGCGCGCCACTTTCGATGGGATCGGGCGCCGCAGCCGCTCGGCGGAAATGATGCCGGCCGGAGAGGATGCGCCGCTTTGCCGGGGAATGCGAATGGTGACCGGAGCGGCGCTGCCGCCGGCGAAAATCTGCATCTCCTGGACGATTGTTTTACGATCGCCGGTGAGCACACGGAGCGTTTTACATCCGGGTGTAACATCGTCGAATTCGAAACGGTTTCCGCCGAGGAGCCAGCCGCGGATGGAAGAGCCCGACCCTGTGCAATCGCCGAGTTCGACCTGATAATCCGGGGTTGTCACGTCATCGGTTTCAAGCTCGCCGCGAATGGCCGTGTGTTGCGCCAATGCGTTGAAAGAAAAGACGAAGAGCGAGAGATGCCGTATCGACACAAGTCCTCCTGTAGTGTGTAAAGCCGGTGGAAACAAGGACCGAAGGCGGCGGTCAATGCGTGCTGACCACGCTGCTACGGAATCAGTATGGAGGAGGCGGGAACGGAAGTAAAAACAATTGTTTTTATGGGGTCGATGGGATTCGCGGTTTCAGCCGCGTGACGCCGATCGCATTCCCGCTCACGGTTGCGGTTCCGATTTGAGAAACGGCAAGTAGGCTGCGCCGTAAAGGCCGGCTTCGTTGCCGAGCGTGGCGCGTTCCACACGCGTGGGCGAGTTGCGGTAGGTGAAAGAGCGGCGCTCGATTTCCGCCATCATCGCGGGGGCGAAAAAGTCCCAGGCCGGAAGCGGACCGCCGCTCAGCAGGTATAGCGGGAAATTGAAGATGTTGATCAGGGTTGCGAGGGCGATTCCGAGGTGCTGTCCAACAGAGGTGAACACGGCTTTGGCGCGAGGGTCTCCAGAGACGGCGAGCTTGTAGACGTCCTCGGAAGTCAGCTCCGAACCGAGCCCGATGAGACGGGCCAGCGAGCCGATGGCGGTCGCGGACGCGTGCTTTTCGAGACATCCGGTGTTTCCGCAGCCGCAAGGATTGCCGTTGGGCGCCACGGTGATGTGTCCGATCTCACCCGCCATACCGACCGATCCTTCAAGCACGCGGCCGCGCGAGATGATGCCTCCTCCGATGCCGGTGCCGAGCGTGAGCAGAACCAAATCTTCGACGCCGGCGCCGGCGCCCATCCATTTTTCGCCAAGCGCGGCGGCGTTGGCGTCATTCTCAAGAATCACTTTGGCGCCAAGGCGGCGCTCGATCTCGTCGCGGACGGGATAATTTTCGAACTGCGGGAGATTGTTCGATCCGACAATCACGCCGGACTTCATGAGAATGAATCCAGGAACACCGACGCCGACTCCGGCAAGGGTACGGCCGGCGAGGCGGGCGCGGAGGGAGGAGATCGCGTGAACCATATCGTCGACTACCGCATCACGGCCGGCTTTAAGATGAGTACTGCCGGAAATTTTCTCGATCATCGTGCCGCGATCGTCGATCGCGGCAGCGCGGAGATTGGTTCCGCCGAGGTCCACGCCAATCGAATACTGGCTCATGCGGTCGCATGATAACAAATGCGGCGCACCGGCTACTTCGTCGTGGGGCAAGCTCGCGGCCGGTCATGATTCTCGAACGCGGACTCCGGAGTCCGACGACTTTAGGGCGCAGCGGCTATTTCGGTTTGCCGATGGAGCACAGCGGATCGCCGAGAACGACGCCCTGCCAACTCAATCCGCGCATTGAGATGTAGTAGCTCTCGGCGAGATTGCGGCCCTTGTAGTACTCGGGGAGAAGATATTCGGGGCGCGGATTCATGACGAGGTAGGGTTCGTCGGTGTTTCCGTTGGCGCCTGTAACGCCTTCTTTGATGTAGTCGGCGCTCATGGTTTGGGGGCTTCCGGCGAACCATAGTTTGGGGGAGTTCCAGTCGCTCAGATTCCAGTTGCCGGGAGGACGCTGGAACGTTCGCGCGTTCGTCGAAACGAACTCCGTCATGATTGCGCCGGGGAGCCACTGGAAATGCAGAAAGCGCTCGCGGCGATTCTTGTCGTTCGATCCCCAGGAGGCGTATCCGATTACGTCCTTCTGGTTGTACAAGACCTTGGGCGACTCGTCGAGAATGACGCGTTCTTTTGGCAGGAGCATGGCGGCGGTGCGGAGCCAGTTATCTCCGATCTCATCGCCGCTGGAACGGAGATCGATGACGAAATTGCCGCGATTGGAGGCCTCGAGCGAACGGTCGATCATGGCTTTCACGTCCTGGAAATCGTAGGCCTCCAGGCGCGTAACCAGGTAGATGGGAAATTGGGGGTGGGTGAATCTGGCGTCACGCTTGCCGAAAAAGGGATTGGGAATCGAGCCCGCGAGGGGGTGGGGCCGGCCGGTGTGCATATCGAGATAGAGCAGAGCGAGCTCGCTATCGACCGACGCAGTTTCCGTGCTCATTCCCTGGCCGGGTCCTGGGACGCGCAACGGAACTCCGGCGGTGGTGACGATGTAGAGGATCGATTCCGCGAGTCCCGTTTTGCGGAGAAAGGCGGCGATGGGGGCGGCGATCCGGCGGGTGAAATCCGCTCTGGGCACGTTCTCGGCGGGGGCGAGGTTCAGCCGGCAGAGATTCCGCTCCGGGATCGAGCGGCGCCTGGCGTAATATTCTCCAATCTCGCGCGAGAGCGGAGAACTATCGTTGATCACGACCAGGACGTTTTCCGGACCTTGCGCCGCGAGCAGCGCGGTGGACAAAAGAAGACTGGAGAGTAGGCGGTTCAAAGCCGATGTTAAAATTGTAGGCTAAGCCGTTGGGGTCGCATGGATCTCGATCAGCTCCACACCTTTTTGGAGATCGTCCGCCTGAAGAGTTTCTCCAAGGCCGCGCAGACGTGTTTCCGGACACAGCCCGCGGTGAGCGCGCAGGTCCGGCAACTGGAACAGGAATTGAATGCTGCGCTGTTTGAGCGCCTGGGGACCAAGATCGCGCTCACGCCGGCGGGGCGGATTTTCGCCGAATATGCCGAGCAGATCCTCGATCTGCGGCGGCGCGCGCAGAATTCGATCAACGAACTGGAGCGCGTTCCGCGGGGCGAACTGGTGATCGCGGCCAATGAAGCGACGTGCATCTATGTCCTGCCGCGCGTTTTTTTCGAATACAAGAAGCAGTTCCCGAACATTCAGATCCTGGTGGATCGTTCATTCGGGGCTCGCGTGGTGGACGCGATCGTCGACAATCAGGCCGATTTCGGAATCACGCAGCTTCCGGTGAAAGAGAAACGGGTGCAGGCGGTGAAGATTCATTCCGACGAAGTGAAGGCCGTGGTTCCCGCGGGACATCCGCTGGCGCCGCTTCAGCGAGTTTTTCCGGACGATCTGATCGGCCAGCCGCTGCTGATGCCGAAGACGGGCGCGCGGCGCAACCGGCTTCATAGCTGGATGGAACCGGTGGAAGATCAGCTTCGGATTTCGATGGAGTTGGACTCGACTGAAATGATCAAGCGGTTCGTGCTGGCCGGGCTCGGGGTCGGCTTCGTTGCGGGCGCGCATTGCCGCGAAGAGGTTGCGAGCGGAAGGCTGGTGGCGATCTCGCTTGGTCCCGATCCTATGGAACGTCAGATTGGACTAATCTATAGGAAGGACAAGGCGCTGTCGAAGGCGGCGCTCGGATTTATCGAGGTGACGCTTGCCCATGCCGTGAGCGAGCCAGTTCGCGTGCCTCCCCGGCAGGCGGCTCCGATGGATAAATCCGCGGTGAAGGGCGGCTCGTGAACCGGCTCACGGTAAAAAGCTCGACGATCTTCATCGCCAAAGGCGGGAAGACTCAGGTATACCGCTCGGTGGACGAGGTTCCGCCGCGGTTGCGCAAGGAACTCGAGGACTCCACCAACAGCTTCAATTCGGCGACGATTCTGATTGCGGATCGCCGCGGGCGTGAAGAGATCGTGCGCGCGCTCAACGGGATGCCTTCGAGCCTGCGGACGCGACTTGCGTCGTCGCTTGCACCGAAGCGGAGCGCGGAGCCGCGGCCGCCGGCCGCAGGCGACCGATGGAATCAGTTCGTGCGGCGGAACTGGGTGGAGATTCTGCTGCCGGGAGCGGTGGGCCTGATCGTTTGGCTCGCTTTCAACTACCGCTAGGGGATGCCGGCCCGCGGGGGCGTTATTTCGGAACCGAGATCGTAATGTTGCGAAACTTCATGCCGCCGGTGTGATCGCCCTGAATGTAAAACGGCCCCGGTTCAGCTTCATTCGCATCGAGCGCCCCGCCCGTGATTCCGGCGATCTCAGCGTTGTCCAGGATCGTCTTTCCATCGCGAACCAGGGTGATGTAGCGCCCAATGAGCGTGGCGTCGAAGCTCTCCCACTGGCCGGGCTTCCGCGGCATCTCGACCGAGGGCGCGAGCATTCCATAGATGGAACCCATGCTGTGGAAGTTGTCCGGTTCTTTTTCATACGCGATCTGAATTTCGTAGCGGCCGCGCAAATAGAATCCGCTGTTTCCGCCGTCGGGGCAGTTCAATTCGAAATGAACTTTGAAGTCGTTGAAGGTGCGGGCCGTCTTCAGGTTCGATCCTTTGGCGACATTGACCAGTTCGCCCGCCGAAGCCTGCCAGTGATTATTGGGCGGATCCATGGGCTCCCATCCGGTCAAATCCTTGCCATTGAATAGCGGCTCCGGGCTGGACCAGGCCTTCGGCGCGGAGCGCTTCAGAGCGGGCGCGGGCACTGCGCTGATCCCGGCGGTTTCGCCCCGCGAGCTTTTCTGCGAACCGGTGAGCTTTGTCCCCGAGGCGGTCAGGTCCCAATTCATCGTCCGCCTGCTCCATTCGAAAACCACGAGAAGATGCCCGCCGTCGGCTTTGACGCTCGTCACCGGATGCACGCTGCCGTCTTTCGGTTGGATGCGGGCGGAGAGAGTGCCTCCGTTATCCGTAACTTCAAGCCAATCGGGATAAGTTCCGGCGGGAGTAGTGACGGTGACATCCCAGCGTCCGGCGAAAGGACTGGCTGCCTGCAACGCGGCGGCAAGAAGGAAAAACGGTAAACGAACCATGTCTCACAGACTAACGAATTCTTCTATACCTCGTCCTGCGCTACAGTGTATACAGCTATAGCTGTCAGCGGCATATTAATCGATCCGCCGATTTGCTCCGCGGCAGGAATGATGCTAACTTGATCGCGTGAAGAAGGCGCTGATTCTGTTCGCGCTGCTCGCGTTTGGCGAAGAGAAAGTCCGTTCCATCTGGGACGGCGTCTACACGGAGGCGCAGGCCGAGCGCGGCCACATCCAATACGACGCGAAATGCGCCGAATGCCACGGGGACGATCTTGAGGGCGATCTGGTGGAGGCTCCCGCGCTGTGCGGCTCTGAATTTTTGTGGAAGTTTAACGGGACGACGCTCGATCATGTGTTCACGCGAGTGCATCGCGATATGCCGCTGACCCGATCGGGCACTTTGAGCAGGGAAGTGAGCGCTGATATTGTCGCCTACATGTTAAAGGCAAGCAATCTTCCCGCCGGAAAGACCGATCTTCCGCACGATGAAATACTGCTGAAATGGATTCGTATCGACGCCGAAAAGCAGACCCACTGAAGAAGGTGTAACCGCTCATTCCGAAGAAGCATCCAAACAGTTTCTGAGGAGCACAGGCATTACCGGTTTCAATCAGCGTGCGGGGCGGTGCTGGCCTTATTGGGCGATGCTGGCGTTTGCGGCGGCGCGCGTTTCGGCTCAGGAGATTCCGATCGACACGTCGCGCAGCACGATTGTGATTCATGTGGGCAAGGCGGGCCTGCTTTCCGCGGCTGGACACGAACACTGGATCAATGCGCCGATCTCTTCCGGGTCGATCGACGAATCCGCGCTACGGGTCAACTTCAGGGTCGAGGCCGCGAAGATGACCGTAAGGCCGGACCCGAAAGTGGACGCAAAGGCTCAAGGCCAGATCCAGAAAGACATGGAAGGGCAGACACTCGAAGCCGCAAAGTATCCTGAGATCTCCTTCCAATCCGCAAAAATCACGAAGATTTCCGAAGCTGAATGGAAAGTCGACGGCTCGCTCTCGCTTCACGGGGTTACGAAACCCATCACGATTTCGGTCAAGCGTTCAGGCGACGGCTACGCCGCGCACACGATCCTCAAGCAGACCGACTACGGCATCAAACCGGCCAGCGCCGGGGGCGGAACAATCAGAGTGAAAAACGAGATCGACCTGGATTTCCAGATTTTCGCGCGCAAGTAACTAAATGGGCGAATTATTGAGCGTACTGATGCAGATGCCGCCGTCGACCGGAATCACGGCGCCATTCGTGTACGATCCAGCTCTCGACGCGAGATAGAGCGCTACGCCGGCCATGTCGTCCGGCCGCCCGATTCTCTTCAGGGGACACTGCGCGATAATCTCTTTTCCGTGTTCCGATAACAACCATTCCGTCATCTTGCTTTCGAACGGTCCCGGCGCAATCGCATTCACGGTGATGTGGCGTCCGCCGAGCCTGACCGCCAGAACCCGCGTCATGTGATGCACGGCCGCCTTGCTCGCGGAGTAGGGGTAGGTCTCGATATTCGGCACCTGGATCCCGTCGATGGATCCGACATTGATGACTCGCGCGGGATCCTCGTGTGTCCCCGCTTTTTCGAGCAGCGGCAGCAGATCCCGCGTGAGAAAGAAAACCGCCTTGACGTTCGTATCCATCACTTTGTCGAAACCCGACTCGGGAAATTCTCCGATGGGAGCGCCCCAAGCCGCGCCGGCATTATTCACCAAAATATCGAGTTTCGATTCGCGCCTTCCGATCTCATCAACCAGACGCGCGCGGCCTTCGCTGGTTGTCACGTCGGAGGCAATGGCAACGCAGGCGCCGAACGCGCCGAGTTCCGCGGCCGCTTTATCGCACGCCTCCTTCTTGCGCGCCGAAATATAGACCGTCGCGCCCGATCTCAAAAACCCTTCGGCAATCATCGCGCCGATCCCGCGCGATCCTCCCGTCACCAGCGCGGTTTTCCCGGCGACGGAAAACATATTTTCGACATTCATGGTTTTTTATGTTAACAAGCCGCCGTTGCGGCGCGCCCCGCGACAAATTCCGCCACCTGCTCGACCGCTTCCATGGCCTGCGGCAGCGCTCCGAGCAGGGAAAAGAAGGGATGGATCATCCCATCGTATCGTTTCGACACTACTTCGACCCCCGCCTGGCGGAGGCGCCGGGCATACGCCTCGCCCTCGTCGCGCAATGGATCGCACTCCGCGGTGATCACCAGCGCCGGAGGGAGGCCGCTCAGATCGGTTGCCAGCAGCGGGGACGCGTGGGGATTCATTGCGTCCTCCGGGGCAGCCAGATATTGACGGATGAACCACTGCATTCCGGCCCTAGTGAGCTGGTAACCCTCGGCGAACTCGCGATACGAGTCCGTGTCGAACGAAGTCAGATCCGTCACCGGATAAACCAGGGCCTGGCGCGCGATCGGGGGGCCGCCGTTCTCGCGAGCGATCAAGCAAACGACCGCGGCCAGATTTCCTCCCGCGCTGTCGCCGGCGACGGAAAGATTCGCCACATCGCCGCCGAACAACGCGATATTTTCCGCGATCCACTTCGCCGCGGCGTAGCAATCGGCCGGCGCAGCGGGAAACTTGTGCTCCGGCGCGAGGCGATAGTCCACCGAGACGACAATTCCCCTTGCGCGATTCGCGATCGCGCGGCACACCACGTCATGCGTATCCAGATCGCAGATCACCCAACCGCCGCCATGAAAAAACACGATCGTCGGACAAGGAAATGGAACCGAAACCGGCACATAGACGCGCGCCCCGATGGGGCCGGGACCGGACGGAATCCAGAGATCATCGATCCTCTGCATCGCCTCCGCCATTCCCATCACGGGAATCAGGCTCTCGGCCGCCTGGCGCCGGGCCTCGGCCACGGGAATCGTTTCGATCCGCGGCCTTCCCGCGGCCGCGATGGCTTGTAGAAGCAACTGCGCCACCGGATCGAGTCTTTCGCTCAGTTCGCCCATGTCGCCGAGTATATCGTGGGTGTAATCTTTGGAAATGCGAACTATCGGACTTGTGTTTGCAGTGCTCGCACCTGCTCAGATCGGCGCGCAGGGAATCACCGACCGGGACCTCACCAACGCTTCCTCCCGTACGGACTGGATCACCACCGGGCGCGACTACTCCGAGACGCACTACAGCCCTCTCCGCGAAATCAACGCGTCCAACGTGAACCGGCTCGGCCTGGCGTGGACGTTCGACATGGAAACCAAACGCGGCCTTGAAGCCACTCCGATCGTCGTGGATGGAACCATGTACGTGACGGGCTCCTGGAGCATCGTCTACGCGGTGGACGCCGTCACGGGCAAGCGTCTGTGGCGCTACGATCCTGAAGTATCCCGCGCGTGGGGTCAGCGGGCATGCTGCGACGTTGTCAACCGCGGCGTCGCGGTGTACGGCGATCTGGTCTACGTCGCGACAATTGACGGCCGGCTGATCGCTCTGAAGAATGGAATCCCGCAATGGTCGGTTCAGACCACGGACAAGAATCAGTCCTATACCATCACGGGCGCGCCCCGGATTGTCAAAGGAAAAGTGATTATCGGCAACGGCGGAGCCGAATTTGGCGTCCGCGGCTACGTCTCCGCCTACGACGCGAAAACCGGGAAACTCGTCTGGCGGTTTTACACGGTTCCGGGCGATCCTTCGAAGCCTTTCGAATCTCCGGCGATGGAAAAGGCGGCGAAAACATGGACGGGCGAATGGTGGAAGTACGGGGGCGGGGGAACGGTCTGGGATTCGCTCGCCTATGATCCGGAGCTTGATCTGCTGTACGCGGGCACCGGCAACGGCTCGCCCTGGAACTGGAAAGTCCGCAGCCCGGGCGGCGGCGACAATCTTTATCTCTCCTCAATCGTCGCGCTGAAGCCTGATACCGGCGAACTCGTCTGGCACTACCAGACCACTCCTGGCGATAGCTGGGACTACACCGCGGTGCAGCAGATGATTCTGACGACGCTCAGCATTGAGGGAAAAGCTCGCAAGGTAATCATGCAGGCGCCCAAGAACGGATTCTTCTACGTTCTGGATCGCGCGACGGGGGAGCTTCTTTCGGCGAAACCCTACGTGACGATCAACTGGGCAAAAGAGGTGGACATGAAAACCGGCCGGCCGGTGGAGAATCCGGAAGCGCGCGAGCTCGATCCGAAAAAGATGTTCATCCAGCAGCCGGGGCCCCTGGGAGGACACAACTGGCAGCCGATGTCGTACCATCCCGGTACGCGACTTGTTTACATTCCCGCACAGGAGACCGGCTATCCGTATCTGGGCAACGAAAATTTCAAGTATCTGACCGGAGGCGCATGGAATCTGGGGATGCTCCCGCTTCCGGCAACCGAGCCCGCCGAGCTCACGCCTGGAATGCTCCTGGCCTGGGATCCCGTGAAGCAAGCGGCAAAATGGAAGGTCTCGTATCCGACCTACTGGAACGGGGGAGTCCTGTCTACCGCGGGTAATCTCGTGTTCCAAGGAACTGCCGCCGGAAGCTTCGCGGCCTACAATGCTGAAACGGGCGAGAAGGTCTGGTCGATGCCGGTCAATACGGGGATAATGGCGGCGCCCGCGACATATATGGCCAATGGAAAACAATACATCTCCGTGCTCGCGGGATGGGGCGGAGCCTTCGGTCTGATCTTTGGCAATCCCAGCGGCCACAATGGAACTCCGGGCCGGCTGCTGACGTTCGCGCTCGATGGAAAAGAAAAGCTCCCGCCTGCTCCGGGCGCGCCCGCTCTTCCCAAACCGATCACGCAAACGGCCGATCAGAAAACGATCGAGGCGGGATCCGTGCTGTATGCGACATGGTGCGTTTACTGCCACGGCTTCGCGGCCGCATCCGGAGGCTCGATCGCGGACCTTCGTTTTTCCTCGGAATCGACCTTCGCGTCGTATCCTAAGATCGTGCTGGATGGATCGTACGTGTCAGTGGGGATGCCGTCCTTCAAGCAGTGGCTCTCGAATGACGATGTCGCGGCCATCCGGGCGTTCGTGATCAGCCAGCGCAACAAGATTCACTGATGAAGCCGAGTCTGGAAAAATGCCTTTCGGAAACGCACACCTGCGTTGCGTATAATCTGCGCAAGTCCTCGCGCATCGTTTCGAAAATCTACGAAAAGGAAATGCGCGGCGCGCCGATCCGCGGACCGCAGTTCAGTCTCACGATCATCGTCGCCCGGCGGGGGCCGCAGACGATCACGGGGCTGGCGCGGGACATCGGCGCCGATCGCACGACGTTGACCCGCAACCTCCGGCAGCTCGAAAAGAAGGGAGTCGTCGAAATCTCACCCGGCAGGGACGACCGGACCAAATCCGTATCCCTTCTTCCCGCGGGCGAACAAGCCCTTCGAGATTCGGTTCCCTATTGGAGACGAGCCCAAGCAAAGGTGCTCGAAGCACTCGGCGACGAGCGCTGGGCCCGGATGCTTTCCGATCTCTCGGCCGTCGCCGCTCTCGCAACGAATCGCGAATGAACGCGGGTGGAGGGCGCCGCCGTCTTTTCGAGCTGGGCGAACCGCGGCCACAGAGAGCGGAGGTGGTTAGGAACGCGAAATTACCGCGGCCGGGTGCGATCGGCAGCGTGCACTAGCGGCGCTGAAGTTTTCGGTGGATGTCGGGCCAGAATTCTTTAAGGATGTTGCCGGCGGCATCGACCGCGAGTTGAGTTCCCCATCTTCCGGCGGCGTCGGATGCGTTGCGGCCGTCGGGATAATAAGCCGTGGAGATGGCGACCGCGGCGGCGTTGCCTCCCAGCTCGGAATAGTTGAATTGGCCCCGGCCAGAATCGCCGTGGGTCCACACGATCTGTCCCACGGCATAGCCGAGACGCGACCATGCGCCGCCGGTTCCTTTGCGGAAGTAGCGCGGGTCTTGATGGAGGAGCGCCGGGAAGACCCCTTCGGTCATATAATCGCCGATGACGAAATCGGCATAGGACGTGGAAGCATAACGGGCGAATCCAGCGACGCCTTGTCCGAACGACGGATGCTGATTCGTCAACTGGCCTTCGGCGCCAAAAGCCAGCCCGAGTAAGATGGTTCCGCGATCGAACGCATCCCGCGTCGCGATCTTGAATTTTTCTCCCGCGGAGATTGGCTGGTAAGGATCAGGAAACGTAGACGTCCGGAAGTTGGGAATGATCCCGAGGATTCGTTTGTCCTCATGGGAATCGGTTGAAGATTGCGCAAACAGTTGAGCCGCGCAAAGCAGTCCGATCAAAAAGAGTGCTCTCAAGTCCCACCTCTTTCCAATGGATGCGAGCAGGCCGCTCGAGGTTGCGGATTAGCGCTTGAGAAAGGTCCCTTGCTCGAGTTCGGCGAAGGCCTGGCGCAATTGTTCCTGCGTATTCATTACAATCGGCCCGTACCAGGCGACTGGTTCCTGGAGGGGCTTGCCCGAAATCAACAAAAAGCGGATCCCTTCTTCGCCCGCCTGCACCGTGACTTCATCGCCGCTATCGAAAAGAATGAGCGAGCGATCATCGGCGGCCGTGGGCGGATTGGTTTCGAGCCATTTGACGCCTTCAGTGGGCACCGCCAGCGGCTCGGACGCATTGCAGAACTTTCCGCCGCCGGCGAAGACGTAGGCAAAGGCGTGGCGAGTCGTTTCCACCGGCAGAGTCTTGCGGCGTCCGGGAGCGACGGAGACATCGATATAAACGGGATCGGCGGCGATGCCGTCAACGGGGCCTCGTTTTCCCCAAAATTCGCCGCACACGATGCGCACGTGGGTGCCGTCATCGTCGGTGACTTCCGGGATGTCGCCGGTTTTGATTTCCTGATAGCGCGGGGGAGTCATCTTCAGCGAAGACGGAAGATTCGCCCAGAGCTGGAATCCATGCATGCGGCCGGCGGAATCGCCCTTCGGCATTTCCTGGTGAATGATGCCGCTGCCGGCGGTCATCCACTGCACGTCGCCCGCGCCGATGGTGCCGTGGTTGCCCATGCTGTCGCCGTGATCGACGGTTCCGGCAAGAACGTAGGTGACGGTTTCGATCCCGCGATGGGGATGCCACGGGAATCCGGCGAGGTAGTCCTCGGGAACGTCGTTGCGGAAATCGTCCAGGAGAAGGAAAGGATCGAAATCGGATGTGTTGCCGAACCCGAATGCGCGGCGGAGATGGACGCCGGCGCCTTCAAGGGCCGGCTTGGATTTACTGAGGCGCCGGACGGGGCGAATGGACATGGCTGATTTGAGAATAGCTCGCATGTCAAGCGAGGGAGTGTTTTACATGCGGGCCCATTCGGCGAGGGTTTTCATCCACTCGATGGCGAAGGTTTTGCGGCCTTCGCGATTTTCCCACCAGGCGCCGGGCGTGAAGTAGACATCGGGAGCGGCGACGACGTGGAAAGTCAGGCCGGGCGCCATGCGGCGGAAGATCCGGCCGGCCCGGCGGGTGTGGAAGTCGCTGGTGACGAGCAAAATATTTTTTGCGCCCAGCCGGCGGAGTTCGGGAATAACGGCCTGGGCCTCTTCCTGGGTGGAATGCGCGTGATTCTCGAAATGCAGGAAGTAAGATTCGGGGAATCCGCGGCGGACGGCGAAGGGGATTTCGAGATCGCACTCGGAGAAGTCGTACATTCCGGCGGGTCCGCTGACCAGGACTTTCGGAGCGTAACCCTGGCGGACGAGATTAGCGGCTTTCAGGATGCGGTTGCCGCTCGCGTCTCCGGCGAGGACGACGACGATGTCGGCTTTTTCGGGGGGGCCGGCGCTCACCAGATAGCGGCCGAGGGCGGCGAGGATTGCGGAGTGGAAGATCAGCGCAAAGACGATGACTGCCGCCAGCGCCAGCGCGATCCGTTTCAATTAGTTTTCGTCCGAACTTCTTTGGTCGATGTGGCCGACGGCCTTCAGACGCTGGAACATGCGCTCCACTTCGTCCTCGTCTTCGGGACGGAGGAGCGGATAACGCGGCGGAGGAAGCTGCTTGGGCGGGGCGGTCTGGGCGGGAGGAAGTTGCGCGGCGGGGGGAACGGCTTCGCCCCAGAATTGGCGATACGGAATGCCGTCGAGAAGAGCCTGACGCGAGTAGCGGCGGAGGTGGCGGAGAAGGCTGGTGGAGGAATCGACATCGCCGGGGTGAAGAACGAGAATCCGGCGCTCATCAGCCAAGGTCAGAAATACGCCGAGCGGCGCATTCCATCCGGTTTGATCGATGCGGCGCACGGTGCTCCAGGGGATGATGGTGCGGCCGACGAGGAGATGGGATTCATGGATCTCAATCGCGGGGCGGAGGGCGATAAAGATCACCGCGATGGCCGATAGTCCGAACAATCCGGCGGCGATCCAGGCCGGGGGCCAGTGGAGGGCGATGTATCCGGAAAAAACGCTTCCCAGCAAGGCGATCATCGCCAACAGCAGGTAACGGCGAGAGGGGGTATAGCGGGCTACCGGACGACTCACAGTTTCAATTTACCATGGCCGCGGAAGCACGCAGATTCCCGAAAATGTTTAGCCGGGTGAACGGAGACCGATCACAAAATTTAAATTCATCGGAACTTAGTCAGGGCTTTGGCGGCTTCCATCCAGTTGTAGACGATGGGGCAATAGGTCGCGCGATCGACGAATTGCCACATCCGGCTGGGGATGGAGCCGGAGCCTTTCAACAGATGGGGGAATCGCTCGCAATTGCCGGGGCGGGCTTGGTAGACGGCGCACTCGTTGCCGTCGAGGAAGACGCAGCCGGCTTGGCTGCGCTTGAGGATCATTTCGCGGCCGGAGCCTTCCATGGTGTACTGCCGGACAAACTCGGCGGGCTTGATGCGGAGGAATCTGGCGAGATGTTCGATGTCGCGTTCGGCGAGTTCGACTTCGGTGACGCGGCAGCATTCGGCGCACTGGCGGCAGTCGATCTGATCGTGGACTTCTTCCGCGGCGCGGCGGAACTGGCGCTCGACCCACTGGCGGGATTTGAGGTACTTGCGAAAGCGCAGATTTTCCTGGCGGTTTTTTTCGCCGAGGCGGCGGATCTGCACGAGATCGGTGATCACACTTTCATTATCGCGGCGAAGAGAACCGGCCGGTGAACTATGCGTCGAGCCGGATGGGAAGTTGGCGGATGCGCCTGCCGGCCGCGGCGAAGATCGCGTTGGCGACGGCCGGGGCGATTCCTGGAGTGCTCGCTTCACCGATGCCGCCGGGATTTTCCCGGCTCGGGACGATGTGGACTTCGATTTTCGGCATTTCGCCGATGCGGAGCGCGTCGTATTTATCAAAATTACTTTGCTGGACGCGGCCGCGGGCGATGGTGATGCCGCCCTTGAGGGCCGCGGTCAGGCCGAAGACGATACCGCTTTGAATCTGCTGTTCGACGATCGCGGGATTGACGACGTGGCCGCAATCCACGGCGCAGACGACGCGTTCGACGCGGAGTTTTCCATTGGCGATCGAGATTTCGGCGGCTTGCGCGGTGAAGCTCCCGATATTGTTGGCGACGGAGAGGCCAAGTCCGCGGCCGGCGGGGAGCGATTTTCCCCACCCGGCTTTGGAAGCGGCGAGTTCGAGCGCGGCTTTGAGCCTGGGCTGATGCGCGAGCAGGCGAAGACGAACGTCGAGCGGATTCTTTCCCCCGGCGGCCGCGAGTTCGTCCAGGAACGATTCCGTGAAGAATACATTTTGCGAATAGCCGACGGAGCGCCAGAAGCTGACGGGAATCCCGGGATCGACGGCGTGATAATCGACCAGGATGTTCGGGATCGCGTAAGGCATGGTCGAAACGCCTTCGACGCCGGTGCGCGAAAGGCCGTCGCGGACTCCGCCGAACGGGGGACACGCGATACGGCTGGCGAGAGCAACGGGCCATCCATCGGCATCGAGCGCTCCTGCGAAGCGCGTGAGCGAGGCGGGGCGGTAGAGATCGTGCTGAAGATCGTCTTCGCGCGACCAGGTGAGTTTCACGGGCGCGCCGATCGCTTTGGCGACCTCGACAGTTTCGCCGATATAATCGACTCCGCCGCGGCGCCCGAATCCGCCGCCCATATATTGGGTGTGGACCTGCGTCTTTTCGGGAGCGACACCGCTGATTTTCGCGGCGAGGTCGCGGGCGGGCGTCTGCATTTGAGTCGAAGCCCAGACCTGGCAAGAATCGGCGGTGACTTCGGCGACGCAGTTCAGGGGCTCCATCGGAGCGTGGGCGAGAAAGGGAACTTCGTAGACGGCTTCAATTTTCTTCGCGGCTGAGGCGAGGGCCGCGGGAGCGTCGCCGTCTTTGCGGGCGACGGCTCCGGGTTTGTCCATACGATCGGCGAACAGGCGGCTGATATCGGCGCTGGAGAGGGACGCCACCGGGCCTTCGTCGAACTGGACGGAGAGGGCTCGGCGGCCTTCCATCGCGGCCCAGGTGTTATCGGCGACGACGGCGACGCCGCTCGAAATTTGCAGAACTTTTTTGACGCCCGGGACGGACCTGGCTTTCGAATCGTCGAAGCTGGAGACCTTGCCGCCGAAAACAGGGCAGCGCGCGACCACGGCGTAGAGCATTCCGGGGCGGCGCACGTCGAGCCCGAAGGCCGCCGAGCCATCGACTTTCGAAGGAGTGTCGATGCGTTTGACCGGTTTTCCGACAAGGCGGAACTGCCCGGGATCTTTGAGTTTTAGATTTGCGGGCGGCGCGATCTTCGATGCGGCATCGGCGAGCGAGCCATAACTGAGGCGTTCGCCGGTCGCGATGTGGATGACGGCGTTATTTTCGGCGCGGCAGTTGGCGGGATCGGCGGACCATTTCTGCGCAGCGGCGGCGATCAGCATTTCCCGCGCGGTTGCGCCGGCTTTGCGGAGAGGCTCCCATGAAGTCCGAATGCTCGCGCTGCCGACGACGCCCTGGAATCCGTATTCACGGCTGACTCCGGGGAATTGGGTGCGGATTTTCTTCCAGTCGCATTCGAGTTCCTCGGCGAGAAGCTGGGAGAGAGACGTGACAGTGCCTTGGCCCATCTCGCCTTTGTGGATGAATAGCGTGACGATGTCGTCGGAGCCGACATGGACATAAGCGTTAAGTTTCGATGCCTCGCCGGCCCTGGACCGCGTCGGAAGCTTGAAGGCGACGACGAGTCCGCCGCCGAGGGATTGGAGAAAGAGACGGCGGTTCACTTTGCACCCCGCTGGATCGCAGCAGCGCGATGGATGGCCTCACGAATCTGTTGATAAGTTCCGCAGCGGCAGATGTTGCCGTTCATCGCTTCGTCGATATCGGCGTCGGTAGGATTGGCGGTTTTGGCGAGCAGCGCGGCGGCTGTCATGATTTGGCCCGACTGGCAATAACCGCACTGGGGCACGTCGCCTTCGATCCAGGCTTGCTGGATGGGGTGAGAGCGGTCGGGCGACAGTCCTTCGATGGTGGTAATTTTTTTTCCCGCGATGGTTTGCGCGGGGGTGACGCAGGATCTCGCGGGACGGCCGTCGATGTGGACGGTGCAGGCTCCGCAGAGGGCGGCGCCGCAGCCGAATTTCGTGCCGGTGAGTCCCAGAGTGTCGCGGAGAACCCAGAGGAGCGGCATTTGCGGCTGCACGTCGACGGTTTGAGGCTTGCCGTTGAGTGTAAATTTAATCGCGCCCATGTTTAGAAGTTTATCGCAGGGGCTTTCTAAAAAAAGACGCGTAAGGCATTATGCTAGACGAAGAGGTTACTCCGTACATGAAAAGAATTGCTGCTGCTGTTCTGGGCTTTGCGCTGACGATTTGCGCCCAACCGCGCCAGGGTCCCGATCCGGCGCTGGTGGCTTCGCGCAACGCGAAAGAGCAGGAACTGGAATCGATCGCGATTATTGAGCGCAAAGTGATGGTCCCGATGCGCGACGGCAAGAGGATGGCGGCCGATATTTACCGTCCGAAGGACACCTCGAAGAAGTACCCGGTGATATTTTCGCGGACGCCGTACAACTTTAATTTCTGGGATGTGCGCAACGGCGCTCCGGCGGATATGTCGACGCAGATCGAAGCCGTGAAGCGCGGCTACGCTTACGTCGTCATGAACGAACGCGGGCATTTCTTTTCAGAAGGCAACTATGACATTCTCGGGCCGCCGTTGACCGATGGCAGTGACGCGATTTCGTGGATGACGTCGCAGCCGTGGTCGAACGGAAAGGTCGGGACGATCGGATGCTCTTCGACGGCGGAGTGGCAGTTGGGCGTTGCGGCGCAAGGCAACCCGGGATTCACCACGTTTATTCCGCAAGGATTCGGCGCGGGCGTCGGACGCGTGGGCCCCTATATCGAACAGGGCAACTGGTATCGCGGCGGAGCCGTACAGATGTTGTTCATCGCGTGGCTCTACGGCGAACAGAACCAGGTTCGTCCGATGCCGCCGGCCAACGCGTCGCAGGAAGATTTGATCCGTTTTTCGAAGTCGTTCGATCTGGCGCAGCAGTTGCCGCCAGTCGACTGGTCAAAAGCGCTGCAACACCTGCCGGAGCAGGACATTATTAAAGCCGTGGATGGTCCGCACGGGATTTTTGCCGACCGCATGGAGGTTTCGACCGGCGGCGCGATGATCAAGCGGACCCCGAACGATCCCGCATGGTATCGCGGCGGATTGTGGCACGACAATATGCCGATCAATATTCCAGGATTCTGGTTCATGTCCTGGTACGACGTATCCGTGGGGCCAAACCTGGCTGCGTACAACTACGTGCGCAAGACCGCGAAGGGCGAGGCGGCGAATCAGCAATACGCGGTAATCGCGCCCACGCTGCACTGTTCGTATACCCGGGCGACCGAGCACACCATCGTCGGCGAGCGCGACATGGGCGATGCGCGGCTGAACTACAACGAATTGCAGTACGGCTGGTTCGACCATTTCCTGAAGGGGGAAAACAACGGCCTGCTGGAGAAGATGCCGAAGGTCCGCTATTACACGATGGGGCTGAACAAGTGGCAGAGCGCGGACACATGGCCTCCCGCCGGCGCGAAGCCGATGACGTTTTATCTAGCCAGCGGCGGAAAAGCAAACAGCCTGACGGGCGATGGGAAGCTGATGACTACGCCTCCGGCCGAGGATCGCGCGGATACGTTCGTGTACGATCCGATGAATCCCGTGCCGTCGTATGGGGGAAACGTGTGCTGCACCGGGAACGCGGTCGCAGGCGGCGCCTTCGATCAGCGCAAGATGGAAGCCCGCAATGACATTCTGGTCTACACGACGGAACCGTTGAAGGAAGGAATCGAACTGAGCGGGCCGATCGAAGCGACGCTGTATGTTTCATCCTCGGCCAAGGACACCGATTTCACCGTGAAGCTGATCGATGTGCTGCCGGACGGAACGGCCTATAATCTCGACGAAACGATCCAGCGGGCGCGCTATCGCGATGGATATGACAAGCCTCCGGTGTGGATGGAGGCGGGGAAGGTTTATAAGGTCGCGCTATCGCCGATGACGACCAGCAACTACTTCGACGCGGGACATCGGATTCGCATCGAAGTTTCCAGCAGCAATTTTCCGCGATTCGACCGGAACATGAACACCGGCGGGAACAACTACGATGAGACGAAGGGCGTGGTCGCGACGAACTCCGTGCATCACTCGGTGCAGTATCCGTCGCAGGTGACGATTACCGTCATAAAGAAGTAGCTCCGCGGTCCCCTGCGGCTCTGTTCGACCCGGGAATTCTCCGGGGCAGCGGAAGGTTTCCGCGGATGTTATCTTGAATCGATGGCTCTCGCTGCGCTGCTTTTCGTATTGTTGATCACCGTGGCTGCGATCGCGCTGGCGGTTTTTCCTCCGCACAAAGTTGCGCAGTGGTTCGCTTCCAGCGGAAAAGACGGCAAGAAGAGGTGATTACTTCCACAGATCCGGAAACTGTTTTTTCAAGCGCTGGAGCTTGGGCAGATCGTTGTAAACGATGTACGGGTTCGACGGATTCTTCGCCAGGAAGTGCTGATGATAATCTTCCGCCGGATAGAATCCCGCGAGCGGAACGATCTGCGTCACGATCCTGTGTTTCTTGAAAACAGCCGCTGATGTGAGTTGTTCGACGTAAGCCTCAGCCACGCGCTTCTGTTCCTCGCCGGAATAAAAAATCGCCGAACGATATTGCGTGCCGGAGTCCGGTCCCTGGCGGTTGAGCTGCGTCGGATCGTGCGCGACTGAAAAATAGATTTGCAGCAATTTGCCGAATGAAATCCGTGAAGGATCATATGTCACACGGACGGATTCCGCGTGTCCGGTGCGTCCGGTCTCGACGGCTTCATAGTTTGCGGTCGATTCGCTGCCGCCCGCGTATCCGGAAACGGCCTGGGTCACGCCTTTGACGTGATCGAAGACGCCTTCCAGTCCCCAAAAACATCCTCCGGCAAGGACGATGCTCGCGCTCGATCCTTTCGCGGGGATATCGGTTGCAGGAGCGGGGAATTCGGCCGCATAAATCGATGCGAACAGAAGCGAGGCGAGAGTGAGCATAGAACCTCGCTCTCATTTTATGCCCTCCGCCCATGCCGTCTGAGCTTGCCGGCGCCGCCGGGCCGCGAGCGTCCGTCAACGGTTCGCGATCCGTCTTCAGCCTACCCGGGGAAGACGCCTAGGATTGATGGAATTCGCCGCCGAAATCGCGGATACAGACGCGCTCGGTTGCCGAGCCGGATGCAGCGAGCAACCGCTGGAGCGGTTCATGCAGCGGCTCCCGGCTCAACTGGAACGTCCGGTGATGGATCGGGAGAACAAACTCCGCGCCCGCGTGATTCGCCATCGCCATCGCCTGCTCCGGATTACAGTGGACATGAATCCACGGATCGTAGGCGCCGATCGGCATGATCGCGAGATTCACGGGCCGCGATGCGCGGACGCTTCTGAAGGAATCCGTGTACGCGGTATCTCCCGCGAATAAGACGCGGTATTTTCCGGTTTCGACGAGATATCCATTGTAGGAGCGATAGGTATCGCTGCGCATGCGAGCGCCCCAGTGATTCACTTCGATCGCGCGCACCACGGCAGGACCGACGCGCGCGGTTTCATCCCATCGAAGTTCCTGCACCGACCGATACTCTTCGACGCGCAGGAGATCGCTGGTGTTCGACGCGGTGATGACGCGCGTCCCCCGATTTTCGAGCCTTCGCAAAGTTGGAATATCGAAATGATCCATGTGCGCGTGCGAAAGCAGAATGAGATCCGGCCGGGGCACTTCACGGATTGCCGCCGCGGGCTCCACCAAGCGCTTCAACCCCACAGTTAGCGGCCCAATCCGCACGCCGATCCGCGTGCTGAACACCGGATCCGTGAGGATCCTGAATCCGTCGATGCTGATTGCGACGGTCGAATGGCCGATCCAGGCCGCATGCAGACCCTGCTCGGGCCACGAATTCATTTGCGGACTCTGCGGCGCCCGATCCACGGGCCGTTTCATGTCTTCTTTAACCCGCCGGAAAAAGGCGGGACCCTGCCGGTATGCAAACGTGGCAAGAGCCCCAGCCCCGACGAGTGTTCTTCGGTTAAGCATCCCCCTTGTTAGACGTACTCCGCTCGCTCGGGGATTCATCAGGTTACGCCGAGATTTTACCCAGCGCCGGGTGCCGGGGGGCGAATTGGATACTCTATAACGATGAAAACTTTACGCTGGATTCTTGTCCTGATCGCTGCCTTCGGCCTGGCTGCGGCGCCCCAACCGAAGAGTAGTCCGGCCGCGAAGACTTCGAACGGCGCCCCGGCGAAACTGGTCGATATCAACAGCGCGACCGCAGATGAACTCGACGCGCTGCCTGGAATCGGCAAGGCCTACTCCGACAAGATCATCAAAAATCGTCCCTATCGCGTCAAGACGGATCTGCGGGACAAAAAGATCATTCCCGGCGCGACGTACGAAAAGATCAAGGATATGATCATCGCGAAGCAGGGAACTGCGAAGTAGCTATCCGCGCAAACTTCCCATCAACACGCGCAGAGCGATTCTGGGATGCAATATGCTCGGCGGCGGCGCGACCAGATTTGCCACGCGCATGAACGCCACGGCCGCAGCCGGATCCCGATGCGCGACGCGGTGGAGTTTCGCCAGATACCAGTTAATAAAGTCGACGCCCTTGCTGCGCGGGCCGACGGTTTCTGGAATTCTCAAATCGCCGCCTACCGCGATGCTCCAGGGAGAATCGACCACCTTCGCGGCGCGGCTGAAGAAATCGCGAGCCGAAACCGTTCCTGTCGCGAGCGAAGCTTCAAGCGCGTTGGCCTGAAGCGCCGCCACCGACATGCCTTGTCCGTAGATCGGATTGAAACTGCAAATCGCGTCGCCGAAGACCAGAAAACCTTCCGGGAAACGGCTGAGCTTCTCATACCGCCGGCGGAGGCTCGCGGAAAAACGCGCGGTATTGGGCCTCGCCGATCGGTTCGGCTTTACGGACCACATCGTAAATGTCAGAGCCGGGCAATGTTCGCGCGAACTCGATGAATCCCTCCAGTTCCGGAGGCGCGTAGTTCCTCCGGTAGGCGATCAGCGTCACGGTCCAGCGCGAGCCCTCCTGCGCGAGCATCACTCCGCCGCGTTTTCCTCCGGGCGTCGCGGGAATCACCACGGCTCCGTCGCCGTTCAGGTCTTCGAGCGACCTTCGGAACAGCCGCGTCGTGTAGCCGATCCCGACTTCCACCCGCTCCTCTTCAGGTTTGGGATAGCCGAGCTGTTCGAGCCAATCGCTTGCGTGCGATGCCCGTCCGCTCGCATCGACGACGATATCGGCCGGCAGAGTTTCGTTTGCCGTTTTGATGCCCGTAACGCGGCGTTTGTCGCCGCTGGTGGTCAGCGACTCCACCGTGCAATTCTGTTGGGCGGCGACATTCGGCAGTTTCAGAACACGTTGCCGAACGATGCCTTCAAGCAGCGGCCGGCTCAGCAGCAGCCCGGCGAGTCCGCTGACGCACTTGGCCAGGGGACGTCCTTCGAAATGCCAGCGCCCGTCGGAAAGCACGTCGCCCGGCACGGCGTCGGCCGCGAGCGCTTCATCGCTAAAGCCTGGAAAGAGCCGATCGAGGACTTGCCTTCCGCTAAACAGCAGCCCGTGCGTATGGACACCCTGCGGTACGCAGCGCCGCTGCTCGCCGATAGCCGGAAATGTGTCGCGGTCGACGATCGTGACGCGCTCATATCGATCGGAAAGGACTCGCGCGGCCAGCAATCCCGCCATGCTGCCGCCGACGACGACCGCGTGTCTGTTTGGTTCACCCATACTTCAAGTACGGATCATCTTACTGCCTGGATTCGGCGGGCTCAACCCTCAGTTTCATTCCATCCATGCCGACGACGCGCACGCCTCCGCCGGCCTCGACGGGCGCGCTGGATACGGCGTCCCAATATTCACCGTGCACAAAGACTTTTCCGGACGGGGCAAGGGCGGTCCTGGCCTCGCCGATCTTATTCAGCAATCCGCCATCGGACATCAGCGCTTTGTTGGCGCGGGCGCGAACCACCAGAGTGACCAGAAACATCGTGATCAGAGCGAACGGAATGCATACCGCGAGCGCCGTCGAGAGATGAATCCGCATCTCCGGGGGACCATTGATCAGCAGCAGGGCGCCCAGGACAAGAGCGATGGTTCCTCCGCCTCCGAGCACTCCGTGGGTTGCGAATTTCGCTTCAAGTACAAACATGGCCGCGCCCAGAAGGAGCAGCGCCGCGCCGATCCAGTTGATCGGCAGCACCGCAAGTCCCGAGAGGCCGAGCAGCACCAGAATTCCGCCCGCGACTCCGGGCAAAATCAAGCCAGGCGTGCTGAACTCCACATAGATACACAGCGCGCCCAGCACCAACAGAATGAACGCGAGATTCGGATCTGCGATTGTTTTGACGATTCGCTCGCGGATCGAGAGCCGATAAGGCACGACCTCTGCTCCGGCCGTGCGCAAGACTTCAGACCTTCCGTCAAACCGCGTGATCTGGCGCCCGTCGAGCATCTGAAACAGGCGCGTCTCATCCGGCGCGATCAGATCGATCAAATGGTTGTCGAGCGCTTCTTTTTCGGTGAACGCCTTAGCCTTGCGGATCGTTTCATCGGCCAGTTCCGCGTTGTGGCCCCGCTTGATGACGATGCTGCGCAGCCAGGCGGAAGAATCGTTTTCGATCTTGCTGCGCATCACCGGGTCCATCTGCTGGCCGAGCAGCACCGGCGATGCGGCTCCCGTATTGGTTCCCGGAGCCATTGCATCGATATCGGCGGATTCGAGGATAAAAAATCCCGCCGAAGCGGCGCGTCCTCCGGACGGGGCGACGTAGGCGATCACCGGAACTTTGGAGGCGACAATCTTCGACGTGATTTCTCGTGTCGCATCGAGGAGACCGCCGGGCGTGTTCAGGCGCAGCAGCACGGCGCTGGCATTTTCCCGCGACGCCTGTTCGATGGCGTTCCCGATCATCTCGCTGGTGATCGGATGAATGATTCCGTCGACGTCGACCGCGATCACTCGCGGGCCGCCGTAAATCGCGCCAATCATCAAACCCGCAATCCAGGCCAGCTTCATTTTTGCGCCCTCGCGCGCTGTCGCGTGAAACGTTTCTAGCTGATTGAGTCCAAAAAACTCTCCCCTTCAACAATCTTCGTATCAAAATTGGAAGCGACGGTCTGCCCTATGTCTGAAAGGGTTTTTCTCACGCCCAGATACACTCCGCGGCGTGCATGTTTGCCGTAGACCAGCAACGGGACGAATTCGCGGCTATGATCGGTCGAAGGCGTGGTCGGATCGCACCCGTGATCGGCCGTGAGAATCGCGAGATCGTCATCCCGCAACTTGCTTTCGAGCGACGGAAGCCAGCCATCGACCTCCTCCAGCGCGCGGGCATAACCCTCAACGTCGTTTCTGTGCCCATAAAGCTGGTCAAAATCGACCAAATTGACGAAAATCATGCCGGAATCCACGGTATCCATGGCAGTCAGGGTTTTCGCCATTCCATCGGCATTGCTTTTCGTTTTCTCGTAGCCGCGAATCCCCCGTCCGAGAAAAACATCGAAGATTTTTCCGACGCTGAAGACTTCCACGCCGCGTCCGGCGAGCTGATCGAGCAGCATTCCTTTCGGCGGCGGCACTGCATAATCGTGGCGATTCGGGGTGCGCGTAAACGCGCCCGGCGATCCGACAAACGGCCGCGCGATCACTCGCCCGACTTCATACGGTCCGCGCAGAATTTCGCGAGCCGTTTCGCAGATCTTGTACAACTCGAAAAGCGGGATCACCTCTTCGTGCGCCGCGACTTGAAATACGGAGTCTGCGGATGTGTAGACGATCGGCGATCCGGTCCGCATGTGCTCTTCGCCGAGTTCCCTGATGATCTCGGTACCCGACGCGGCTTTGTTTCCAAGCGACGACCGCCCGATGCGACGCTCGAATTCGTTCATCACTTCAGGAGGAAATCCATGCGGGAATAGCGGAAAAGGCTTTTCGAGATGAATTCCGGCCATTTCCCAGTGACCCGTCGTCGTGTCTTTACCGGGCGAGGCGAGCGCGCATTTCCCGAACGCTCCGGCAGGCGCCGCGTCCGGAACGAGTCCGGCAAGCGGCTTGATATTCGCCAGCCCCAACTTGCAGAGATTAGGCAGTCTCAGAGCCCGCTGTTTCGCGATGTTTCCCAACGTGTCGCTGCCACGGTCGCCGTATTTGTCTGCATCCGGCATCTCGCCGATTCCCACGCTGTCGAGCACAATCCAGACCACCCTCCGAAATCCCATGTCCTCATTATTGCGCTCAGAGAGTGGTCCGAGCGCCAGAGAATCGCAAGCGAGTGGGAGGCGCCCGAAATCAGAAACAAGGAAGTTGTCCTTGCTATAGTAAGGGGAATGGCCAAAGTTACATCGAAGTATCAGGTAACTGTCCCGAAGACAATTGCGGATGCCTACCACATTCATCCAGGCGATGATATCGAGTGGGTTCCGGCGGGCGAAGTCATCCGCGTTGTACCGGCAAATAAGAAACAGGAGAGCCGCGATACCGAATCACGCTTGCGGATGTTCGATCAAGCGACTGCTCGCCACAAGAAGCGCGCGCCAAGTATCCCGGTCCGGTCAGGAAACCGCGGGTGGAAGCGCGAGGACTTATATTTACGTGGCCGCTCTCATTGACACGAACATCCTGGTCTATCGCTTCGATAACCGATTTCCCGGCAAGCAACGAATCGCAACCGAAATCCTTCGCCAAGGTATCGTCGACGATTCAGTGAGGGTTCCCCATCAAGCCATTGTCGAATTCATTGCGGCGGTGACCCGTCGGTTACGTGGACATGTAATTTTGAAGCATGCCGATGCTCTGCGCGAGGCCGAAGAATTGCTCAACCAGTTCACGGTCCTCTATCCCAACGAAGCGATCTTGCGTCTTGCGATTCGCGGATGCGCCGCTTATCAGTTGAATTGGTTCGATGCACATCTCTGGTCTTACGCGGAGCATTTCGGTCTCGATCAGATTCTGACCGAGGACCTTCAGCACGAGCGCATGTACGGTTCGGTCTGCGCAATCAACCCGTTCGCGGCAATTCGCGGCTGATCAAGCAGCCTTCACCGACGCGCGGATCGAATCGAGCGCTGGTTTGAGAATCGTTTCTCGATCGACGCCGGCTCTGACCTGGCCAGTTCCGCTTGCATAAATGACGCGAACATCGGTGATCCCGATAAACCCGAGCACGGATCGAAGATAAGGCTCGACGAAGTTCATCGCGGCCGCCGGCCCGTCTTCGTAGACCCCGCCGGTCGCGATCAGCAGAGTCGCTTTCTTACCGGTGAGCAGTCCTTTAGGAGCGCCTCCCTCGTAGGAAAAGGTCTTGCCCGCGCGAGCGACTTGATCGATCCACAGCTTGAGCACTGAAGGAATCGAAAAATTGTGCATCGGAACTCCAAGCACGTATTCGTCGGCTTTTTGAAGTTCCGCGATCAGTTCGTCAGATCTCTGGAGAAGCTCTTTTTGATCCGCTGTCCGACTCGGTTCGGGAGTATACGAAGCCTGAATCCACGCGGCAGTGACCGGCGAGAGCTCGGCCGCGCCAAGGTCGCGCGTGATGACATCGCCGTCGGGATGAGAGTTTCGCCATTCGCTGACGAACGCCTCTGTCAGGCGCCGGCTAAATGAAGATCCATTGCTCAGAGGGCTGGAATCGATTCGAAGGAGGGTTGTTTTACCATTCATACGACATCCGATGCTTAGACGACATCTGTCGATTCAGCTAAGCAGCAGATGTCGTTTTGCATCGTAAGTCGCCTTGTTGTAGTCTCTTAGCTAGTGGCGTTTCCTGGAGCAAGCTGCGAAGTCATCGATCCGCGCATCCGGCGGACCCGTCAACTGCTGCTGCAAGGTCTTGAGAAACTCTTGGAAAAAAAGGAGTTCGACCAGATTTCTGTCCAGGACATCGCTGAAGCTGCCACCGTCAATCGCGCAACGTTTTACGACCATTACAGTGACAAGTTTTCGTTGCTCAAATGTATGGTCGGTTCGCGGTTTCACGAGCTTCTGGCTGAGCGGCAGGTCGATTTCGACGGGTGCTGCGGAAGTGCGCTAAAAGCGATCATTTTGGCCCTTTGTGACTATCTTTCGCAGGTTCGCGAGTACAAACCGCACATGGAATCGGCAATCATCGCGGTTCTGGAGCGGATAATCCTCGACGGCCTCCAAAAGCAGCCTCCGAAGGACGGGGTGCCGGTCGAAATGATGGCGGCAGCCGCGAGCTGGGCGATGTACGGCGCGGCGAAACAGTGGGCCGAGACTCCGGACCATTGCCCTTCAGAGCAAGTCGTGGATACGGTCGTTAAACTTGTCGGACCGATTCTTCTGGAATCCGCCTGACGGGATCGGACGAAAAAGACTTGCTGAAAAGTCGACCCATTCGCTCCCGTAATCAGCGCGCGATACCGAACCCCGAGCGACAGCGAGTGGGATGTCGATCATTCCATAAGGGGGAGGACACTAACGTTTTCTTGCGGTCACGAAACGGAGCGAACCCTTCAGTAGATCGCGCAAGGCGTCGCGATCGATTTTATTCAAACGCACCAATACGGAAGCGTAGCCTTGATAGTGAGGCTTGGTGTAGTAGATCTCCGGAGCTTCCGCGATCAGTTCGTCGCGACGGATGAAGTCCGTGCGAACGACGAGCGAATCAGGCTCGGCGGACTTGTGAGAGGGGAGGCAGGCTAGCAGTTTTCCGCCCACCTTGATTGCTGGCGAGCCGTAGCTTGTTGATTCCTCGGCGCCGGGAAGCTCCCTGGCGATTTCCCGGACAGTGTCGAAGCTGACCTTCTTTCGGGGCACGGGGCTACGGCGTATCGAGCGCGGACTGGATTCGTTCGCTCAGTTGATCGACGAATTTTTCAGGCAGGAACCCGTTCATACGGCTGACGACGCGGCCGCGTTTATCGAACAGAACCGTGGTCGGAATCGAGCTGACTTGCAACAGCCGCTGTAAGCCGTCGTCGAAGTAAACTGACTGCGTGCTCCAGCTCTGCTGCTGGAGAAATGGGGCGACGAGCTTGCGATCTTCATCGGTCGCGATGGCGAGAAACACCACGTCGTTGCGATCCTTGAAACGCTGCTTCACCTGGTCGTAAAGAGGATGCTGCGCGCGGCACGGCTGGCACCAGGTCGCCCAGAAATCGAGCACGACGACGTTTCCTTTGAGCGAAGAGAGCGCGAGCTTCCTGCCATCGAGGCCGGCGATTGTGAATTGCAGCGGATCGCTGGCGGAAAGATTGGGATCCATCGCTTCCAGACGTTTCTTACGCTCATCGACCAGGACGGAGGTTCGATCATAGGCCTCGAGAATCAGGTCGCCCAGGCCTTTTTCGTTGTGATGCAGATTGCGATAGAGTTCGCCCAGTTGTTGGCGGTCGGCGGCGCGGTCGCTGTCGGCGGCGTGCGGATCGGGAACCGAGAACGCGTCCGCGAACCGGGCGATGGCGTCTTTTTCCCGATGCAGGCGGAGCAGCGCTTCGCCCCATTGGCGCGCAGCTTCTTCGCAGGCGTATGTCGAGAAAGCCCGCGCCGCGAGCTTTTCCGCTTCGGCATCTTCGCCGAGGATTGCTTTGGCGCGAGCCTGATAAATCAGCATCCGCTCGACGCCGCGATCGCGTTCTTCCTGGCGGCGGGCGGCGTCGCGGCCTTCCGGGGCCGGGCTGCTGCGGATGTTTTGTTCGAACATCTGCGAATACTTCAGAGATTTTTCCGCGTTGTCGCGTCCCCCGAGCGTGAGCAGCGCGCGCGCGACCCGATCGAGAATCAGCATGTCGTCAGGCGCGTTCGCCAGCGCCGGGATTCCGTAACGAACGATGCGCTCGTCGTCCTTGGTGTCGATCGCCGCGCGGGCGAGCGCGCGTTCAATCTGGGGACGCTGGGCGGTGGCGGGGTATTTTTTGAGGAAAGCTTCAAGGACGCGGATGATGTCGATGCCGCTCGAGCCGACTTCCTGGAGCGATTGGACCAGCTCCTTGTTTTCGAGTTCGGCAGGAGATGGCTTGGGGGCTTCCTGTCCCAAAAACGCGGCGGGGATGAGGATCAGCGCGAGCAATCGAGGCGCGCGCCCCTTGCCGGCTGTCGTTTTGATGCGCTTCGGCAGCCCGGATGTCGGCAAAGCGGTTGGCATTCAGATCTTCTTTGCCGCGCGGATTGCGTCGGCGAGCTGCGCGGCGCGCTCTCGCGACATGTGCATGAAAATTTCGTTCTTCGCTACCTGATCGAGCAAGGGAAGAAACTGTTCGGCGGGAGCCAGCCGCTTACGCTCCCATGATGCCTGAATATTGACGATCGCTTCGTTCACGCCAAGCTTGTCGTGACGGATGGCGCGGCGGAACTCGAAGTACAGGCGCTCGCTTTCCGTGATCTTTTCGAACCAGTCATGCAGGGTCTTGGCATTTTCGTCGAGCGAGTAGTTAAACTTCACTTCTGTTTTCTTATCGCCCTCCTCCCAGCGAAACGTTTTCACGCCCATGCTAGCGACCTTCAGGCCCGATTCGAGCGGATGCGAAAACCGATCGAGTTTCTCGGCGAGATCGAACATCTCCTTGGCCACCGGAGGATCGAGCTTGAACGTTTCCGGATCGTCATCGGGGGCTTCTTTGTAGATCCCGGCGCCGGACGGATCGATCGCGATCTCGACATAGGCCGGCACGGATCCGGGAAACGATTTGCTGTAGACGAGCCTCGGGCCATCGGCGGCGAATGCGGCGGCGGCGCACAAGAGGCCGAGAGGAAGCTTCATCGCGCGGCCCTCATCGCGGCGCAGCAATGCGTCGCGTGACAGATCGCCACCGCGAGCGCATCGGCCGCGTCTTCCGATTCGATGCCCACCCCGGTGAGGGATTTCACCATCAACTGCACTTGATGTTTTTCCGCGCGGCCGTATCCTACCACGCTGCTTTTCACTTCAAGCGGCGAATACTCGCCAAGCGCGACGCCCGCCTCGGCGACCGCGAGCAGAGCTACGCCGCGCACGTGAGCCAGTTTCAACGCCGTCTTGACGTTCTGGGCGTAGAAGACTTCTTCGACCGCGGCGGCTTCCGGACCGTGCGCGCCGATCACCTCCCGCAGCCTGACCGCGATTTCGGCGAGCCGCGCCGACAGTGGGTCGCGCGGTGATGTCGCGATTACGCCGTGTCCCAGGACGCTGTGACGGCGTCCGTCGCTATCGATTACGCCCCAACCGGTTCGCTCGGTTCCGCAATCGATGCCGAGGACGCGCATGCGATTTTATTGAGCCAAAGCTTCGAGTTCTTTTTCGTCCACATCGAAATTCGAGTAGACGTTCTGAACGTCGTCGTGCTCTTCGAGCGCTTCGTTCAGCTTTAGCATCGCGCTGGCGTTCTTACCCTCGAGCCGCAACAGGTTCTTGGCGAGCATTCCGATGGAGGCCTCTTCGGTCTCGATTCCGGCTTTCTGAATCGCGGCGAGCACGGCTTCATGGGCTTCGGGCGGCGAAACCACCACCCAGTTGCCGCCGTCGTTTCGCAGATCTTCGGCGCCGGCGTCGAGCGCGACGGTCATGAGCTGATCTTCCGAAGCTTTTTCACCGTCGATGACGATGGTGCTCTTCCGTTCGAACATCCAGGAAACGCTGCCCTGTTCGCCCAGGTTTCCGCCGTTTTTCGAAAACACATGGCGGATTTCGCTGACGGTGCGGTTGCGGTTATCGGTCGCGACGTTTACCAGAACGGCGGCGCCGCCGGGACCGTAGCCTTCATACATGACTTCTTCGATCTGGCCGCCTTCAAGCTCGCCGGTGCCCCGCATGATCGCTCGCTTGATGTTGTCCGAGGGCATGCTGACCGCTTTGGCCGCGACGATCGCGGTACGGAGCCTTGGATTCGCATCGGGATCGCCGCCGTTGCGCGCGGCGATCATGATTTCCTTGATGATCCGCGTGAAAATTTTCCCACGCTTGGCGTCGAGAGCACCTTTCTTGTGCTTGATCGTCGCCCACTTAGAATGACCCGACATAGGGACCTCGTTGAATTGAAAGGTTCTTGCGGAACCCTAACTCATCAGGATATCAGACCTGTCGCGGTGGAGGACAGCGTTGGTCGAGATGGTTCGCTCACGAGCGCTTGCGCGCAGAATCCGCCTTCAGCGCGACCGTTTCAGAGCGCTCCGGCGGGCGAGGAATCGACGTTGGCAGGCGGGGCGGAGAGGACTTGTCCGAGATGAGTACCACCCTAACGTGGCGGAGATTAAAGTCCCGCCCGCGTGTGCCGAACAGGATATACAGGGGAAGATTGCGCAGGTATCTTCACATCGACGCGCTGGTCCGGAGACGGCTTCTTGCCACTGTCGCCGCGGGGATCGGCGCGGCTGTTGTGAACACATTCACCCTCGACGTGTTTGGCGACGCGCGGATGTACTTCGGCGCGATTCTCTCGCTCACCGTGGCGCTGTATCTGGGTCCCTTGTACGGGATGCTGGCGGCGACGATTGGGAGTTTCCTGACGATCGCCCACCCGTACTCGTATCACTTCATGGCGACGCACGTGCTTGAGGCGGCGATCGTCGGATGGTGCGCGAGGAATCGTGCGCTCCCGATTCTGGCTGACGCGGTCTACTGGTGTCTCGAAGGCGCGGTGATGCCATTGAGCCACGTGACTCTGGTCCCCTCGGCGATGGTCGCGATCGTGATTAAGAATCTTCTGAACGGATTGCTCAATGTCACGGTGGCGGATCTTTTCACGGGCTGGAGGAAGGTTGGGAGTTTCCTGCAAGCTCCACCGACGCCCTCGCTTCCGCTGCGAACGCATCTTTCACGTGGATTCCTGCTGGCGACCGCGATTCCGTTTCTCCTGTTGAACATTGGAATCGATTGGATTCATGCGGCGCGGCTGAAGGATGAGGCGGGCGGGCACATCCACGAAGCTGTCGCCCGCGTCGTTGGCGACACCAACAGCTTCATCGATAAACATCAGGCGGGCGTGCTCGCCGCAGCCGATCTTCTGGAACACGACAGCCGGCTCGACTTGAAACATGCCGCCTCTGTTCTGGAGTCTGTTCACAGAATCTATCCGACGTTCCGGACGATGGCGTACATCGGCAATAGCGGTCAGATTCTGGCCGCCGATCCCCCGACCGCGCCGGACGGACGCCACCTGATCGGTGCGGATCTGTCTGACCGCCCCTATTTCAAGAAAACGCTGTCCATGGGAGCGCCCTACGTATCCGACGTCTTCATGAGCCGCCAGATGGGCACCGATCCGATCGTGACGCTCACGGCGCCGGTGTGGAATCCGGACGGGACGATCCGCGGAATCGCTTATGGATCGCTGCGCTGCTCGCTGTTCAAGGAGCTTTGGACCAGTCTTTCATCGTTGGAGCAGGGGCAGATGCTGATCGTTGATCAGAACGACATCGTCATCTATGCGAGTCCGGGAGTGAAGGCAAAACCGCTCGACAACCTGAAGTCGAGGAACATTCGGGGGATGGCGGCGAAATCGGGCAAGCCATTCTTCAGCGTCCGGCTCAAGTTCCGGGATTCGGCGGAGCCGGTTCCGCTCCTGGCCAGCCTCGGTACGACTCACGCCGGATGGGCGCTCGCGGTATGGCAGCCGCTCTCGGCAGTTCTTGCGGAATCGATGAACTACTACCTGATGACGGCAGCCTGGGTTTTGTTCGGACTGCTCGTTGCAACCGCCGGCGCCCGTTGGATAAGCATGATGCTGACGCGGCCTGTCGAGATTCTCGCTTTACGCGTCGGAAGCTTCGTCATGGGCGGACCAAAGCCGTCGCCGACGCCGCTGGCCGATAACGCGCCGCGGGAATTGGAGCAGCTCGTCCGCGATTTCGACCAGATGGCGGTCCGGCTGAGCGAGTCTTATCGTGAGCTTCAAATTGCGCTGGCGGACCGGGAACGGCTGAATCAGGAACTCTCGGACGTCCTGACGGATCTTGAAGGAAAAGTGCATGAGCGCACGGCGGAGCTGGCCGAAGCGAAAGCGCGCGCGGAGGATGCGAGCCGTCTCAAGAGCGAATTTCTGGCCAACATGAGCCATGAAATCCGGACTCCGATGAACGGATTGATGGGCATGATGGACGTGGTGCTCGACACGCAGCTCGATCCGGAACAGCGCGACTTTCTGGAGACGGCCCGTAATTCGGCCGAGACGCTGCTGCATATTCTGAACGACATTCTGGATTTTTCGAAGATCGAAGCGGGCAAAATGCTGCTGTCGCCGGCGCCGTTCAGGGTGGAAGCGATGGTCGAAGAGTCGCTGCGTACGCTCGATCTTGTGGCGCGCAACAAAGGTCTCGAACTGGTGCGTCACATCAATACCGACGTGCCGTGCGTTCTGGTGGCCGACTCAGTGCGGATCCGCCAGGTGCTGTTGAACCTGGTGAGCAATGCGATCAAATTCACGTCGCAAGGCTCGGTCAAAGTGAACTGTGGGATGGCGCGAATCGATGGGACAGCCGGAATGCTGGAATTCACCGTGAGCGACACCGGGATCGGACTCACCGAGAAACAGCAGAAAGTGATCTTCGAGGCGTTCCGTCAAGCCGATGGTTCGACCACGCGGCGCTACGGCGGGACGGGGCTCGGGCTGTCGATTTCGAAACGGCTTGTGGAGATCATGGGCGGCGAGTTGCGGGTGGAGAGCCAGTACGGTTCGGGAAGTACGTTTCGTTTCGGCGTTCGTGTTGAACTGAAGCCGGATTCGACGGATCCTAAAACCGGGGATTCAGCCCTGGTCGGCTTCCTCGACGGCGCTGCGTAGCTTTTCCCAGGTCATGTCCAGGTTTTCAGGGTGCACGCGAGTCTCGCCGACGGTCGTCATGAAATTCACGTCGCCCGTCCAGCGCGGCAACAGATGCATATGTATGTGCCCGGCGACTCCGGCTCCGGCGCTTTTTCCAATATTCAGGCCGAGATTGAATCCGCCCGGGCGGTAGACTCTTCCAAGGACGCCTTCCATGCGTCGAGCCAGGGCCATCATTTCGGCGAGAACGGCAGGATCCGCTGCCTGGAGCGTGGCGACGTGATCGTAGGGCGCAATCATCAGGTGTCCTCCCGTGTAGGGATAGCGGTTCAGGAGAACGAAATTGCGCCGGGCGCGAAGAATGACGTAATTTTCGGCATCCTTCGATTCCGCCGCGATGCGGCAGAACAGACACCCATCGTCATCGGAAGCAGTAGAGACGTAGCGATAACGCCACGGACTCCAAAGGTGGTCCATGATCGGGTTTGGCGGCGGACGGCGCGGTCAGGCGTGCGTCTCCGGCGGATGGCCGTCCTGAACCGCGGCGCCGTCGGTGTTCACCAGGTCCTTCAATTCCTTGCTCGGCTTGAAATACGGGATCCTCTTGGCGGGAACCTCCACCCGGGCGCCTGTCTTGGGATTGCGGCCGACGCGCGGCTGGCGCTGGCGCGTGCGGAAGCTTCCGAATCCGCGAATTTCGATCTTGTCTCCGGTGCGCAGCGCGCGCACCACGCTGTCGAAAATCGCCTCGACGATGACCTCGGAGTCTTTGCGTGTCATCTCCACTACTCGAGAGACTTCTTCGATCAGTTCAGCCTTGGTCATCGTTCCCCTTTTCCTCGTAAGCTCATGGCTTCTTCTATCGTCATGGTGGCCGCGGCGGCCTGGCGCTGATAATCTTCCAGCCGCGTTCGTTCTTCCTCCTCAGCCACAGCCCGGAGGCTCAAGCCGATTTTCTTTTCTGCCTCGTTCATCTTGATGATTTTGAAGTCGTATTCGTCGCCAATGGGCAGCGGCGATTCCGCCGCCGGATGTGCACGATCCGGCATCGGCGGAATTTCCGACTTGTGGCAAAGCGCCTCCACGCCGGGAGCCAGCTCTACAAAGACGCCAAACTGCGCCGCGCGGCATACGCGTCCACGCACTAAATCGCCAATCTCGTGGGAGCGGAAAAAGCTTTCCCACGCATCCGGCTGGAGCTGCTTGACGCCCAGCGACAAACGCCGGTTCGGAGCATCGATGTTCAGGATCACGGCCTGCATCACCTGCCCCTTCTTCAGCATTTCAGAGGGATGCTTCACGTGCTTGGTCCAGGAAAGATCTGAAACGTGCACCAGGCCGTCGACGCCTTCCTCGATTTCCAGAAACGCTCCAAAGTCCGCCAGTTTCCGGACGCGGCCCTCGACCACGGAGCCGATCGAATAACGTTCGGCGACGGTCGTCCAGGGATCGGCTTCCAACTGTTTAATCCCGAGCGATACACGGCGGTCCTTGGGTTTAACTTCGAGCACGACGGCTTCCACTTGATCTCCGACCTTGACTACTTTGCTCGGATGCTTCATCCGGCGGCTCCAGGTCATCTCGGAGATATGGATCAATCCTTCGACCCCGGGTTCAATCTCGACAAAAGCGCCGTAGTCGGTGATACTCATGACCCGGCCGATTACGCGGCTGCCCTGGGGATAACGCTCCGGCAGAGTTTCCCACGGGTCGGGTGTCAACTGCCGAAGGCCCAGCGAAATTCGTTCTTTCGCGCGATCGAACTTCAGGACCTTCACAGTGATGTCCTGGCCGACAGCGACCACTTCCTGCGGATGGTTCACGCGGCCGTGCGACATGTCGCTCACATGAAGCAAGCCGTCGATGCCGCCAAGATCCACGAAGGCGCCGTACTCGGTCAGGTTTTTCACGACTCCCGAAACGATCGACCCTTCGGCCAGCGTGTCGAGCGCCTGCGCTTTACGCGCTTTCAGATCTTCTTCAATCGCGAGCTTGCGCGAAACGACCACGTTCCCGCGCCGCCGGTTGATTTTCAAAACTTTAACCGGGATATCCTGTCCGACGAACTGATCGAGATCGTGCGATGGGCGCACATCGACCTGCGAACCGGGCATGAACGCCATCACGCCGACATCGACCATCAGGCCGCCTTTGGTTCGCTCCGTCACGCGGCCGGAAACCAGAAGCTGTTCGCGCATCGCGCGCTCCAGCGTATCCCAGATGCGGAGCCGCGCGGCCTTCGAATAGGAAAGCAGGACATACCCTTCCGGCTGGGGTCCATGCCGGTCGACCATGACGTCGATGGTGTCGCCCGCTTTGACTTGAATCGAGCCGTCCGGCTGGCGGAATTGTTCTGTGGGAACAACGCCTTCAAGCTTCAGTCCAACGTCGACAATCACTTCCTGCGCAGTGACTTTGACGACGTGGCCCTGAAGCAACTCGCCTTCCGAAGGAGGAGCGAGGTGACTGTAGTCTTCGATGAGATGTTCGAGGTCTTCTTCACCAGGGAAGTTGACGCTAACATCCGGCTCATTCGCGCTGCTGCTTGCCATCACCAAGCTCCGATTCTGATTCAAACCATTGAAGAATCAGTACTTCAGAATAGTACCGGAGCCCGAAGGGCTTGTCAACTTGCCCCCTTCAGGGGAAAACGTGGTTATTTTGTCCATACATCAACTCGCCTGCTTTCACTTCGATCGCCAGGCGATTTTGCGGAGGCGGCAGCGGGCAGGTCGCATACGGAGTGAACACGCAGGGCGGATTCACAGATTCATTAAAATCGAGCAAAATAGCGCCATTTTGTGGTCTTTTGGCATACAGAAAGCGCGCTCCGCCGTATGTTGATTTACCGCTTGTCTGGTCGCGAAACACGAAGAAGAGGCGATCACCTTCCCACACGGGATCGAGCCTGAACTCGCGTCCATCCTTGCTGAACGTCGCGTAGCCGGGGCTTTCCATTTGTTCTTTCACTCCGGCCATCGTGTCGAACACGATTGTATGCCGTTCGGCAAATGGCGTGAATTTGGCAGTAATTCTCCATCCAGCATCGGCGGGATACCATTTGAGTCCGGAAAATGATTTCCTGCGAGGAGCGTCGGGATCTTTTACACGGACGGCAAATTTTCCATCGCGCTCGATCAGGAAAAACTTGATGCGCCCGAGCTGGATCACGTCTACGTCGGGACGAAGTTGACGTTGTTTGACGTTGATCGCGGGCCCAGGACTGAAGAACGCTTGTTTCCCATCGAGCGAGATGATTCCGACTCGCTTGGGCGCGCTCTCAGGCAGCGGAACGTCCGACGATGGATCGGAGCCGATGCGATTCTCGCCCTGTTTGAGCCAGTGCAGGCCGACGAGACTGGTCCATCCGTATTCGGAGTTGATCTCTTTTTCGCGCTGGGCGTGGAAAGCCTTGTAGTCAGCGGCGAGGAGCGAAGTAAATAAGACAAGCGGCAGCATTTGGTTCGATTATCGCGTGTGGGCGGCGATCCATTCGGCCATGATTTTCAGCGCATCGGGAGAGAAGGTTTCTTCGAGTTCTCCGTACTCGGCGACGGTACACGTTCTGCACGATTGGAAGAGATGATTCAGGCCGGGGAGCTCCTTGGTGGCGAAGTCGGGATTACCGGCTTGTTTCAGGGCGGCGGCGATCGCGGGGAGATTTTGCGAGGCGGGAACCTGAACGTCGCGCGATCCGTTCAAAGCGAGGACGGGCATCTTCAGTTTGCGCAGTACGGGTCCGGCATCGTAGCCGATGATTCCGCGGACCTCGGGAGAGTTCGCAGCACGGACCTGGGCGCGGATCGCGTCGTCCGGCATCATGGGAGCGATCTTCTTGAGCGCGGCAAACATTTTGTCTGAAGCCGCCTGCTCGTCTCTCTCCTCTCTGATGATGGCGAACAGGGCCCGCTGCGTTTTGTGCTGCATATCGATCGCGGAATCGCCGAGGCCCTGCGCGCGGAGAACCATTTCGCCTTGCTTTTCGAGGACGGCTTCGCCCGTCACGCCGATTCCGGCAAGCATTACGACGAAGGAGATCCGATCCGATCGCGAGGCGGCAATGGGGCCGACCGAGGCTCCTTCGCTGTGGCCGATGACACCAATTTTTTCGGCGTCGATCTCTTTTCGCGAGGCAAGGAAGCCGGCAGCGGCAACAACGTCGCCGGCGAGGTCGTCGAAGGACGAGCGGGATTTATTTCCCGTGGATTTGCCGGCTCCGCGGTCGTCGAGGCGGAGCACGGCGATTCCGCGGCGCGACAGATAGTCGGCGATTACCCAGAAAGGTTTGTGGCCGAAGATGGTTTCGTCGCGATCGTGCGTGCCGGAGCCGGTGATGAGAATCGCGGCCGGAAACGGGCCATCGCCCTTCGGGATGGTCAGGGTTCCCGCGAGGCTGACGTCCCGATTCTGGCAGGTCACGTCGAGGGCGGTGTAGGGAAAAGGCGGTCTGGGCGATTGAGGCCGCGCGGGCGTTTGAATTTGATCGACCCGCTTGAGAACGAGGGGCAGGGCGGCGCCTTGCGTGAACCTGCCATCGATGGTGTTGCCGTCGGCGGAAAGAGTGCCGTCGTAGATAGCGCGAAGACGCGTGATTTCGAGATGGACCGACTTGCCGGTGACGGTGGTTGCGCCGATCGGAATTCCCAGCGCGCCTTGATCGAGGCTGTCGAGTGTCGAAGCGTATGCGCCTTGCGGGCCGCGGGCGATGTGGACCGCCAGGCGGAGTTTCGCGGGGCCGGTTTCGAGCGTTCCTTGCCAGGTTCCTTCGAACGACGTTTGCGCCCAGAGTGGAACGGTGAGGGCGAACCCGAGCAGCTTGATCATATGCGCGATTTTAGCCGACGCGGACCTTGACGAGGGGCTTGACATGCAAGTAATCACTTGCCTATAATCAGGCAAGTAGTTGCTTGCATATTTAAATGGCCGAGCGTCCCGACACCGATGTGCTGTTCAAGGCCCTGGCAGACCCCAGCCGCCGCAAGCTGCTGGACCTGCTGCATGCGCACGACGGCCGCACGTTGAACGAGCTGTGCGAACACCTGGAAATGACGCGGCAGGGCGTGACGCAGCACTTGGACTTGCTGGAGGCGGCGAATCTGATCGCCACCGTGCGGCGCGGGCGCGAGAAGCTTCACTTCCTCAATCCAGTGCCGCTCCAGGAAATCTACGAGCGCTGGATTGCGAAGTTCGAAAAGCCGCGCCTCAAGGCGCTTTCAAATCTGAAAAAACGACTGGAGAAAGAAAATGGCTAGATCAACTTTTGTTTACGTGACCTATATCCGCACCACTCAGGAGAGGCTGTGGGCCGCGCTGACCGACGACGTGGAGTTCATGAAGCAGTACTGGTTCGGCGTTTACTGCGAAAGCAAGTGGACAGCCGGATCGCCGTGGAAGATGGTGTTTCCGGACGGCCGTAGGGGCGATTCGGGCGAGATTGTCGAGGCGGAGCCGCCGCGGCGCCTGGTCATCCGCTGGCGGAACCACCACCGGCCCGAGCTCGAGGCCGAAGGCGATTCGCTCTGCACGATAGAACTTGAACGCAGCGGTCCGGCGATCAAGCTCTCCATCACGCACACGATCGAGCGCGAATCCTCGAAATTGATCGAAGCGGTGTCCGGAGGCTGGCCCAAGGTCATTTCGAATCTGAAGTCTCTCGTGGAGACCGGCTCCGCCGTTCTGACTGACCCCTACCCGAATGAGAGTACCCACGCTGTTCAGCAGTGACCAGGGCTAATCGATGACACCTGGGATGTTCGGCGAGTCTAGAAGGGAAGCTGCGCCCAGGCTCGCTGCCAGGTGAAGTGGTCGGAATAGCGGCGGCGTCCGGATTCGCCGAGACGCCGGCGGAGGACGGGGTTATTCAGGAGTTCAATGATCGCCGAAGCGAAGGCTGCCGCATCGTCGGCGATCAGGAGGTGCTCGCCCTTGTTCGCGCCAAGGCCTTCGGCGCCGAGCGAAGTGGAGACGACGGCGCGGCCGGCCGCCCATGATTCGAGAATCTTGAATCGCGTGCCGCTGCCGGACCGCAGGGGCACGACGCAGACTTTAGCTCTGGCGATTTCACTGACGGCGTCTTCCACGGGGCCGATCACCTTGATGCGGTCGTCGCCCGCGACGATTTTTGCGATCGCTTCCGGATTGCGGCCGACAAGGCGCCACTCGGTGTATTCGCGAAGGCGCGGCCAGATTTCGCCGCGGAACCAGCGCACGGCTTGCACGTTGGGGTGATATTCGAGGTTGCCGCTGAAGACGATAAAATCCTGCTCGTCGACTTGCGGCATGGGAATCTCAGGCAGCGCGTTCGGATAGACGCAGACGTTCGGATGGTCGACGCGCGCGCGGTCCTGTTCCGATGTCACCAGGATCAAATCGTATTGAGGAATCCATCTGCGCTCCAGGCGGAGATAAGATTGCGCGAATCGCGACATCAGGATGCGCTGAGCGCCGCCGGCGGCAAGCGCGTGCGTTCGAGCCAGTTCGCTTTCGATGTTGTGCAGATCCAGGACAAGACGGCCGCAGTGCGGCCTCAGAGTGCGGGCATAGGGAGCGCACCAGAAGTGCTCGACGACCGCGACGGAGTAACGGCGGCCGCGGAGAAACGGGTGAAGCTGAGATTCGAATCCCGCGAATCGGTCGAGCAGAGGAGGCGCGCCGCGGAGGAATCTCCAGCCGTTGCGCCAGGCTCGCGCCGCGAAACCTTTCGAATGATGCGGAAGCGTGAAGCTTGCGATTTCGACGCGGTAGCGCCGCTTGAGGTATTCAAGGAGAGATGCCGAGCGCAGTCCGCCTCCGCCCCAGCCGGTCACCGGCGCTTCCGGCGTCAGGAACAGCGCGTTATTTGCGGAAGGCGCGGACGGCTGCGTCATAAACCTCCCGCGTGAGTTCGGCGGTTCGCTGCCAGGAAAACGCGTTCGCCCGGCGGAGAGCGAGACTGCGAATTTCGTCGAAGTTTTCCGGCGCGGCGGCGATCGCCGTCATCGCCCCGGCGAGGGCGCGAGTGTCGGCCGCTTCGACGTGCACCGCCGCGCCGCCGGTCACTTCGAGAATTGCGGGATCTTTCGAAGTCACAACGACGGCGCCGCACTGCATCGCTTCGAGGACGGGGAGCCCGAACCCCTCATACAGGGACGGATAGATGACGGCGAGCGCGCCTGAATAGAGCGCCGGAAGTTGGGCTTCCTCGACGGCTCCGGGGAAACACAGGCCGGATTCCGGCGTGGGCCTCGGAAAGTCGGCGCGAGCTCGTCCGGCGACGATCAGATCCACCCGATGCTTTCTGCGGACCTCGCGCCATGCCTCGATCAATCGCGCGAGGTTTTTTCTCGGCTCGAGCGTTCCGACGAAAAGAAAGTAGGGAGTCGCGGGCGGAGCGGTTTCGACGGGCCGGAAGTGCTCCGACGCGGCCAGGGGGATCGCGGTCACCCGGTCTGGCGCGAGCTTGAATCGATCGATGGCGGCGCGGCGAATGGCTTCGCTCGGCGTGATCACCATGGTTGCGATCCCGGCGCGGAGCAGGAGCGGCGTACGGCTTCGGATCCGCTTGGCATGGGGCTGCCAGGCGCGATCGAGCCAAGGGGATAGATCATGGACGGTCATGACGCTGGGCCGGGCCGGCAGGTAAGGAACCGAGTAATCGGTACCATGAAACAGGTCGATCCGGTGACGCATCATTTCCTGATGAAGCCCCCACAGCCACCATTTTTTCTCGGCGCGATTGCGGGGAGGATCGCCGGTGTGAAGGTTCGACGGAGTGTCTTTTGGCAGGGGAAACCGCTGATCCGAAAGGAGCCAGTACTCCTCGGCCGGGGAGCGGCGAGCCAAAGCCCGGGCCAATTCCAGCGTGTAGCGCGCGACGCCTCCTGTCGATACGGTAAGTGGGGTCGCATCGAGAGCGATCGTCACGAGGCTAGTGTAGGATAACATCGTGGGCGCCGAGAACCTGAATCCGTTAGATGAGTTAAATAGCCTGGATCAGCAGGTGGAACGCGTAACGGACTTGAATGATCTGAAGCCGATCTTTACGCGTGTCGACGAGATTGCCAAACAGAACTCAGACGATTTCGAAGTGCAGTTGGTTGCAGGCGATATCAAGCAGCACCTGGTGAATCGGGGCACCCGGCTGAAGGCCGAAAAAGCGGCATCGCCGGCCGCTGCTGTGCCACCGCCGCCGACCGTACGGCTGACGCCGGGTACGATGCCGCCGCCGCCGGTTTCACCTTCTGCGCCGACGGTAAAGCTCACTCCGGGGGCGATGCCTCCGCCGGCCGGGCCGCCGCCGGTTCCGCAGCAAAGCGCGCCTGCGGCAGCTCCGCCGCCACTGCCTCCGCAGGCTCCGCCGCCTCAGGCGCCTCCAACGCAGGCGATCAGGCCCGAGCCCATCGTGAGCGCGCCGCTTCCCCCTCCCGTTGCTCCCTTGACGGCCGCCCCGAAACCGCCTGATTCGAGATCGCTCGATCAGAAACCTCCGGAACTGACGGGTTCCGTGAGGCTGATGTCGTCGGGCCAGTTCGCGCCGCCGAAGCCGCCGGCGCCCGAGCCTCCGAGGCCGCCTGCGATGCCGGGGGCGGGTGCGGGACCCACGAGGGCGCAGAACATGGGCGCGGTGGCCGGGCCTTCAAACACCGGTCAACAGCCTCCGATGGCGGCGCCGCCGAAACCGCCGGATCCAGCTTCGAAGCAGCCGCCCTCATCCGTTCCGCCGCCCCCGACGAACTGGCGGCGGCCGCTGATTCTGGGCGCGCTTCTTGGAGCGATCGTTTCGATTGCGTTGATCGCCGTCCTGGTAAATCAGGCGCGGAAGCGCAACGTGGTGAAAGAGAAGGACGCGGCTATGGTGGACGTGGACGTTTCAACGACGCCCCAGGATGCCTCGATCCGGGTAAACGATCAGGTAAAGTGCAATTCGCCGTGCAGAATCCCGCTCGCGCCGGGCAGCTATCAGGTGATGGCTTTTCTGGACGGGTACGATCCGGCGACAAGTCCGGTGAATGTGGCGCCTGGCTCGCCGGCTTCGGTGAATCTGACTTTGGTTCCGCAGCCGCAGACGATGCGGGTATTGACGGATCTCGACGCAGGCAAGATCGCTTTTGACGATCAGCCGCCGGCGGACTTGCAGGAAGGTCAGTTCATCCTGGACAAGGTCGCTCCCGGACCGCACACGGTCCGCGTCACGGGCAAGAACAACACGGATGCAACGTTTACGTTCGAGATCGTTCAGGCGAAGCCTCCGCTGGTGACGGGCACGGTAACCACGCACAATCTCGTGGCCGTGATTGTGTCGAGTTTCGGGAATCACGCGCGGGTGGTGACGAATACAGGTCCGATGAAGCTCGCTGTAAACGGGCAGCCGGAGGGCGATGCGGGACCGGCGGGCGTCGATCTGAAGACGTTCCAATCCGGGGTTTCGGAGTTGATCGTCGGCGATGGACAGTCCGCGCGAAATATGAAGGAAAGCTTCGGGCCGCAGCCGATGTTGACGGCGTTTCTCAAGTCGGACCTGAACATCGGCACGCTGATCGTTTCGACGGGCGAAGATGACGTCCGCGTGTTTATCAACGACAAAGAGTACCGGCGCAGGACGCAGCGCGGGCAACTGAGAATTCCAGTGATCGGCAATGTTTCGGTGCGCGTCGCCAAGAACGGATTCGATGGCGGACCGGTGCAGACGGCAGAGGTGAAGAAGGGCGCCGAGGTGCGGCTTGAGTTTAAGCTAAAGGCGCAACCGACTACCTCGACGTTGCAGATCACGGGCGGCACTCCGGGCGCCGAGGTGCTGATCGATCAGAAGAGCGTAGGCACGATCGGCGCGGATGGATCGCTGACGGCGGGCGGAATCGCTCCCGGAGATCATGCGGTCGAAATTCGGCGGGAGCAGTATGCGCCGAAACGATTCACGCGGAGCTTCCATGCGGGTCAGCCGATCGCGATTTCGGGTCCGGAGGCGACGCTGGCTGCGGCGAACGTCAACGGCACGGTTCGGATCGCGAAAGCGCCGGCAGAGGTCCGGGTCACCTATCGGCGGGCTGATGAAACGACGCCGAAAGAGCTCAGCGGGAACCAGATCGAACTTCCCGCCGGGAGTTACGTTTTCTCGGCCTCGGCGCCGGGATACACGACGCGAAATGAGCGCGTGCTGCTCGGTGCGGGGGAAACGCGAACCGTGGAACTCGCGCTGACACGTTCGGCTCCGGCGCCTCCGGTGCTCAAGCCCGGCGATCTTTCGAATTTCGAAGACGCGAGTGCGTGGCGCAAAGACGGACAGCTTTGGACGCATCGAGGCGGTGGATTTATCCCGTATGGCCTGGGTCCGAAAGGGATCTATACGTTCACGGTGGAGCTGCTGCATGGCGGCAACGTTTTCCGCGGCGGCCGCGTGCGGTGGGCGGTACAGTGGGTGGACGCCAGGAACTACCTGCTGTTCGAGCTTGATAAGAAGAATTTCTGGGCCGAAGTGGTGGAAAACGGCAAGAAGTTCGAACGCGCAAAAACACAGCACGACCTGGAGAAGCAGAAAGCATTTACGGTGCAGATTGAACTGACGCCGGAACACGTGGTCCACAAGATCAAGAATCTGTCGGGCGACTGGATCACGGTCGATTCGTTCGCCGAGCCGGGCCGCAACTTCACCAACGGAAAATTCGGGTTCCTGATTCAGGGGAACGACGAGATCGGGATCTCGGATTTTGTGTTTCAGCCGAAATAATTGAACCGGCGTTCGTTTCTCAGTGCCGCGCTGGCCGGTCTTACCGCCAAAGGCGAGCGCCGCATCGCCGGCGGATTCGTGAACGATGCATTTCCCGTCGGGCATCGAATCCGCGACCACGCCAAGACGGCCGCGCCGCGGCGGACGGAAAAATTCCCGATCGTGATCGTCGGCGGCGGGATGGCCGGGCTCAGCGCCGCGTGGCGGCTGGCGAGGAAAAATTTCCACGATTTCGTTCTGCTCGAAATGGAAGCGCAGGCGGGAGGCAACTCCCGCTGGGGAGAGAACGAAATTACGGCTTTCCCGTGGGCGGCGCACTACGTTCCGGTGCCCGACGCGCGGGCGGGGCTGGTTCGCGAGCTGTTCGAGGAATTGGGCGTCTTTAAGGACGGGAAGTGGGATGAGCGGCGGCTCTGTTTCGCTCCGCAAGAACGCCTCTACATTCACGGACGCTGGCAGGACGGCATCGAGCCGGAAATCGCCGCAACGGCTCGCGATCGCGAAGACTACCTGCGCTTCCGCGACAAGATCGCCGAGTTCCGCGCTTCAGGACAGTTCACGATTCCCATGGAGCGCGGCGCGCGTGAATCGCCGCTCGATCGGATTTCAATCGCGCAGTGGCTTTCGGAGAATCGGTTCACGTCGCCCTATTTGAACTGGTATGTGAATTATGCGTGCCGCGATGACTTCGGCGCGCTCGCGCGGGACACATCGGCGTGGGCGGGAATTCACTACTTCGCCTCGCGCGATCCGGAAGAGAAAGGCCCGCTGACATGGCCGGAGGGAAACGGATGGATCGCGCGCAGGCTGATCGAGCGCGTCAATCCATGGCTGCGACCGTCGTCGCCGGTCTATTCGATCACAAAGGAAGGAAAGCGTCTTCGCGTTCGAACGGAGCAGATCGATTATCTCGCTGATCGCGTAATCTTCGCGGCGCCGACTTTCCTGGCGCCCTACATGATCGAGGGAGCGCCGCGGGCGGAAGGATTTGTCTATTCCCCGTGGCTTACAGCCAATCTCGTGATCGAGCGGCCGCCGGAAGAAACGGCGTGGGACAACGTGATCTACGATTCGCCCGCGCTTGGCTATGTGGTTGCGACGCATATGAGCCTCCGGTCGCATATCGAGCGGTCGGTCTGGACGTTCTATTGGGCGCTTGCGGAGCAAACGCCGGCGGCGGCGCGCTCGATGCTGCTCGAAAGGGATTGGGGCAACTGGCGGGAAGCGATTCTGCATGATCTTTCCCGCGCGCATCCCGACATTCGCGAACGAGTCTCTCGGATCGATGTGATGCGCATCGGGCACGCGATGGCTCGTCCGGTACCTGGATTTCTCGGTTCCGAATCGCGTCATCGTTTCGCTTCGGCGAATGGCCCGGTGTTTTACGCAAACTCGGATTTGAGCGGATTCTCGATCTTCGAAGAGGCGCAGTACCGGGGCGTGGCCGCCGCCGACCGAGCGCTGAAGAACATCTGAGGCGCCAATCCAGAGTAGACTCGAATCGGAGGAAATGCCGTGAAGCTCATTCGCATTCTGGGGATCATTGCGATTCTCGTGGTGGCGGCCGCGATAGCGGTTCCGTTTCTGGTCGATGTCAACCAGTTTCGGCCCAAGCTTGAATCGGAGCTGAGTTCGGCTCTGGGGCGTCCGGTGACGATCGGGAATCTCAAGCTTTCGTTGTTTTCGGGAAGCGTAGCGGCGGATGACCTGGCGATCGGCGACGATCCGGCCTTCAGCAAATCGCCTTTCTTGCGGGCAAAGTCGCTGAGCGCCGGTGTCGAGCTGATGCCGTTGATCACGTCGCGCAAAGTGAACGTTACCAAAATCACGATCGATCAGCCGGAGATTTCGCTGCTCCAGAACGCGGCGGGGAGTTGGAATTACTCTTCTCTTGGAAGCAAGTCCGCGCCGAGCCAGCCGGCAAACACGGCAGCGTCTTCCGGATCGCAGGCCGTTGATCTTTCGGTGAAGCTTGTGAAGATTTCCGGCGGGCGGCTGACCGTAGCCAAGACGGCCGGACACGCGAAGCCGACGGTTCTTGAAAACGTCGAGATCGAGCTGAAGGATTTTTCGCGGTCCTCGAGCATGCCGTTCTCGCTCAGTGCGAAAGTCGCGGGGGGCGGCGAAATCAAGCTCGGCGGCAAAGCCGGCCCGCTTCCGGACGACATGGAGCGCATGCCGCTCAACGCGTCGCTGAAGATCTCAAATCTCGATCTTGTGGCCACGGGCGTTGCCGATGCGAATTGGGGAATCGCAGGCATTGCATCGATCGAAGGCAGCGCGGAATCGGACGGCAGACAAATCACGGCCAAAGGAACGATCACAGCGGAAAACGTGAGACTGGTCAAGGCGGGCTCGCCGGCAAAGCGTCCTTTGCAATTCGATTTCGCTCTCCGTCACGATCTGGCGACGCGCGCCGGATCGCTCACCCAGGGCGACGTGCTGGTCGGGAAAGCGAAGGCATCGATGACGGGCACGTACGCTCCGCGCGGCGAATCGGTAGCTTTGAAAGCGAACCTCGCCGGGAATGAAATGGCTCTGCAAGAACTCGAGTCGCTGCTTCCTGCGCTGAACATCGCTCTTCCGGCGGGCTCGAAGCTCGACGGCGGCAACGCGACGGCCAGGATGAGCGTCGAGGGTCCGCTGGAGAACCTGGTCGCGACCGGAACGCTCGGGCTGAATCACGTGAAGCTTTCCGGATTCAATATGGGGCAGAAAATGGCGGTGATCGAAGCTCTGGCGGGGATCAAGGGAAATCCGACAACGGAGATTGAGGTCCTCAGCGCCAACGTCAGGAAGAGCAACGACGGCAGCACGATCGAGGATCTCAAGCTGGTCGCCACCGACATCGGCGAACTTACGGGAAGTGGCACGGTGATGCCCTCACATGCGCTCGACTTCAAAATGCGCGTTTCGGTGAAGTCGGCAATCGTGCCCGCGGTCTTGGGGGCGCGCGCGCAGTCCGGGATTCCGTTCTTCATCCGGGGCACGGCCGAGGATCCGAAGTTCGAGCCCGACTTAAAAGGCATGGCCGCGGGCGAGATCAACAACCTGAAGGGCACGGCAACCAAAGCGGCGGAGGGACTTCTCGATCAGTTACTCAATAAGAAAAGGAATTAAGCCGACCGGACCGCTTCCATCGCAGCGCGCGGTTCGGCGGCTGCGGCTCTCGATTCGTTGCGGAATCGAGCCGGAGGAAGGTGGTATTCACGTTTAAAGGCGCGGTTGAAGGCTGCTTCAGAATCATAGCCGACCTCGGCCGCCACATCGGCAACGCTGCGGTTGCTGGATTTGAGCATCTGCGCTCCGAGTTGCAGTCTCCATCTGGTCAAGTAGGAGATGGGAGGCTCGCCCAGGAAATGGCGGAAGCGCTCTGCCAAAACCGACCGCGAAAGACCGGCTTCATGCGCCAGTTCCGCGACTGTCCAGGCATGGGAGGGCTTGCGATGCAACAGCGCGAGCACTTTTCCGATGTCCGGATCCCGCGCGCCGGCGAGCCAGCCCGTCTGTTCCGCGGGCAGCTCCGAAATGTAGCGCCGCAGTGTTTCGACAAACAGGGCTTCTGAAAGTTTTGCGAGCACCGCTTCCCCGCCGGCGCGCGATGTCGCGGCGTGATCGACCGAGAAACGAATCGAATTCTCCAGCCACTGGCCCGGTCCGCCATTGCGAATGTTTACCTTGAGCACCGGAGGAAGGCCCGCGAGCAGGACGCGACTCGCGTGCGGATCGCAGCACAGATAACCGCAAACGAAACGCGTGATCTCGCCTCCGCCGCCTGAGCGGGAAAGCGTCAGGCCGCGGGCAAGGATCTTGTCCAGTTCACGTTCGTTGTCCACCGGTTCGACCGGCGCGCCGTTGCACATGATGTGCGAATCGCCGTGGGGGAAAACGACCACCTCCCCCGCGGAGAGTGAAACGCGCGGGCCATTCTCCAGCCCGGCAAATCCGCGTCCCTCGGTAAGCAGGTGATAGAAGATGATGTGCCCGCCGCGCGGCGCGAAATACGGAGCCACCGCGCGCGACGGCGGAGCGCGAAAACTCCACGGCGCCGAAAGCTCCGCGTTATGAAACACCGCGCCTTCGAGCTTGACCACCTTAAGAATCTCGGAAAGAACATCCACAGGCTTCTAAATTCCATGGCGGACAACTGGCAAAATCCGCCGGATGAACAATCAAGTTGCTTTCATCATATCGCCATGAAATCGAAAAGTGAGAAAGCCTCGGAAGCGATCCCGTCACACCGTAGAGAGATGCCGCCGATTCAAGTGAAATACCAATAAAGAAATCCCGGGCGCGGAGCCCGCGTCAAACCGCCAAACGTTCTTGAGGAAATGTGCGCATTCATCGAAGAGTTCTTAGGAGAAAGTTATGGCAATCAAAGACCTCATCGCAAATCTCGAACAATACCGCAACGCTTCAGCGGCCGCGCCGCCCGCGGGCGTGGAGCAGGACTATTCACAGGTAGCGCAATCCGTGCCGGAGGATCATCTGGCCGGGGGCTTGGCGGATGCGTTCCGCTCGGATCAAACGCCTCCGTTCCCCCAGATGCTGGGAACTCTGTTCAACAACTCCGATCCTCAACAGCGCGCGGGAATTTTGAACCACCTGCTTGGCGCGGCCGGGCCCAGCCTGCTATCGGGCGGCGCTCTCAGCGGATTAGCGGGGCTGCTGCGGGGCGGAACCGGCATCACGCCGGATCAGGCATCACAGATCTCACCGCAGGCCATTCAGCAGATGGCGGAAAACGCTCAGCAAAAGAATCCATCGGTGATCGATACAGCGAGCAACTTTTACGCGCGGCACCCGACTCTGGTTAAATCGCTCGGAGCGGGCGCGCTGGCGTTGATCATGTCCCACGTGTCGCGGAGAAGCTCTTCTTGACGCGTCATTTTTTCAAAAGTTTTCGGATCTCCCCGGCGACCTTGCCCGGCGCTTTCGTCCCATCGATGTCGTGAATGTCCACCTGCGGAAAATAGAGGTGCGCGAAGTCAAACTCGCGATGATAGTCCTTCAAGCCCTGGTCGATGTCTTTCGCGTTCTCAGCCTCCAGTCGTTTCCTGGCGACGTCGTCTGGCACGTTTAGCACGATTACGAAGGGCCGCGGCAGATTGAGATCGGCAATCACCTTCGCCAGGTAGTCGCCCTGATCCTTGGCGGCTGGATAACCGTCGAGAACCACGCCCTTCGAAAGATCGAGCGAATGGAGCCTGGCTTCCACCAGCGGGTTCATCGCCGGATCCAGGCGCGGCTCGACTCCGGTGATGCCGGGCTCGTTGTATTTGGCAAACGCCGAGCGATTTTCCGCGATCAATTGGTCCGGATCGATCACAACCATTCCGAACTCGTTCTTCAGCATGTTCGCCTGAGTTGTTTTCCCCGCGCCGGGAGGTCCGACGAGCACCACCACCGGGCCGGTCTGCGCGCTCGCGGCAAGAATCGAAGCTACAAAGACAAAGAGGATCTGCATCGCCACGTTAGATGCCTGCGTTGAGGGGGGCGATTTTAGAACTGTCCCGCTTTGCGGAGAGATCGGCTGAATGGCGTATCCCTATGCACCCATTGACTTTCTCGACCTCTTCCATTACACTTCCGGACGAGGTGAATGCTGATGTCTCAACTGCTCACTCGCGCCGCCGAAGAGAACTTACTTGCTCGCGGATTCTCGCGCCGTCATCTTGGCCGGATCGCCAGCGTCTTCGCCGCCGGTGCGGCTCTTCCCTTTTACAATGAGGCCGCGTATGCCCAACGCGCCATGCGCCGGAACGAAATGTCTCCGGACGCGGTGCGAATCAATTCGAATGAAAACCCGCTCGGCCCATGTCAGGAAGCGCTCGAAGCGATCTCTGAGGTCGCCAAGTTCGGCGGACGCTATTCGCCGCACAACGAAGTCGGCGAGACAGTCAAGATCGCGGCCTCTCAGGAAGGCGTGAAGCCTGAGTACATCACCGCCTATGCCGGTTCGAGCGACCCGCTCCATCACGTCGTTTGCGCGTTCTGCTCGCCCACGCGGCCGTTCGTTATGGCCGATCCCGGATACGAGTCCGGCGCCGGAACCGCGCGATTCATCGGAGCCAAGGCGATCCACGTTCCGCTGCGCCCGGATTTTTCCCACGACGTTCAAGCGATGGTCAAAGCCGATCCGAACCCCGGCGTGATCTATATCTGCAATCCGAACAATCCGACGGGTACGCTCACCAGGTCCGAAGACATCGATTGGGTAGTCGCCAACATGCCGAAGGGCACGATCCTGCTGCTCGACGAGGCGTACATTCACTTTTCAAGCAATGCGAAGATGCGGTCCGATCTGGTGGCGGCCGACAAAGACGTCATTATTCTGCGGACCTTCTCCAAAGTTTATGGGATGGCGGGCATTCGCGCCGGGTTCGCCATGGGACGCCCCGACCTGCTCGAAAAGACGCGGACGTTCGCAGCCACGGGTTTCGTGCCGATCACGGCAATGGCGGCAGCCTACGCGAGCCTCAAGTCCAAAACCGTGGTTCCGGAACGGCGCAAGATCAACAAAGACATTCGCGACAACGTCTTCGAATTTCTCCAGGCCAAGGGTTACAAGTTCACGCCGAGCGAAGCGAATCACTTCATGGTCGATGTAAAGCGGCCGGGTGGCGAAGTGGTGGATGCGCTGGCTAAAGAAAACGTCATCATCGGGCGCCTGTGGCCGGCCTGGCCGAAGAGCGTTCGCGTATCGATCGGAACGCAGGACGAGATGAACAAGTTCAAGTCGGCGTTCGCAAAAGTGATGGCCTGAAGTGTTTTCCGCCTCGCGGTCGCGGCTTCCCAATTGCCGCGGCCGTCAGGCCGGCTTAGCCTCCGGTTTTCTCTTTCTCGATCTCTCGATTCGTTCGAGACCTTTTGTGGCGTGGTCGTGAAGCTTCTCAAACTCCGCGTGCAGCGCGTCCAGTTCCTCATCGGTCAGTCCTTCCATTTGAACCAGCTCGGTTCGAGCGGATGAGACAGCCCGGATCAATTCATCCAGCTTCAGGTGCATCACGCGTGCATCGCGATTCTGCGTGTGCTGGATGAGAAAAACGACGAGAAACGTCGCGATCGTCGTGCCCGTGTTGATCACAAGCTGCCAGGTATCGGAGTAATGGAAAAATGGCCCGGAGGCCGCCCAAATCACCGTTACGGCAACACCCGCCAGAAAAGCCCACGGAGAGCCAACCGCTTCCGCAGTCCGCTGAGCCGTCTTTCCGAACCACTTCCGCATGCTAGATGAGGTGACGCCGCCGTATCCTGATCCGGCGTCCACCCACGTGCAGCCCGAGGGCGAACATCAGCATCAGGCCCACGAGAATCAGCAAGACGCTCATCAGCGACAGGGCCGGGACCGCCAAAAGGAAAGCCGAAATGGAGCCCGCGACCAGCAACGCGAGCAAAGCAGCGAACACGCTGGTAATCAGGTTACTCGTCACGGCGGGACTATACGCACGCCGGCTGCCACCGCGTTGGATTCTTGAAATCAATCAGATCCGCGATCCGCTCTGAAGAAATTACCTGATGTTACTGTCGATCAGGGTAGACAATGACGTGCATTGGATCATGAACAGCCTGAAGCCCCTCGAACATGTCGCGCGCTTCAGGATAGTTCGGCGCGAGGCTCAACAGGTGGTGAAGGTGGGCCATCGCCTCCTTCGGCCGGTTCACTCGAACCAGAAGTCTCGCGAATTGAAACAGCATCGTTGGATGGTCCGGCCGCAGACGGACTCCCGCCGCCATCTCGCCGAAAGCGTCCAGCAGGCGATCCCGCTGCTCGAGCGCTAAACCGAGCTGGAAATGGGAGTCAGCATCGTCCGGTTGAAGCCGTGTTGCCGTCGAAAACTCCCCGATCGCGTCATCGGTCCGGCCAAGGAGCGCATACGCTAAACCTAAATCGTAGTGCGCATCGGCTTCATAGGGCTTGATGCGGACCTCGTCGCCGAGATACGGGAGCGCGTTCTGGAGCAGCGGCCTTGCGTCCTGAGCACGATTCTGCTGAGCGAGCGAACATCCCAAGCCAAATCCTGCACGAGCATCGTCCCGATCGATCGCCAGCGCGGCGCGAAACTCCGTCTCGGCCCTATCCGGGCTACCTGCGCGAAGAAACGTGTCACCCCGGGTGATGTGAGCTTGCGGATCCTTGTCGAGATGCGCGGCCGCCTCTCCGAACTTGCCCAACCGGGCAAGGGCCTTCCCGAAATTCTCCTGAATACCCGGATCCTCAGGGCGAAGCGCCGCAGCCGCTTCGAAGTTCGGAATCGACTCGGCGAGCCTCCCCTGATCACGAAGCGCCGCTCCCAAGCGCTCATAAGCGAGCGCATTATTCTTCGAAACGTCGATTCCGTGTTGAAACAGGGAGACGCTGTTTTGCCAATGCCCGATCTCGATCCACGCCATGACGCCCCATGCCGCGCACGCCGTCGCGGCGGCCGTGGCGATCGGACGGCTCACGCGATCCGCCAGTCCCCAACCCACCATAATCGCGAGTCCGATTACGCCGATGTAGGTGTTTCCGGTCAGCGATCCCGCGACGTACCAAAACCAGCCCGTGACCAGAAAAGGCGTCGCCGCGCGCAGCACGAAAGCCGTGATCCCGCAGATCAGGACCGCCGCGGCCGCGATCTGCCACGGCGCCGGCATTGCGCCCGGATCGGTGACCGTCAAGCCCGCGGGTACGATGAATCTCCAGATCCCCATTCCGCACCCGGCGACTGCATTCGCCATTCGTGCGGCGAGTGCGGTGTGAGGAGCGGCGATCAACGCAATCGCCGCCATCACAGCGAGCGGGATTTTCTCCTTCGCCGCCCCACTCGACAATCTTCCGAGCGGCCAATAGTCGAGCAGAAGCAACGAAACCGGCAGCATCGCCGCAGCAGGACTCGACATCAGCGCGCAGGCCGTCATCGCCGCGACGATTGCATATCGCGCCAACGAACGCCGCTCGACAACTCGCAGGTAAGCCCAGAGCGCCAGAATCCAGAACAAGCCGCTGAGCAGCGTCTTCCGCTCCGCAATCCACGCGACGGATTCGACTTGCAGCGGATGAACCGCGAAGACGAATGCAACAAATGCGCTCGGCCAGCGCGCACCCAAGAGCCTTTTGAAAAATCCGAATAGCAGCAGCGTGCTGATCCCGTGAAGCGCGAGGTTCGTCACATGATGCAACGTGCCCGGCAGCGGAAAGATCTGGCAATCGGCCATATGCGATATCCATGTCAGCGGAATCCAGCCCGAATTTCGCGCCGAAGCGAACGCCCATGCCAGCCCGCCGCCCGTCAGTCCGTCGCGAACGTGAGTGTTGTCGATGACCGCTTCGGGATCGCCGTAGTTGAGAAACTCGTGCGTCGCGGTAGGCGCGTAAAGCGCCGCCACCAGCAGCACGAGCACAACATAAATCCACCGATCGCTGGATGGCCGGCTCGCCTGCGCCGCAGCCGGCTCAACCTGTCTACGAGTACGCTTCACGCTCATGCACCCACACGAGCGTCCGGAAAGGATCTACACATCGAAACCAATCAGTATAGCTGGGATCAGAAGCTGAATCCGGCCAGAAACTCGGCCTGATTCTGGTTCGTTTGCAGCGGAAAGGCCGGCGTGACGTTGCGGTCGCTGCCCCATCGCGTGTAGCGAAGTTCCGGAGTAATTCTGAAGTGCAGAAGCTTCACCTCCACTCCTCCGCCTAACGTAAATCCTCGACCGGACATGTACGGGTCGAGCCTCGAACTGAGAATGCGGAAACTCGGGCCAGCTTCCAGAAAAGGTTTGACGATCGGAGTGTGCAGAAACCGGTAGCGTGCCGCCGGTGTCACTTCCCAGGAACTATAGTCGCCGGAAACCGTACCCTGGAAGAAAGGCGAGTTGAACGTCTGCGTCAATCGCAGAGGACGGTATATACCGTCCGCATTGATCGAAATCCCGAATGGCAGGTTCAGTTCGATCATCGGACCCGCCAGATATCCCTTCGCGTCACTCGTCGTCTGAATCGTCTGCGGCGGAGCCGTCCCCTGGAACGTCGCTTCCGCGAATGGATCGGTCAGCGCCGACCCCACCTTGACTCCGAATGAAAAGAGCTGCCCGAACGCGGCAGGAACAAGAAAAAGGGTTAAAAAAGTGCGCACCCTAGCATTATGCAGGACGTGAGTACCTTCATCGCTCGATCACGATCTCCACGCGGCGATTGTTCGCGCGTCCGTCCGCAGTCTCGTTCGATGCCACGGGCCGGTTGGCTCCATCGCTCGAAACCGACAGCCGCGATTCGTCAATCCCATAGCGCTCCGTCAGCAGTTCCAGCAGCCGCAGACTCCGCGCCGCCGACAGCTCCCAATTATTCTTGAAGCGCCGATTGTGAATCGGAGCCGCATCCGCGTGGCCGCACAGCACGATGTGGTTCGACAGCTTCCCGATCACGCCGGCGATGCGTTCGATCACCGGCAGCGCATCTTCGGTGATCCTGTCGTCCCCGGAACCAAAGAGAATCATTTGCGGCAGGCTCACCACCAGTCCGCGCTCTTCGAGTTTCGCATCCAATCCTTGTTGAACGAGCAACTCCCGCGCCCCCGCCAAAGGTCCGTTTGCAGCCGCCACTGTGGGAACCACGGCGGGAGCAGGCTTGGGGGGTTGCTTCGCCGCAACTGCGATGAAAAAAATCAGCAGGATCGTCAGCACGTCCACGTAGCTGATCGTCCAACGGTCGCGATTCGAATCGGATTGCAGGTAGCCCGGCTTCATTTGTTTTCCCGGATAAACGCATTCAGACGTTCCCGAACCACCGACGGATTCATTCCTTCCGCGATGCACAGCGCCGCTTCGGTAATCATCTCGTGAATCTCGAACGAATCCGCGACCCTGGCGCGGATGCGGTGGGCCGCCGGAAGCAGCACCAAGTTCGCCAGGCCAAGTCCGTAAATGGTCGACACAAAAGCCGCGCCGATTCCTGCCGCCACCGACGCCACATCGGAAAACCCCCGCAGAACGTCGATCAGCCCGACCACGGTACCCAGCACACCAATCGTCGGCGCGAATCCGCCCGCCACCTCCAGTACCTTGGCGTCTGCCTCGCCCTGCCGCTCGCGCAGCCGAAGCTTGGTTTCGAGCGCGCCGCGAAGCGCAGCCCGATCGTGGGTGTCGATGCTCAACATAAGCGCTTCTCTCAGAAACTCGCTGCTCGCGTTCGCGGCCATCGATTCGATATTTATAAGTCCGCGCGACCGCGCCGCCTTTACGTAGTCCATCAGCTCGTTTATCAGTTCCGCCCGATTCACCTCGGTGATCCGGAAAAGATCCAGAGTTCGCCGCGCGCAAAAGCCCAGGTTCGCCCGCGGCGTCGTGATGAAAATGACCCCGAGCGTCCCGCCGAGCACGATGCAGGCTCCGACCGGTTGGAAAAGATATGCCGGCTTAATCCCCGCCGCGGCTGCTCCGGCAATCAAAGCCGCGGTCGCAATGACGATTCCCGCGATCATCGAAAGATCGATCGGCGCCCTCGTCTGCACTTGCGCCGGGGCTTTTCTTAAAACTGCCGCTGTTGAAGCCAAATGATTCTCTCCGCTTCCGGGAAGGCAACCGGAATGCCAACGTAAATCACTGAAAATGGGTGAGACAATCTGTTTCATTTTGGTGTTAGATTCTGTGGGCCGAAATGCCGCTCGCGTAACGAGCATGATGGAAGGCCCGTCTTCTGAAAGAGATGACTCGCAGAACTGCAATCCTGCTCGGCTTGGGTGCCCCGATTTGGGCCGCGAGCGGAAAACCATTTTGGGACGAGAAAGATCCCGAAAAGTGGACCGACGATGAACGCCAGGAACTGCTCACCAGATCGCCCTGGGCGCGCGCCGCGACGGTACACTTCGACCTCGGTCCCGGCGGTCTCACCGGCCGTGGAGCGGCGGCCACTACAAGCCGCCGCGGACGAACGTCACCCGGAATTCCCGCGCCTTCGTCGCCGGGTCCGATCGGGAAATATGAAGCTCTGGTCCGCTGGGATTCGGCGCTTCCGATTCGCGAAGCGAGCAAGAACAAGTCGAAAGACGATCCGGCGGCAAACTACATCCTGTCGGTCACGGGCGATCTGCCGATGCTCGGACGCGGTTCGAATGACGAGAGCGAGGCGGAATTCCAGCAGCGCCTGGAGATGCTCAAGCAATATACGAAGCTCGAAAAGCACGGCGATCCGATCTATCTTTCGAAAATGGCCTACGCCGGCACGTCCGGAACTCTGTTCTATTTCGAGCGGAACGATCTGATCCGTCTTCAGGATCACACCGTGACGTTCGTCACCAAGCTTGGTCCGGTTGAAGTGCAGGCGAAGTTTCCGCTCAAAGAAATGGTCTATCGCGGCAAACTCGAACTCTGACGGCCCCCCGTTGACGCGCGGCTGTGATGGAGCGCGTTGGTCCCCGTTCGGCATTGTTACCCTGAACTCATGTCAAAGATGCTCGACGAGATCCGCGAGCAGCCCGCCGCACTCGAACGCACCCTGCGCGGAGGCCTGCGCGCCGCGGCCCGCTTGCAGCGCGCGGTCGCATCCCGTCCTCCGAAGATGATCCTCATTGCCGCGAGAGGCACCTCCGATAACGCCGCGCAGTTCGCCCGCTATCTGCTCGAAATCACAACGGGAATTCCGGTCTCGCTCGCTGCGCCGTCCATTTTCACGCTCTACGGCGCGAAAGTGCACATGGAAGACGCGATGGTCGTCGCCATTTCGCAGTCAGGCGAATCCACCGACACAAATTTCGTTCTGGAGCGCGCCAGAGAACAAGGCGCCCTCACCATCGGAATTACCAACGAGCCCTCAAGCTCTCTGGCGAGACTGGCCGGGCATGTTTTCCTCGTCCGGGCCGGACGGGAACGCAGCGTCGCTGCGACCAAGACCTACACCGGACAGTTGTTGCTCTGCTATCTGCTGGCCCATGCGCTTGGCGCGAAAATCCACATTGATGATCTGCGCCGGATTCCCGAATGGACCGATGCGGCCCTTGCGCTTGAACACGACATTGCCGGTCATTCCGAGCGTTACCGTTTCATGGAGCGCGCCGTCGTCGTCGGGCGGGGGCTGAACTACGCCAACGCCTTCGAATTCGCGCTCAAGCTCATGGAAACCTGCTACGTTCTGGCCGACCGTTTTTCCGCCGCCGATTTTCTGCATGGTCCCATCGCCATGGTGGAACGATCGTTCCCGGTTTTTCTTTTCACGCCTCCCGGCGCAACATGGGACGGCATGCGCGACATGCTGGCGCGGCTCCAGGCGCTCAAGGCGGAACCTTTGATCTTCACCCACGCGAGCCATCGCCAGGCGGTCGAGGTGAACCCGCGCGCGATCGTCGTCCCGGCGAAAATCCTTCAGCGCAGGCCCGCGGAGCTTTATACCCCGATTCCTTACATCGTCCCCGCGCAACTTTTCAGCGCATATCTCGCCGAGCAGAAGGGCCTCGATCCGGATCGTCCGCGAACGTTGAGCAAGGTCACGCGCACGCTGTAGGTTAGACTCGCTGCGCCGAATGCATGCGTCCGGCCCAGCGCAGAAAGCGCATCAATTCACCGCGGTGTTGCCATAAAAACGCGCAGAATTCGCGATTCGTGATCTTTTCTGCGTGCAGTCCCCAGAATGTCTCGATGCGCCAGCGAAGATAGGGGCTCCTCCACGGATGAAGGCGGTAGCCCTTCGAAGCAAGCCAAAGGAATCGAATCACTTCACCAGCGAATTGCCCGTCGCCTTCGGCGCTGGAGCAGGATTGGCATAGTAACCTTTGCGCGTGCGGACGCTCAGATTGCCGTATCCTTTCACCTGCACGTTGATCGAGCGATAGGTGCCGTCAAACGCGGTATTCAGAGGCACGTAGCCGACAACATATTGATTCCGGATCTCGTGCGCCACCTGCGGCGTGATCTTGTCGACCTCAGCCAGGTCCTTCGGATAATAGTCGAGCGCGCCCGACGACTCCGCCAGAGCTTTCAGCGCCCGCTTCGCTTTGCTCGCTTCGCGCTTTTCTTCTTCGCTCAGCAATCCGATCGAGTAGATCAGCGTTTCGCTCTGCGTCGCCTTCCGCACCAACTGCTCGAGCGACATGTTGCTGGTGTTGTCGTTTCCGTCGGTCACCACGAGCAGAACCTTCTTATCCTTTTTGCCCTTGTCCTTCAGATAATCGATCGACATGCTGATGGCGTCGCGCATAGCCGTGCCGCCCTTCGAGTCGATCTTGTCGAGGGCCTCTTCCATCTTCTTGATGTCGTTGGTAAACGGGCAATCGAGATACGCATCGTCATTGAAGTTCACGATGAAGACTTCATCCTGCGGATTCGAATTCTTCACCAGCGCGAGCGCCGCGGCTGCGACCTTCGAGCGCTTGTCCCGCATGCTGCCGCTGTTGTCGATGATGATGCCCATCGAGACCGGCACGTCTTCCCGGCGGAAAATCTTGATGGGCTGCTCGACGCCGTTCTCCAGAACGTGAAATGCCGATTGCGGAATATTGGTGACCAGCTTTCCGCTCTTATCGAGGACGCTCACGTTTAGCGAAACCAGGTTCGTTTGCGTGCTGAAAGTGACGTCGTCCGCCGCGGGCTGCGCTGTAGGCGCCTGCGCCGAACCGAATGCGGCGGAAAGAAGGAAGAATGCAAGGCAGCTATTGAGTCGGCGCATAATACCCGGTACGGAAGATGGCTTTCAACTGAGGAAGACCAGCAGTCTTCACCAGCTTAACGGAAACCCTGCGGTACTTGCCATCGCGAGTCGCGTTCTTTGGAGAATAACCGAGAACATACTGATTGCGGAGTTCGATACCGATCTTGGCGGCGACATCGGGCAGCTCGGCCAGATTGTCCACGGCGAAATGGCGTCCTCCGGTCTGCTCGGTGATCTCGCCGAGCAGCGCGGGCCCGGACAGTTCTTCAGGCGTCCGGCCGCGCGATTGCATCGGCTCGAAGATTCCGATCGCGTAGATCTGGACATCGGCCTCGCGCACGGCGTTTTTCACTTCATTTTCCGTATAGCGGCTGGAATTGTCGCCGCCATCGGAGATAATGAGGATCGCCTTACGCGGATTCTTCGCCTTCTTCATCTGATTCATCGCCATGTAGACGCCGTCAAGCAGCGCCGTGCGGCCCTTCGACTGCACGAAAGTCAGACGATTCTGGATCTCCTCCGTATCGGAGGTGAAGGGGACCATCAACTCCGGGCGATCGTTGAACTGGATCAGGAAAAACTCGTCCTCCGGGTTGGCGGTCTTCATGAACTGCGCCACGGCCTGGCGCGACTTCTGAAGTTTCGCCCCCATGCTCCCGCTGGTATCGAAGACAACGCCGATCGACAGCGGTGCGTCTTCGCTTGAGAACTGCGAAATTTCCTGTTCGACCTTGTCTTCATAGAGCTTGAAGTTTTCTTTGTCGAGACCTGTGACAAACCGGCTCATGGGATCGGTCACGGCAACAGGGATCAGAACCATGGTCGAGTCGATGCGAAGATTCGACCGGCGGTCGGCCGCAGTTTCGGTTTCCGCGGGCTTTTCGCGCAGGCGCGGAGTGATATTCGCGCTGTCCTGCTGACCCGCGGGTCTGGTGTTGGCTTCCGGCTTTTGTTTGTTATCGTCGGCGCTCAGCGCCAGGAAAGGAATTAGTCCAAGGGCGAACAAGGCGCGCATAGTCTCACCCAATCTGCCCATAAGTATACCAACGGCTTTGGAAAATGGGATCTACATAGCTTAAGGCTGCAAATAGGAGGATTTCGGAGGGTCATATGCCCGTCCTACGGCGAAACTCCGCCGGGCGGCGCGCGCGGCGTTTGATTCATTCGGGCCCCTATTGGAGCGGGGCGTAATAGCCGGTCCGATAGATCGGCGTCAGGCGAGGCAACCCCTTGACGTGATTCATTTTGACTTCAACGCGGCGATATTTGCCGTCGCGCGTCTTATTGGTCGGCGTGTACCCCAGCACGTACTGATTCCTGAGCTCGATCGCCACCTTCTCAGCCGCATCGGGCAATTCCGCAAGATTGCCGATCCCGAAACTGCGCCCTCCGGTCAGGTGTGCGAGCCGGTTCAAAAGATCCGGGCCCGAGAATTCTTCCGGAGTGCGCCCGCGGGAACTGAGTGATTCGAATATACCGAAAGCATAAACCTGGGTGTCGGATTCGACCACTGAATTCTTCACTTCCGTCTCGGTGTAGCGGCTGGAGTTGTCGCCGCCGTCTGAGATGATCAGCAGCGCCTTCCTCGGATTTCGAGCCTTACGCATCTGGTTCATCGCCATATAGACGCCATCGAGCAGCGCGGTGGACCCTTTTGAGCCCACGAACGTCAGCCGGTTCTGGATCTGCTCGGTCAGGGTCGTGAACGGCTCCACTAATTCGGGGCGGTTGTTGAAGGTAATCAGACAGAATTCGTCTTGAGGATTGGCGACCTTCATGAACTGCGCCACCGCGCGGCGCGACATTTGCAGCTTCTCACCCATGCTCCCGCTGGTGTCGAACACGATGCAGATCGAAAGCGGGGCGTCCTCGGACGAAAATGAGACGATCTCCTGCTCGGCCTTGTCTTCAAAGACCCGGAAATTCTCTTTGTCGAGATTGGTGACAAACTTCCGCAGCGGATCAAGCACCGCGACAGGGATCAGCACGACCGTAGTGTCGACGCGGATATCGGGCTTGCGTGGTTCGGCCGGCTCCGGCGCTCTGGCTTCTTTCGCCCGGGGGATGATGTTCGGTCCGGCTTCCTGGCCGAATCCCAACGCACAAACGGCAAGTTGAACCAGTAGAACGGCCCGCATTTCGTAAACTCCTGAGTTCTGGCTTCTGACTCCTGCTTTATGTTATCTTCGATTGTGCCGCACCGGATTCTTGGAGTAATCCCCGCACGGTACGCATCCTCACGCTTCCCTGGTAAGGCTCTGGTCTCAATCGCCGGAAAAACCATGCTGCAACACGTGTGGGAACGCGCGTCGCAGGCGCGGTATCTGACCGAGGTCGTGATCGCCACCGACGACCAGCGGATCTATGAGGCGGCAGCCGGCTTCAAGGCCCGCGTGAAGATGACGCGGAGCGATCATCCTTCAGGAACCGATCGTGTCGCCGAAGTCGCTTCGGCATCCGACGCGCGGATCGTGGTAAACATTCAGGGTGATGAGCCGCTGATCGATCCCGCGGCGATCGACGCCGCGGTGCTCGGGATCCTCGATCAGGAAGATGCGCCGATGGGCACGCTCAAAAAGCGCATTGAGCGGGACGCCGAAATCAACGATCCGAACGTGGTGAAGGTCGTCACCGGCAGCGAGGACAATGCGATTTATTTCTCGCGGTCGCCGATACCTTATCCGCGCGAAAAGTGCGTTTACTTCAAGCACGTCGGCTTGTACGTCTACCGGCGCGATTTTCTGCTGGCCTACCCGGATCTGCCGGTGGGGCCGCTCGAAACGGCTGAAAAGCTGGAGCAGTTGCGGGCGCTCGAAAACGGATTTAAGATACGCGTGGTTGAGACCGAGTACGAATCGATGGGAGTGGATACACCCGAAGATTGGGCGACAGTGGCGGCGCTGTACGAAAAACTTATGGTGACGGGTTGAGAAAATGTCCAAATATATTTTCGTAACCGGCGGGGTGGTCAGTTCCTTGGGGAAGGGAATTGCGGCGGCGAGCATTGGATGTCTGCTCGAAAGCCGCGGCCTCAAAGTCACGCTGCAAAAGTTCGATCCTTATCTGAACGTCGATCCCGGCACGATGTCGCCGTTCCAGCATGGGGAAGTGTTCGTCACCGACGATGGCGCCGAAACCGATCTGGACCTGGGCCACTATGAGCGCTTCACGCACGCCCCGCTGACGCAGGCGAACAACCTGACCAGCGGGCGGATTTACGAACAGATCATCTCGCGCGAGCGGCGCGGCGATTATCTCGGAAAGACCGTACAGGTGATTCCTCACGTCACCAATGAGATCAAATCCGCGGTGAGGCGGGTTTCGACGGCCTCGGATGGATCCCCGATCGACGTTGTGATCGTCGAAATCGGCGGCACCGTTGGCGACATCGAATCTCTCCCGTTTTTAGAGGCAATTCGCCAGTTACGACACGAATCAGGCCGCGAGAACACGCTTTTTGTGCACGTCACTCTGGTCCCCTGGATCGCGGCCGCGCAGGAACTGAAGACCAAGCCGACGCAGCACTCTGTCAAGGAATTGCGGGCCATCGGTATTCAGCCCGACATTCTTTTGTGCCGCAGCGATCACGCTCTGCCGGAAGAGATGAAGGAGAAGATCGCGCTGTTCTGCGACGTGGATGTGAAAGCCGTCGTCACGGCGCGCGACGTGGAGAGCGTTTACGAATGCCCGCTGGTCTTTGCCGAGCAAGGAGTGGACGAAATCGCCCTACGGCTTCTTTCGCTCGAGGCGGGCCCGCGTAATCTGACGCGATGGAATGAAATGCTGCGGCGGCTGAAGCATCCTTCGCGGCAGGTGTCGATCGGAATTGTCGGCAAATACGTCGAGTATGAAGATTCGTACAAAAGCCTCAAAGAGGCTTTGCTGCATGGCGGCCTTGCGCACGACGCGAAAGTGCAGCTCACATGGATTGAGTCGGAGCGGCTGCAATGGCCGGACGCGATTGCGGAGCTCGAAAAGTTCGACGGCATTCTGGTGCCCGGCGGATTCGGAAAACGCGGCGTCGAGGGAATGCTCAACGCGATCCGTTACGCGCGCGAATGCAAGGTGCCGTATTTCGGAATCTGCCTCGGAATGCAGACCATGGTAATCGAGTATGCCCGCAACGTCTGCGGATTGCCGTTTGCAAACTCCACCGAATTCGATCCCGCCACTCCCGATCGTGTCATCTATAAACTCCGCGAGCTCAAAGGCGTAGACGAACTTGGCGGCACCATGCGGCTGGGCGCCTACGTCTGCAAGCTCGCCGAAAACAGCTTCGCGCGCGCGGCCTATGGTAAGGCGGAGATCAGCGAGCGGCACCGCCATCGTTACGAATTCAATCGCGATTACGAAACAATTTTGAAGCAGCACGGATTGCGCCTGACGGGAGAGACTCCGGACGGGATTTACGTCGAGATCTGCGAGTTGGCGGACCATCCGTGGTATCTCGGCTGCCAGTTTCATCCGGAATTCAAGTCCAAGCCGATGGAACCGCATCCGTTGTTCAGCGCGTTCATCGGCGCTTCGCTCGAGCACCGGGAGCGCACCAGACAGAAGTCGGACGCGCAGGTGCTGGTCAGTCGGTAGTGTTCGAATCGGGTTCTTTAACGCTGATCGCAGGTCCCTGCGTGATCGAATCGCAGGAGCACGTCGATTTCCTGTCGCGCGAGATCCGGAAGATCGTCCCGAGCTTTATCTTCAAGGCGTCATTCGATAAGGCCAATCGGTCCAGCGTCAAAGCTTATCGCGGTCCCGGATTGAAGGAAGGATTGAAGATTCTGAAATCCGTTCGCGATCGCGGGATTCCCGTCTTGACGGATATCCACGAACCATCGCAGGCTGCCGAGGCTGCCGAAGCGGTGGACATTTTGCAGATCCCCGCGTTTCTCTGCCGCCAGACGGATCTGCTGACGGAAGCGGGTCGCACCGGCCGCGCGGTGAATATTAAGAAGGGCCAGTTCGTCAGTCCTTACGATATTCGTCTGGCGGCGGAAAAAGTCGCCAGCACCGGCAACAACAACATCATCCTGACCGAGCGCGGGAGTTCGTTTGGATACAACAATCTGGTGGTCGACATGCGCGGGCTCGCGATCATGCGCGAGTTCGGATGGCCCGTGGTGTTCGACGCGACCCACAGCGTGCAGCTTCCCGGCGCTGCGGGAACCGCCTCGGGAGGACAGCCGCAGTTTATTGCTCCGTTGGCTCGGGCGGCCGTCGGAGCGGGCGTCGATGGAATTTTCGTCGAGGTGCATGAGGCGCCGGAGCGCGCGTTGTCGGATGGAGCGAACGCTTTGAAGCTCGACCTGCTCGCGGAGTTGTGGAGAAGGTTGCAGCGGGTTCATTCAGCCGTGAATGAATGAACGTGGATGAAGGTGAGTTCCGCCGCCGGCCATGTCCTGGTTTTCGCGGCGCGCCGGAAATCCGATTCTGCACGCCACCGGGCCCGGGAACGTCTTACGATATAAGTATGCGGCTCAAGAACCGTCGTCGGCGAGGTTTTTCACTCATTGAACTGCTGATCGTCATCGCGATTATTCTGGTGATCGTCACCATCGCGGTGCCGCAATACAACAAGCAGATGATGTCCGCCCATGAGACCGCCGCGATCCAGGCGATTCGCACGATTCACGCTGTCCAGACGCAATACTATTCGCAGTTTGGCCGTTATGCGGCAAGCATGGCCGAACTCGGTCCTCCGGCGACGGGCGGCGCGGCGGGTCCCGCGGCCGCCGACCTCATCTCCGCCGATTTCGCCTCCGGAAAAAAGAGCGGCTACATCTTCGCGGTCGCGGCGACTCCCACCGGATATCAGGTGACCGCTACCCCCGAGCAGTTTAATGGTTCCGGCCGCCGTACCTTCTATTCGGACCAGACGCTGGTGATCCGGAACAACTGGAGCCAGGAAATGGCGAACGCGAACAGCGCGGAAATCAAGTAAATCACGCGCCCTGCGCGCGCGCGTTTTCGCCGCCGTCTTCGGGGTTCGTAAGTTCCGCTGCTTTTTCGCGAAGCCAGCTCGCTTCACCTTGCTTTCGAAGCTCTTCGAGCAGCTCGGCGCGATGCAGGAGATTCTCGGCAAGTTCAGCCCGGCGCTCTTTCCCGCACATCTCCCAGACTTTTCCTGCTTTCGCCAATTCCGCGATCGCTTCCCGATATCGGCCGCAGCACTCCTCGACGTGCGCGAGCGTTTCGTACGTCACCGCCAGCCGCGGCCCCTTTTTCCTCTTGAACGTGCCGACGGCTTCCGACAGCAGTTCCCGCGCCCGTGCGTAATTCGACCAGTTGATGTACATCGTGGCCAGCCCGAACTGCATTTCCGCCAGTTCGTCCAAATCCCCGCCGACGACCAGCAATTTCTGGCCGAGAACGCGCTCATACAGCGCCGCCGCCGCTTCAAGGTCGCCGCTTTCTTCGAGCGATCCCGCCAGATGGTGCAGATCCTGAAGCGCTTCCTCCGATTCGCGCCCAAGCGTCTGTTCATGAATCCGAAGCGCGCGGCGCAGCAGCTTCTGCGCCTCTTCATGATTCTCCTGCGCGCGGTGAATGATCCCGAGCTCGGTCAGCAGATTCGCGGTCTCCAGATGATCCGGGCCGGCGATCTCCTCTTGCAGCTTCAGCGCTTTTTCCAACGGCGCAATCGCTTGTTCCGGCTGGCCGTTCTTGTGCCGCGCCGTCCCTAAACGATGGATGCGCCGTTTCATCCGCACGGGATCGGGATGCGGCATCGAGGCTTCAATCCTGACTCCCTCCTGTAGCGCCGCTTCCATCGCCGGAAAATTCTCCGAATCGTGGAAAACCTCCGCGAGCGCATCCAGGCATTGAACGTAGCCCGAAGGATTCGAAATCTGAGCCGTGTACTCCAGAGCCGCGCGAATCGTCTTCTCGGCTTCCTCCATTTTGCCGAGTTTCCGCTGTGCCTCGGCCAACTCGATTCGCAATTGAATCTTGCGGACTGAATGGTGCAGCGCGTCGGCTTCCTGCACAGCGACAGCCAGGTACTTTTCAGCGTCGGCGTAATCGCGCGATCTCAAATAACGCTCGCCCTTGGCCCGATTCCTGCTGTGTTCCAGGCTCCACGCTTTGAGTCCTGGAAACGCCCATGCGGCCATCAACTGGAGCGACCATCGTAATGGATTGGAAAGGTCCATTCAGTAGAACGCCTAAAGATCCCTCTCGCTTTTATCGGGTTTATAGGGCCTAACCTTTAGGTACTCTTAGCTCTTAAGACCTGTACTAGGGTAAGGACATATTTCCATTACCGCGAGTCAGACAGTACCGGTTTCGAAGTGACCAGAACAAACACTCGCAGCGGCCCGCTCCGTTCTGCCAAACTGTAAGGAGTGATCCTGGGGTTCCACCATGTCACAGCGTTTGCCGGAGACGCGAAGCACAACCTGGATTTTTATCGGGAATGTCTCGGCCTGCGCCTGGTGAAGCGCACCGTTAACTACGATGACCCGGCTACCTATCACTTTTATTTCGGCGGCCGGACGGGAGCACCCGGCAGTCTGCTGACATTTTTTCCGTGGCCGGCCGCCCCTGCCGGAAGACAGGGAACCGGTCAAGCGTGCGCGATTTGCTTCGCCGCTCCGAATGCGGCCCGCTTTCACGGCGAGGCCGAAGATCCCGCCGGGCTCCGCATTTCTCTTCGCGCCGCCGAAGCTCCCCGGATCGAGTCTGTAACTCTGCGCGTGAAAAATGCCGAACCCAGCGCGCGATTTCTCACCGCGACGCTGGGGTTCACGCCGCTTGGTGGAAACCGGTTCGACCGCGCCGGGGCCGTTGTCAAAATCGCCGAGGCTCCGAATATGGAACCCGTCAAACTGAGCTCCGGAATGATCCATCACATCGCTTTTCGCGTCGCGGATGAAGAGTCGCAACTCGAATGGCGGGCGAAATTGAAAGCCGCCGGAGTTCGCGTCACGCGCGTGATCGATCGCCAGTACTTCCGTTCCATTTATTTCCGCGAGCCCGGTGGCGTTCTGTTCGAGATCGCGACTGACGGTCCCGGATTCTTGATCGACGAAGCGCCCGATGCGCTGGGTGAGGAATTGAAACTGCCTCCCTGGCTTGAGCCGGTCCGGGAGAGCGTCCTACGCCGCCTCCCCGATCTTTCCGCGAGAGAGCTCGGATGAGAAACGCCTGGCGTCCGCTGCGTCATCGCCTGTTCCGAGCCATGTGGATCGCGTCCGTCGTTTCGAACGTCGGCACATGGATGCACACAGTGGCGGCTTCGTGGTTAATGACGCTGCTTGCGGCGTCGCCGCTTCCGGTCGCACTGGTCCAAACCGCGACTACGCTGCCGGTGTTCATGATCACTCTGCCCGCGGGTGCGATCGCCGATTTGATCGACCGGCGCCGCTGGCTGATCTTCACGCAATCGCTCATGCTGGCTGTCGCGGGAGCGATCGGAGTCCTCACACTGGCGGGCCGGATCGGCCCCTGGTCGCTGCTGCTTTTGACGTTCGCCCTCGGATGCGGCGGGGCACTGAATCAGCCCGCATGGTCCGCGACCATTCCCGAACTTGTCCCGCGGGAAGAACTGCCGGCCGCGGTGGCGCTGAACTCCGTCGGATTCAACATCGCCCGCGCCATCGGACCCGCGCTCGGCGGAATGATCATGGCCGCCACCAATGCCGGTGTCGTGTTCATTCTCAATGCGATTTCGTTTCTCGCCGTGATCGTGGTGCTCTGGGTCTGGAACGGATCGACCCGCGAGCCCGCGGGTGCGAGAATCCACGAAGCCATGCTCGAAGGATTGCTCTATGTGCGCTCTACTCGCGTCTATCACGCCGTGCTCGTTCGCGCAGGTTTGTTTGCCTTCGCGGCGAGCGCATTGTGGGCGCTGCTTCCCGTCGTCGCGAGCACGCAGCTCGGAACAACCGAGACAGGCTACGGAATTCTGCTCGGATGCCTCGGCGCGGGATCGGTCATAGGGGCCGGCATGCTCGGGCCGGTGCGCGCGCGCTATTCTCCCGACAGCGTGGCGATGACAGGGACGCTGACGTTCGTTGCCGCCACCATCGCTCTTGCCACGATACATTCCTTCACGCTCGTTGCCGGAGCGATGCTGATCGGAGGGGTGGCGTGGATGACCGTCATGACGACGTTTAACATTTCCGCGCAGACAGCTCCGCCGCCCGAATTGCGCGCGCGCGCTCTTGCCGTTTACATCCTGGTCTTTCAGGGCGCCCTGGCGATCGGCAGCGCGGCCTGGGGAGCCGTCGCCGGCCGCTGGCACGTCAGCAACGCCCTGCTTTTTTCCGCAATCGCCATCGCCGCGGGACTGTTCGCCGCGACGAAACTGAAGTTATCTGCGCCGAAAGTCGAGGACGCCGAATATGTCGCTTGAATCCGTTTTTCTGAAATTTTCCGCTGAGAAGCTCCAACAGATGTGCGGCCGGATCGAGACTTGCGTCGACAAGCTTACGCCCGATCAAATCTGGACGCGCGGCCATGAGAACGAAAACGCCGTCGGCAATTTGATGCTGCACCTGGCCGGCAATGTCCGCCAATGGATCCTGCACGGCGTCGCCGGCCAGCCGGATCACCGGGCTCGCGATACCGAGTTCGACACGCGCGGCGGCATTCCTGCGGATGAGCTGAAGCGCCGTTTGCGATCCGCCGTCGACGAAGCCGCCGCTGTCATTCGCGCGCTCCCCGGTGAGCGGCTTGTCGAGTTTCGCAATATTCAGAAGCATTACGACGTGACCGTGCTTGAGGCAATTTATCACGTGGTCGAACATTTTTCCGGACACGCCGGCCAGATCATTTTCGCGACCAAGCTTCTGACCGGCGAGGATTTGGGATTCTATTCCTATTTACGGGGAGCGAAGGCGGCCGCAAAGCCGACCCCGTAGAGTGCGTTGCTCTTTGCCCGGCAGATTGCCAATGCCCCTTGCCGCCAGAACGTCTCCTGAGCCGCGGCCAAAGGGAGCCGTTTAACGGCGACGTTCAACCAGCGCCACCGGCCGGATCGGCGACCCCGTCCCGCCTTCAATCTTCAGCGGCAGCGCGACAAACGTAAACTCCTTCACCCCGTCGCGCGCCAATTCCTCCAGATTCAAGCACTCGATAATATGAACCCCGTGATCCACCAACAGGTGAACATGCACTTCCATCTTCGACGGGACTTTCTCAAACGCCACCGTATCTGACCCGGCCGCGAAGACTTTTCGCTCGCTCAACCAGCGCGCCCCCTCTTTGAGAGGACCAGGCCCCACTACTCCGTTGATAAACCGCTTCGCGTCTCTCCAGTAGCGAGCCCATCCCGTCCGGATCAGCGCCACGTCTCCCTCCGCCGGCTCCACCTTGCACGCCTGCAAATGTTCCGGCGTGATGACGAAATCCTCCGCAAGCGCCTCGACACCCGCCAGTCCCGCGATATCGAACAAAACGCCGCGTCGAAAAATCGGTGCGATCCCCGCGGCCTCATGCTTTGTCACGCCGCCGGCGTAGGACTGCTCCGGCGGGATTCCGCCATGCAATTTCCCATCGCAGGAAAAATGCGATAGCGCGTCGATATGCGTGCCGACGTGCCCGCCGAAGGTGATTGTTTCCGACGATGCGCTGGCGCCGTTGGCGAGCACGACTTCGCCATGCATCTTGTTCAGGCTTCGCAGAAACGGCGGATGCGAGGGATGATGCGGCATGCCGATGAAGTACGGCTGTCCAAGGTCGTAGATTTTTTCCATTATGTCGAGGCTTTTCGAGATCTTTTCCGCGCCGCCGGCGCTACCACCGCGGTCTTCCCGCTCCACCGCCCGAGCTTGTATTCGCGTCCGTAGTGCGACGTCAGGTTGCGGATGGTCACCGTCACGACGCCCGCTGCGTCGCAAGCGTACTGCTCTTCGATCTGTTGAATTGCCGCGCGGGCAGAGTGCTCCACCGGCATCGTCTCCAGTTGTCCCGCGTCTGCCAGCACCGGATCGAACGGAAACAGAATCTCATCCCACACCGTGATGTCACCTGATGGCTGGCCGTCGCCGTCCACCTGGCTCGCTTCGAGGTAACGGAAGTCGCCTACGTTGTGCACGGGCTGATAGCGCCGCCGCACCGAAAGTGGAGGATCGCCCGCCGCGGGAAGCCGCGTCGCGCGGGGGAAGATCGGATCGAATACCATCCGCTGGCCCGCGTCCGTTTCGCGCCAGACGCCGAAATTCCGCGTGAACATCTCGCGCAGCGCGTAGCCGGACGTCGCATCGGCCTGGATCGCGAGCCCGATCGCCGTCGCCGACCGCGTATATTCGCTGCGTTTCACCTTTCGTCCGAACTCTTCCCGAAGCACGCGAGCCACCAGCGGCAGTTCGCTGCCTCCCCCGGTCACGTACAGTGCCTCCAGCGCGCCCTCGGCCGCCAGCCGCCGCGTGGCCTCCAGCGTATCGTCCAGCAGCGGACGGCAGCGGGCATAGAAGTCCGCCACTGGAATCGTCACCTGACCCATCCCTTCGCGCACGGCGTCGAGATCCACCACGATCCGCCGCGAGTTCGGATGCAGCGCTTCTTTCTGCCTCCGGCACTCTTCGTCGAGCCGGAACAGATCGCCGAGTTCCAGTGAAGAAAACTGCTCGCCCGCCGCCATCTCGGCCAGAATGAGATCGAAGTCGTCTCCGCCAAGCGTCGAAATTCCTTCGCACGCGATCACCGTATGCAGGCCAGCGTCGAGTTCCACCAGTGAAACGTCAAATGTGCCGCCGCCGAGATCATAGACGAGAATTCGGCCGGTCGTCTTTTGCCGGTGCCCGAATTCGATCGAGGCCGCCGAGGGCTCGTTCAACAATCCCAGCACCGAAAACCCGGCGCGGCGGAATGCCTCCACCGTCAGGAAGCGCTGATTGCTATTCGCATTCGCCGGAACCCCGAGCATCACCTCAAGACGCTCCGATTCGCCGAACCGTGCAGCCAGGGCGTTCCGCAGCGATTCCGTCAGTCCGAGCATCAGCTCCGACAGCGGCACCGCACCCTGCGGTCCCGCCAAAAACGTTTCCGGGCCCGCATGCTCCAGGCAGCGCTTTAACGAACGAATGATCGTCCAGCCCGGCTCAGCTTGAAGCGCATAGGCATCCCATCCATACCGCCGTTGGTCGTCCCGCATCGCGACCAGCGGAGGATACCATTCGAAGGTGCCATCCGCTGTCTCGAAAGGGACCAATGGATAATTGCCTCGATCGGCGGCCGCGACCACCACGCGCGTCGTCCCGAAGTCAATTCCCAGCTTCATTCCCTTATGCTTACACACCCGGGCTTAGCAGATCATCGCAGACCCGCGGCCGTTAACGCCACGTCCGCGATACAGATTTAGCCCGTTATTCGAGCCCGGTCGTCGACCGCAGCCGCGAGCCTGCCCGGACCGGCACCGCGACGTCGAACCATCCGATCATCATCTCGTCCCACGTCTGCGGGCCCCAAAACACGCCCGTATTCGGGTTCGGATTGAAAGGATTGTTCGACGAATTGTCAAAAGCCGCGCTTGCCTCAATCCGCGTCCCGCGCGGCAGCAGCTTCGGGGTCTCCAGGTAGTAGTAGGGTTGCCAGTTGAAGTCGTACTTGGGGATGCTGAGCAGGATCTCGCTATCGCCGTTGGGATAGATCGCCCGGAAAACGAACGACTTGCCGCGCAGATGCATATGCGCCCGCATCCCGACCAGGTAGCATGTCTCATGGATCGTTTCGCTGGCCTGGACGCGATAGTTGGGTTCGTTCGGCGGAATCGAAAGCCAGTGCGCGGCGGCCTGCAAGCCGACAATCTGCTCGGTTGCGGGCTTTTTAGCGAAAATAAGGCCAATTTTAGTGCGATCCCGCGTCGGTTTTCCGGTCGCCTGATAGTGCATCTGGAAAACGAGATACGACCCGGCCTTGATCCGCCGGGCCTGTCCCGCCCTCCACAACTGCGGCGTCATCCCCGGCGCGTAGCCCGCAAGGTATTCCTGCCCGAGTTCCCCATTGCCCGAATCCACCATGACGATTGCATGATGGACGGCGCTTCGGTCTCCAGGACGCACCTCGATTGCCTCCACCCACTTGTCTTCAGTGAAGTTCGTCGGGACGGGGAAGTATTGATAGTCGATCGTGCCTTTGGCCGGAACATTGAACGAGGCCGGCATCTCGAACACAACGTCGGGTTTCGGGATACGCCAGCCGTCAACGAATGGCGAGGGTTTGGAAGGCTCGGTCTGCTGGCCTTCCTGCGCTCCACTCTCTACCCACGCCACCAAGGCGTCCTTTTCCGCCTGAGTAAGCGAGATATCGTTTGAGAACTTGCCGTAGCGCGGATCGGCCTGCCATGGCGGCATCTTGCCCGAGAGCACGGCAGAGCGGATTGCCTTCGCCCATGGACGCGTTTGCTGGTAGGTAAGCAGAGGCATGGGGCCGGCTTCGCCCGGCCGATGGCAGCTTTGGCACTTATGCTCAAGAATCGGCTGGATTTCCTGGTTAAACGTCGGCGGCGCGCCGAACACGGCAAGAGGCACAAGGACCCAGAACAGGCCCAAACGAATGTACATCGATACCTCGGAGTTTTCATCATACGACGAAACTCCCGGTATCGTTACTGGTTATTTAGCGAAACGATTCACTTCAGGCGAGAAACCCGGAACCCTAGGGCGGAATCCTTGATCCTCAATGCGAAACGTTTTGCGGAGCCTAGGCGGCCGCTGCCAGTTGTTCGCGGAGCATGTTCCGGATGCGCAATAGCCGTACCCGAATGCCCGTCGAGGTGATTCCCGCTTCGCGCGCGATCTCTTCCGCAGAATATCCCTCGAGATTGCGCTCCAGCAGCCGCCGGTCCCGTCGCGGGCAGCGGTCAAGCAGGCGATGCAGTTCCACCGTTTGCAGGTCCATCGTGTAAGACGGATTCAGCCCGTCGATTGTGGTCGTGAGGGGTGCGCGGAATCGAGCGCGATACAGATTGCGCGCGATCGAATTCACCCAAAACCCGACCATTCCCGGATCCCGCAATTGATCTCTATATTCCCAACCGCGAGCCCATGCAGCCTGCGCGATCTCTTCGGCATCTTCCATTGGCGCGCCGTGCGCCAGCAGAAATCGACGCGTGGCGCTGTAACCGGATTCGAATGCTTCCCCGAAATCGTTCCGTTCCATCGTGCCTTTAAACGTTGCAATCCGCATGCCAGCCATTCGCATTGATTTTTCAGTTGATTGCAAAGCGTCGCGTTAAAAGGCCATCGGTAAAAAATTCGGTAACACTAACCCTCTTTCCGGCATCGCCCGATGGAGTGATTGTGCGCAGGCTTTCACTCATTCTCTCCGTCGCGCCGCTGATGGCGCAATCTCATCCGAGCTGGTGGGGCTTCGCCTCGCCCGACGCCACGGCCTTAGTGGGAATTCGATGGGAGGTGCTGGCAAGCAGCGTGTTCGCCCCTCCCCTCGAGGCCGAGTTTTCCGGAAATCTCTCGTTTCCCGATCTTCCCCTGCTGCGCGAATCCCGGCAGATTTTGATTTCTTCGCCCGCGACCATCGCCATGTTCTACGGGAGCTTTCCGGCCGCAACGTTACAGGCGCAGGCTTCGGCGAAAGGACTAAAACCATCCGCCTACCGGGGCGTGCCGCTCTGGATCGCACCCGGAAAAACTCTGAGCGTTGCGGAGATAAGTGAGCAGGTGCTAGCCGTGGGGCTGCGCAAAACGCTCGAGGCAGCGATCGATCGAAATCAGGCGGAAACAGGGACGAGCAGAAAATACTCTCCGCTTCTCGCCCGCGGAGCGCGATTCGCCTCTAATAAAGATCTGTGGGTCGTTGCGACGAAGCTGCCGGACCCGCTCGCGAGCCTTTTCGTGCCGCTTGAAGCCGAAGCCCGCGGATTCGAGGGCGGAGTTTCGTTGCGCGATGGCGTGGAGTTGGACGCCTCGCTCGATGCGGGGTCGGAAGACAGCGCCGCGGTAATCGCGGAAAACCTGCGCCACGCGTTGCCGGAACTTCCGCAGATCGCGCAGAGTATGAAGGTTGTGGCCGAGGCGGATCATGTCCTTCTCACTCTGGAAGTAAATCGGGCTCAACTTGCCGCGGGGATGAAAGGAGCCGAGGCGCCTCCGGCCGCGGCGCCTGCTACCAATTCGGCCGCTCCTCGCGCCCCAGCGGCCGCTGTTGCGGCTGCGCCGGACACGAAGATCGTGCCTAGAATTGCCTCGCCAGCGCCGGAACCGGCCGGTCCGCAGGTGATCCGGATCTTCGGATTGGATGACGGCGTTCGCGAGATCGTGCTGCCGGGAAAGCCGGAAAAGCAGGATTAACCAATTCGTCGTTCAGCCCGATTCTCGAATACTTGTGAACCGCGATCCGACTCGGCGATCCGCCATCGTTGCTCAGACCGAGCCCCGCGGAAACGCCCGGGGCTCGTCGGTTTCGCGGTTCGCCGGCGTTAACCGAGCGGCGTCCGGCGAATCGCTGCTACAGCTTTAATGCGATTTCGGTTTGCGACGCGAAGCGCGGGACTGCGGCCGGCGCCGGATTCATCGGAGTCGGAGTGGGGAAACCTGCGCTCGGCGCCGAGTAGAACGGCGCGAATCCTACCTCCGCCTTGATGGTCGCCTTCGAACTTGCCGAGACCTGGATCTCCGCGAACTCGATCGAGAAGGGGTCGCAATACAGCACTTCATAGACGAACGTTCCCTTGCCCACCACTTTGTTATTGGTCGCAGGCGTGAATGGACCGGCTCCGGCCGGGTCGGCCGTGGTCAGAACCATAATTCCCGACGTCGTCGACGGGCTCGCCTGCGGGTGAAGTGCGACGGTGAACGGAACCGAGATTGTCTCGCTCGGATTGCCATCCACCGTTATGAAGATGCGAGTTCCGGCGTTCGAGACGCCCGCCCCGCTGATATTGGTAGGCTCCAGTCCGAAGCCCTGCGAGAAAAGCGGCGACTGCGTATTAAACGTGAATCCTCCGGCATATCCCTGCGGCGGATTCGGCGATGGAGGCGCATTCGCCGCGTTGTTCTGCCACTGGAATCCATCTTCGGTGTTATAGAGAACGGCCGGGACATTCTGCGCCATCTGTGCCGGATCGAACGCGGAGCCGTTGTAAACATATTTGCCGGCCGAATAGACGGCGTTGGCCAGGGTGTTCGCCACGTTGCGGTCTTTCCAGGAATTTGCGAAGCCTTCCGTGACGCGGATCGTCTTGCCGGATTCCGGCGTTGCTTTCAGTCCGGTTAATGTCTGCGCGACGATGACCTGTGGAGGGTTCAGAGACACTGCCGGGCCGCCCCCGGCGAACGCCATGGTTGCCATGATCTGATGTCCTGCTCCCAGCATGTAAGCGTTGGCGCGAACGTTCGTGATTCGCAGAGTGCGGACGCCGGCCGGGCCCGGGGGATCGAGCGGCACGCCGAGAAAGTCGAGTTCATTCGATTGGATCGGCGTGATTCCGCCGGTTCGGGCCTGATAAACGTTCGGCCGGCCGCATCCGTACATGTTTGAAGGAATCGGCGCGATTGTACCGATCAGAAAGCAGGTGCTCGGACCGGCATTCGGCGTCCCATCGTAGGTCTGGCTCGGCACACCCGTGCTCACGATGGAGCAGACGCCGGGGCCGGACGGTCCATTGTCGGGAGCGCCAAGATTGCCGCAGTTGAGCAGCTTATGATTCCCCGTGTCCGAGTTTCCCGCGCGATTCGGCTCGTCGATGAGAAGCAGCGTCTCGCCGAAGTTGGCTCCGACCGTCGCATTCGATGGCTTCAGGACATGCGACGTAATGTTGGTGTTCAGAAACAGGTACAGATTCACGGCCGGCACCACCTGTCCTGCTGGCGTGGGAGTCCCTCCAGTGCACGTGATGACGATATCGGCAACCTGCTCGGTGAGTCCTTCAGCTCGAATCAGGTTGGGGACGGCGGCGGCCTGGCAGGTCATGGCCGCGCTGGCCGGGACGGCGAACGCGGCGAGCACGAGCGCGGCGGCCGCGGAAAGACTGTAGGTTCGGTTCACATTTCCTCCGTAAATGTCGAACTGAGGATCGGCCGGTTCTGGAAACGACCTTTGCGATCCCACAGTTCAGTAACAAAGAGACCGGAAATGTGACGCTTATTAGCGCATCTAAGTGGAATTTAAGCCGATTTGAAGCACGCCTCGAGCGTATCGACAGCGTGGTCGGCCTGATCTTTCGTGACGACCAGGGGCGGCGAAAGCCGAAGGGAATTGGGGCCGGCGCCGAGTACTAAGAGCCCGCGCTCGAAGCACATCCGTTCGATCTTGTCTCGCAGTTCTGGATGGCGTTCCCTGGTCTGCTGATCGCGAACGATCTCGATTCCGATCATCAGGCCAAGCCCGCGCACGTCGCCAACGACAGGGAATTTCTTCGGAAATTCGTCCAGCCGAGCCTTCAAATGTGCTCCAACGCGAGCGGCGTTGTTGATCAGCTCCTGTTCGAGCAGCTCAATCGTGGTAAGCGCCGCCGAGATACATACGGGATTTCCGCCGAACGTGGACGCGTGCGCGCCAGGACGCCAATCCATGATATCCGCGCGAGCGATCATGGCGCCGAGCGGCATTCCACTCGCGATCCCTTTTGCCAGGGCCATGATGTCGGGGACGAGATCGAAATGCTCGGAGGCGAACATTTTTCCGGTGCGTCCCATCCCGCTCTGAACCTCGTCGGCAACGATCAGGATTTCATGCCTGGCGGCGACGCGGCGCAGTTCATCGAAGAACTTCTTCGGAGGGACGACGTAGCCGCCCTCGCCCTGCACCGGCTCCACAAAAATCGCCGCGACTTCCTCCGCAGGGACGGTGTGGCGGAAAAGCTGATCCTCGATTACCTTGACGCATTCGACCGCGCAGGTGTCGGGCGTCTTTCCATAAGCGCAGCGATAGCAGTTGGCGTAGGGGATGTGATGAACTCCCTGGACGACCGGGAAGAATCCTTTCTGCTGGACGCTCTTGCTGCCGGTGAGGGCGAGAGAACCCATGGTTCTGCCATGAAATGAACCGTAAAACGCGATAAAACGGCCTTTTCCGGTGTGATATCGCGCCAATTTCAACGCCGCTTCGATTGCTTCGGTCCCGGAGTTGCCAAAGTAGACGCGGCGAGGCATATCTCCGGGCGCCAGCATGGCCAGCTTTTCGGCCAAGTCCACGAGATTCGGGTAGTAAAAATCAGTTCCCGACATGTGAATGAGCTTTGCGGCCTGTTGCTGAATCGCCTGGACCACTCTGGGATGGCAGTGGCCGGTGGCGACCACGGCGATGCCCGCGGTGAAGTCGAGGAAGCGGTTGCCATCGACGTCTTGAATAATGGCGCCTTCTCCGCGATCCGCCACCAACGGATAACAGCGGGTGTATGACGGGGAAGTGATCGCGCCGTCGCGTTGGATAATTGCCGAGGCATTTGGGCCGGGCAGAGAAGTAATGAGGTTCGGAAGATCCTGGCGGACTCCGTCCATGATGGGCATAAAATCGGCTCCTTAAATTGAAATGGCAGAGGTCGCGAGCGACCGCCGTTAGTCGGAGCCGAACAGGGAGGGCCGTGCTGCCGAAGGCACGCGCTTCATATCTAGATTATCGCCCAAGAAGCGGCTGAATGGAACGAAAAACGGTGCCCGCTACGATTTCCGCTCCCTGGGCGGTGGGGTGGATACCATCGGGTTGGAAGTAGCGCATATCTTTATTGACGATGTCGGCCAGAAGAAATGGAATGAACGTCAATTTGTGCCCGGCGGCGAGGTCCTTGTAGAGCTTTTCGAATCCACGGATGTAGTCGGCGCCATAATTTGGAGGCAGCGTCATTCCGGCGAGCACTACTTTTGCGCCGGCGACCTGAAAGGCGGAGATCATCTGTTCGAGGTTCGCCCGCGTGGAGGAGAGCGGCATTCCGCGAAGGCCGTCGTTGCCGCCGAGTTCGAGAATAACGATCGCGGGTTTGAGCGATGTCGCGGAGTCGATGCGGGAGACACCGCCTTCGGTCGTATCGCCGCTGATGCCGAGGTTCACGACGCGCCAGGGAAGTCCTTCGGCGTCGATTTGTTTCTGAAGATCGTCAGGAAAGCTTTGGCCGTTGGGCAGCCCGTATCCGGCGGCGAGGCTATCGCCGAAGACGGCGATTACTTTGCGGGAATCGGCGGCGGCGGGCGGCGCGGGTCTGGGATCCTCACCGGGTTCGCGATTTGTTTCGCGGGGGCGGGAACATGCGAGGCAGCCAAGAGTTAGCGCTGCAAGAAAGAAATACCGCATCTGCTGCCATCATAATAGATGTAGACGAATGGCGATCATTGAGGCGCGCGGTCTTACAAAAGTTATCGACACGGGAACGCACCGGGTTGAAATTTTGCGGGGTGTGGATTTCGAGGTTCCCCAGGGACAGTTTGTGGCGATCATGGGCGCCTCCGGCAGCGGAAAAAGCACGCTGCTTGGACTGCTTGCGGGACTCGATTCGCCAAGTTCGGGAAAGATCGTCATCGACGGCGTGGATATCACTGGCCTGAGCGAAGACAAGCTTGCCGTCGTGCGCGGGCGCAAGATCGGGTTCGTGTTCCAGTCCTACCAACTGATTCCAACACTGACCGCGGAGGAGAACGTCCTGCTCCCTTATGAACTCGCGGGCGGCGGGGTGTCGTCGGGGATGGCGCGGGCGCGCGAGCTGCTGAAGAGCGTCGGGCTGGCGGACCGGCTGGATCATTATCCGGTGCAGCTTTCGGGGGGCGAGCAGCAGCGTGTCGCGCTGGCGCGGGCGTTCATGGGCAAGCCGCCGATCCTGATGGCGGACGAGCCGACGGGGAATCTGGACAGCGTGAATGGGGCGCACGTGCTGGAGTTGTTGATCGCGCTGAACCGGCGGGAGGGGACGACGCTGGTGCTGGTTACCCATGACCGGTCGCTGACCGAGTACGCGGACCGGATCGTGACGCTGAGAGATGGAAAGATCGTTGCGGACGAGATTCGGGAAACGGCGGCTGTGAATGACGCGGTTTGAACGATGAAGTTGTCTTTTAAGACTGCGGGACGGATCGCCTGGAGAGAGACGCGATCTTCCCTGACGAAGTTTCTGTTCGTGGTGCTCGCGGTTGCGGCCGGCGTGGGCGCGCTCACGGGCGTGCGCGGATTTAGCCAGAGCTTTCACACGATGCTTTCGAAGGAAGCGCGGACGGTGATGGCCGCGGATCTTTCGGCGCGGCAGTTTCAGATTCCGAGTGAACAGCAGCGGGCCATGCTCGATGCGATGGCGGAAGAGCAGGTGGAGTACACCTGGATCACCGAGACGGTATCGATGGCGGCGCGTACGGCGGGCGGAGCGACTCCTGTGCTCGCGGCGCTGAAGGCGGTGGACCCGGCGAAATACCCTTACTACGGCGAGATGAAACTCGATCCGGCGATGAACCTCGCGGCGGCGCTCGCTCCCGATACAGTTGCGGCCGGCGAGGACCTGCTGATCCGGCTCAATCTGCATGTGGGCGATACAGTGCGCGTGGGCGAGCACGATTTCCGGATCGCGACGATGATCGTATCGGAACCAGACCGCATGTCGGCGAGTTTCAACATCGGACTGCGTCTGATGATGTCGCGCGAGGCGTTCGCCAGGACGGGCCTGATGCAGTTGGGGAGCCGTGCATCGCAGCGGTATCTGTTTAAGCTCGACGCGGGGGCGCCGCCGGTGGAGCAGGTGAGAAGGCGCATTCGCCGGGCGCTGCCGGATGCGATGATTGCGGATTTTCGCGAATCGCATCCGATTATCACCAGCGGGCTGGATCAGGCGACGACGTTCTTGAGCCTGATCAGTCTGATCGCGATGATCGTGGGCGCGATCGGAGTCGCGATGGCGATGCACGCGCATTTGCAGCAAAAGATGGATCACATCGCGGTGATGAAATCGCTGGGGGCGACGTCGGGCGAGATTATCCGGATTTATTCGCTACAGACGCTGATGCTGGGGATCGTTGGCGGACTGGCGGGCGTAGCGGTTGGACGCGCGGTGGAGCAGGTGTTTCCACTGTTGATCAAGAGGTATTTCGACGTCAGCACCGCGATGGGCTGGCATCTGGAGGCGGCAGGGCAGGGAATTGCGGTGGGGGTGCTCGCGACGCTGCTGTTCACGCTGCCGCCGCTTTTGGCGATCAGAAAGATTCGACCGGCGATGATCCTGCGGCGGAACATGGCGGAGGCGAAGCAGTCCTGGAGGAAGCGGGCGGGGGAGGCCCGGGCGGCGATCGCGGCCGGGGGAGCGATTCTGGCCGGGATTGGCGGGATCGCGGCGTGGCTTGCGGGATCGCCGAAGGTGGGCGGATATTTTGCGGGCGGGCTTTCGGTGAGCCTGATCGCGCTTGGCATCGTGTCGTGGGGACTGCTGAAGATCGTGCGTCAATTCCTGGATCGTTCACCCTGGCGGATTCCGTCGCTGGTGCGGCAGGGCATGTCGAATTTGTACCGTCAAGGAAATCAGGCGCAGGCGATATTGATCGCACTGGGGCTTGGGGTGATGTTCACGCTGACGGTTTATTTGGTGCAGCAATCGCTTGTGTCGCAGATTATCGAAACAGCTCCGCCGGGGGCGCCGAATGTGTTCCTGGTGGGTCTGACGCAGGCGCAGGTGGGGCCGCTCAAAGAATTGCTTTCGCGCGAGCCGGGGGTGGAAAGCGCTCCGGAACTGGTCCCGCGCGTCTCCACGCGATTGGTGGCGGTGAACGGCGAGCCGTTGCCGCCGCGGATGCGCGCATCGCCGACGGTGCTGTGGGAAGGACAGCAGCCCGACTACATCCGCGTCGTGGAGGGGAAATGGTGGAAACAGGACGCGCTCGAACCAGGCGCGCGGGCGGTGGTGTCGGTGCAGGTTGAGGCGGCGAAGCGATTCAACATCAGGCTCGGCGACTGGGTGGAGTTGCAATCGAGCGGGCGAACGATCCAGGCTCATGTGGTCGCGATGCACGAGTGGGAACAGAAACGATTTCTTCCGACGAGCAGTTTCGTATTCAATCCGCCGGCGCTCGCCGGATTGCCCGTAGTGTTCGATGGCGGCGTTCGGATCAAGCCGCCGCTGGTTTCGCAATTCCAGCGGACGGCGTTCGAGAAGATGCCGACGGTTACGGTGGTGAACATCGCGGATGCGTTGGAGATCGTGCAGCAGGTGATCGATCAGATTGCGCTGGTAATCCGGTTCCTGTCGGGATTTGCGATTCTCGCCGGGGCGATCATTCTGGCGGCGAGCGTCGCGGGGACACGGTTCCGTCGCGTGCGCGAGGTCGTTATTTTGAAGACGATCGGGGCGACTCGAAGGCAGGTCGGGCGGATCTTTTCGGTGGAGTTCCTGACATTGGGGCTGGTGGCGGGATTGATGGGCGGGATTCTCGCTGCGATCTTTTCGAGTCTTGTGTTAAAAAGATTGCTCAATGCGCATTTTCAGTTCGAGGTGAAGCCGATTGTGTTGGGGATTTTGGCGACGGCGCTGCTGGCCAACGCCTCCGGGTGGTTGGCGAGCGTGCGGATTCTAAGGCAGAAGCCGCTCGAAGTTTTGCGGGAGGAGTGACAAGACTGGGGCCCCGCTTGTATGCGCGTCAAGATCAAGCGAGTCTATGAAGCTGCTGAAAAGGCCGACGGCAGACGAATCCTTGTGGACCGGCTTTGGCCGCGCGGCTTGAGTAAAGAGAAAGCGCACGTCGATTTGTGGCTGAAGGACGTTGCTCCGAGTACCGAACTGCGGAAATGGTTCGGTCACGATCCGTCGAAGTGGGCGGAGTTTCAGAAGCGCTATCGCGGCGAACTCAAGAAGCATCGCGAGGAGGTTTCAGCGCTGAAGAAGGAGGCGTCGAAAGGCCCCGTTACGCTTCTCTATGGAGCGAAAGACGAGGAGCATAACGAGGCCGTCGTGTTGCAGCGGATTCTGGGGCGGAGGTGAGCTAGCGGCCCACCACTACGATCTGAAAGGTATCCGGAAGAGCCTGCGGGCGCGATTTCTTGCCATCCTTGCTCTCGGTTGGAGGACCGAATTCCGCTGCGGGCAGATACAGCTTGTGAGCTTTCTGATCCGCGGCGATCGTCCGGGCGCCTCGGGTGGTCTGAATCGTGGAGACGGCCTCAAATTTACCGGGCGACGTCTCGCCGACCATGGTGATGGTTCCGTCGCCGCCATTGGCGCTGAACGCGTAGCCATCATCGAAGGCGACACCGTCGGTTCCGGGTCCGATGGCGGGCGAAGCCAGAACTTTTCCCGTCGCCGGGTCGCTCACTACCATGATTTTGTTGCTGCACACGGAGTAGAGACGGCCTTTGGGATCGATGGCAAGGCCGCTCGGGCCGTCGCAGGGCGCGATGGAGTAGCGCTTGGAGACGAGCGCATTCCTGGCGTCGATCTCAATGATTTCGTTCTTGTCCTCAATGTTGGCATAGACGTGGCCTTTGCCGTCCACCTGCGCGAATTCCGGCTTGCCGCCGACGGGGATTGAGGCGGTAATGACGCTGCCGGTCTTGGCGTCGATCGCGGTGGAGTCGCTGCTTCGTCCGTTGAAGGTGAAGACGCGGTGAGTCACCGGCTCGTAGATAATCGCGTCCGGGTTCTGGCCCGTTTTGACTTTGGTTTGAACGGCAAGCGTCTTGAGATCGAAAACGGTCACGTCGTTATCGCCGCCGTCGCTGGTGAATCCCTTCCCGAGGTCGTTGGCGACGGCAATTCCGTGGACTCCGGTGGTGCCCTGGATGGTGCCGACGAGTTTATCGGCCGTGGTGTCGATCACTTCAGTCTGGCCGCCGTGCGAGACGTAGAGGCGGTGATTGGCGCTATCGAGATAGGCGTAATCCCAACGCGGTCCGCCGCCGATTTTGATTTTACTTACGACTTTGTATTGCGGCGCCGCGGCGAAGGCGACGGCGGCGAGGAGGAGCAGAACGCGGGTTTTCATGATGCGCTAGTGTACACGCGCAACCTGAAGATTTTCTGAAGCGCCGGGGGCGCGCGCAGGGAATGTGACGCGGAATTTCGATCCTGCTCCTTCAATACTTTCGACCTGAATCGAGGCTCCGTGAGCCTGGGCGATGCTTTCGGCGAGCGCGAGTCCGAGTCCGTGACCGGCGCTGCTTCTCGACCGGTCGGCTCGATAGAAGCGCTGAAAGATATGCGGGAGGTCGGCGGGAGGAATCCCGATGCCGAAGTCCTGCACGATGACCTCGACGGTGCGGTCGATGGTGCGGGACGTGACGATGACTTCGCCGGAGGCGTAAGAATATTTGATCGCGTTATCGATGAGGACCAGAAAGAGGCGGTCGAGCGCGGCGCGATTTGCCGAGATCATGGCGCGGCCGCAGGAGACGGTCATGCGGATTTCACGCAGATCGGCGAGGCCCCGAAGCTTGCCGCAGACGTTTTGAAGCACCTCGGCGGCATCGACGGGTTCGAGCGCCATTTCAGCGGCGTTGGTCCCGCCGCGCGCGAGAGTGAGCAGATCGTCGATCAAGGCCGACATGCGTTGCGATTCGGCCTCGATTTCCTGAAGCGAGGCGCGGTAGTCATCGGACGGACGCTCGCGCCGTAGGGCCAATTCCGCGGTGGTCCGGATCAGGGCGAGCGGGGTTCGCAATTCATGGGAGGCGTCGGCGGCGAATTGGGACAGCGTTTTCAGAGCCTGTTCGAGACGATCGAGCATTCCATTGAGCACGCCGGCGAGGCGCGCGAGTTCGTCGCCGGTCTTGGGCTCGGGCAGGCGTTTGGACAGATTTTCGACGCTGATGGTATGCGCGGTTTCGGTGAGCGCCTGGACGGGTTTGAGCGCTCGTCCGCTGAGCCACCATCCACCGAGGCAGGCGATCCCGATGACCGCCGGCAAAAGGCTCCAGAGGAGCCATCGAAGGAGTTCGAGCGTGTGGTCAACGCCGGCCAGGGGCGCTTGCACTTCCAGGTCAAAGGTGTCTCCGTCTGCCGTGAACTGTTTGTGAAGGCGGCGGGAAGCTTCGTTGAGCGCCGGCCCGGCGGGAAATCGAAACACGAAGCCGTTCGATCCGCTGAGCGAGAGATAACTGGAAGATGGGAGTCCCTGGCAGAATTCGTTGAGTTCGTCGCGAACTTCGCGGTCGGAGGCGCCCTCGGACAACTCGGATTTGAAGTAGGTAACGAACCGTTGGGTGCGCTCGTTCAAGTCGCGGTCGAGTTCGGCGAGGAGGCGATGGCGGAGAGAGAACCAGAGGAGTCCTCCGAAGAGGCCGAGGGCGGCGGTGAGAACGACCGCGTACCAGAGGGTCAGACGGAAGCGTATGGACCGGCGTTGCAGCACTTCAGGGCTCCCGCATGATGTAGCCGAATCCGCGAACTGTGTGGATCAGTTTCGGCTCGCCTGTTTCGATTTTAAGACGGAGAGCGCGGACAAAGACCTCAACGGTGTTTTCAGTAACGTCGGTCTCGAATCCCCAGACGGAATCGAGAATTGTATTGCGGCTCACGGCGCGTCCGGCGTTGCGCATCAGCAGTTCGAGCAGACGATATTCGCGGGGCGTGAGGTTGAGCGGTTCGTGCCCGCGCAGCACCCGGCGGCTTCCGGGATCGAGGGTGACTGGCCCCACTTTGAGGCACGGGGGCTGGGGAATCTCGCCCCTGCGGCTGACGGCGCGCAGGCGCGCGAGCAGGACATCGATCGAGAACGGCTTGACGAGATAATCATCGGCTCCGGAGTCGAGGCCCTTCACGATGTCGGAGGCGGTATCGCGCGCGGTAAGCATCAGCACAGGGGTTTTGTTTTTCGATTCGCGAAGCCGCCGCGCGAAAGCGATTCCGTCCATGCCGGGGAGCATTACATCGAGCACAATGACGTCGAACGGCGCGGAGCGGGCAATCTCGAATCCTTCGCGCCCGTCGCGAGACACGATCACCTGGTGGCCTTCTTCATGAAGGGTCTTGGCGAGCAGATCGGCCATGCGGGGCTCGTCTTCGACGACCAGGACTTGCATCTGGTCCGATGCTAACAAACAAAGCTGACGGTCTCCTGAATCGTCCTCAGCCATTCTTCAGCCCAAAATGGTTCACTGTAATGTCGATGACTGGAAAAATCCTTGCGCTCGCCGGGGCGGCGGGAGTTCTTTTGGCCCAGGGTCCGCCGGAGATCAAGCTCGAAGATGCGATTGTGCGGGCCCGCCAATATGCCGGACAGGTGCAGTCGGCGAATTCGGTCACGGCGCAGGCGAAGGAGGATACCTACCAGGCCCGCGCGGCGAGAAAGCCCACGCTGAATGCGTTCAATCAATTTATTTACACGGAAGGCAACGGAACTCCGTCCGGGGTGTTCGTAGCGAACGACGGAGTGCATGTTTATAACGAGCAGGCGGTGGTTCACCAGGATCTGCTCGCGATCGGGAGGCATGCCGAAGTAGACCGGGCGCTTGCGGCGGAGGCAGTGGCGAAGGCGAAGGTGGATATCGCCTCGCGGGGCTTGACGCAAACCGTGATTCAGGATTACTACGCGATTGTCGCGGCGCAGCGAAAGTCCGCCAACAGCCGGCGCGCGGTGGAGGAGGCGGAGCGATTCTTCGACATCACGCAAAAGCAGGAGCGCGGCGGCGAGGCGGCTCACGCGGATGTGGTAAAGGCACAGATCGACCTGGAACAGCGGCGCCGCGATCTGGCCGAATCGCAGCTCAGCGTCGACAAAGCGAAAATCGCGCTCGGCGTGATGATCTTTCCCGCCTTCAGCGCCGAGTTTTCGGTGGTTGACGATCTCGAGCAGCCGTCGATTTTGCAGCCGCTGGCCGAGGCGCAGGCGCAGGCGAACGCCTCAAGCCCCGATCTGAAGGCGGCGGCCGCGGGAATCCAGCAATCGGAGTTCGATATCAAGCTGGCCCGCTACCAGTACATCCCGTCGCTGGCGGTCGATTTTTTCTATGGCATCAATGCCAATCAGTTCGCGGTTCGTTCGGCTGAGGCGCAGGCGACAGGGCGGAGCACGCTGCCGAATTACGAGGTCGAGGGGCGAAAGAATCTCGGATACTCGGCTCAGGCGACTCTCAATATCCCCGTTTGGAATTGGGGCGCGACGCGGAGCAAAGTGAAGCAGGCCGAGCTTCGGCGCGATCAGGCGGAACTCGATCTCTCGATCGCGCGCAAAACGCTCGAAGGCAGCCTGGCCGCGGCGTACAAGGAGGCGAGCGGCGCGTTTGCGCAAATTGAATCGTTACGTAAATCGGCCAATCTGGCGAATGAGAGCCTTCGGCTCACTCTGCTGCGATACCAGGCTGGCGAAGCGACCGCTCTTGAAGTAGTCGATGCCCAGAATACGGCCAACGGGGCGCGCAACATGTTAGACGACGGCCTGTCGCGCTATCGTGTTGCTCTGGCGCTGCTGGCAAGCTTAACAGGGAACCTCTAATGTTTCGAAAAATCGCTGTGCCTGTTGCATTGGGCGTCGTACTGCTCGGATGCGGCAAGGACAAAAAAGAAGAGAAGGCCGAAGCGGAAGGGCCGGCGACGGTGATGGTCGAATCGGCCGTGCTGGGGGCGATCGATCGGGTGATTACGGCTGACGCCGTTCTTTATCCGGTCAATCAGTCGAACGTAACCTCGAAAGTTTCGGCCCCGGTGAAGCGTGTGCTGGTGAATCGGGGAGATCACGTGCGCGCGGGGCAACTGCTGATCGAGCTGGAGAATGCCGATCTCAGCGCCGCGGCGAGCGAAAGCAAGAGTCAATACGAACAGACCCAGGCCGCCTACCAGACGCTCACGGGCGCGACTGTTCTGGAGGATAAAACGAAGGCGCAGGCAGACGTTCAGGCAGCGGCGCAGACGTTTGAGGCTGCGAAGAAACTCTATGAGAGCCGCGCGGCCTTGCAGAAAGAAGGAGCGCTGGCTCAGAAGCTGGTGGACGATGCGAAGGTCACCATGGCCCAGGCCCAAAGCCAACTCGAAACGGCGAGGCGTCATCTGGAGGCGCTGAACAACGTAAGCCAGCGCGAAGCGATCCACAGCGCGGAAGCGCAAATGAATGCCGCGAAGGCGCACTATGAAAATGCGTCGGCGCAAGCGGGTTATGCGCAGGTTCGCAGTCCGATCGCGGGAATCGTGGCGGACCGGCCCGTTTATCCGGGCGAAATGCCGGCGAGCGGATCGCCGCTGGTTTCGATTGTCGATATTTCCAAAATCATTGCGCGGGCCAACGTTCCGGTAAACGATGCGGTGGCGTTGAAAGTCGGCCGCCCGGCCCGCATCGCCGGGCCCGAGGGCGATCTGCCGGGGATTGTCACGGTCGTCAGTCCCGCGGTCGATCCCAGCACGACGACGGTCGAGGTTTGGGTGCAGGTCGACAATCCAGGGGAAAAACTGAAACCGGGCGGTACGGCTCGCGTGGCGATTGTTGCGGAGACGATTCAAAATACACTGATCGTGCCCGCGGCGGCGCTTCTCAATTCCGACGACGGCACCCCTAAGGTGATGGTAATCACGCAAGACAACGTCGCTCATGAGCGGCGCGTTTCCGTCGGGGTTCGTCAGGGCGATCGCGTTCAGATCGTGAGCGGGGTTCAGCCCGGCGAGCAGGTGGTGACATCGGGCGGGCTCGGCTTGGAAGATAAAGCCAAGGTGAAGATCGAGCAACCCAAGCCGGAAGAGGACGAAGACGAGGACCAGCCCGAGGAGCCGAAGAAGGACGAGACCAAGAAGGACGACAAAAAGAAGCCATGAGCGTGTCTCCTCCATATCTGGCCGCCGAAGAAGGGACGACGGCACACTGGACCGCGCGGTATTCGCGTCCAATCGTATTCGTCATTTTGATGCTGGTCGCGATCGGCGCATATCTGGGTACGACAATTCCCGTAGCGGTTTTTCCGACGACGGATTTTCCGCGAATTGTGGTTGGCGTCGATAACGGCGTCGCGCCGATCAATCAGATGGAAGTCACGGTGACTCGTCCAATCGAGGAGGCGATGAACAGTGTTCCGGGACTCGAGGAGATCCGGTCGACAACCAGCCGCGGATCCGCGGAGGTCAATCTGTTCTTCAACTGGGGCGTCGACATGTTCCAGACGCTCCAGTACGTCAATGCGGCGCTGGCGCGAGTGCAGCCGACCCTTCCGCCGACGGCGAAACTGACGGCGAATCGCCTGACGTTTGCCGCGTTTCCGATCGTCGCCTACAGCCTGACTTCGGACACGATGCCGCAGACTCAACTTTGGGAGCTGGCGAACTACTCCATCAAGCCGCGCCTGAATCGGGTGAACGGCGTTTCGATGGTGGTCCTGCAAGGAGGCAAGGTGCCGGAGTTTCAGATTGAGCCCGATCCGGCCAAGCTCCTGGAGGCGCAGGTCAGCATTCCGGCGATTCTCGACTCGGTTGCGAAGTCCAACATGATCGATTCTCCTGGGCTGATCGAAAATAACCACGAGCTTTCGCTAACCCTGGTGACGGGACAGGCGAAGGATCCGGGGCAAATCGAAAATATCGTGATCCGGACAACACCGGGCGGGACGCCGGTTCGCATTGGAGACGTGGCCAAGGTTCATACTTCGACCGCGCCTGTCTATACCATGGTTACGGCCAACGGGAAGCCAGCGGTGCTGTTGAATATTTTCCGCCAGCCGGATAGCAACACGGTTGCGGTTTCGGACAGCGTTGCAGACGAGCTTGCTCAGATTCGCCAGACCCTTCCGGCGGGCGTCAAGATCCAGACGTTCTACGACCAATCCGTACTCGTGCGTGATTCGATTGCCAGCGTGCGCGACGCGATTGTTATCGGACTCGTTCTTGCGGCCGTGATTCTGGTGCTCTTCCTGCGGGACTGGGGAAGTTCGCTGGTGGCCGGGCTCGTGATTCCCGCGACGATCGGTATCACCCTGATTGCGCTCCGCGCATTTGGGCAGACGTTCAATCTGATGACGCTCGGAGGATTGGCCGCTGCGGTGGGATTGGTGATCGACGACGCCATCGTCGTTGTCGAAAACATTGTTCTGCATCGCGACTCGGGGCAAACGCGAGCCGAGGCGATCCGAAGCGCGCTTCGCGAAATTCGAGTGCCGTTGATCGGCTCGACAATCACGCCCATCGTTGTTTTTGTTCCTTTGATCACGATCACGGGAGTTACGGGTACTTTCTTCCGCGCGCTGGCGATCACGGTTGGCATCGCGCTGCTGACCTCGCTGGCATTGGCGCTTACCTGGACGCCGACGCTAAGCCACTATTTATTGCGCGGGCGCAAGTCCCATGAGGCGAAGGCGGCGGGTGTCATGGCTCGCATAACGCGGGGGTACGATCAGGCATTACGGTTCACGCTCGCTCATCCGGTAATCCTTGCGGCCGCGTGTGTTGGCGTGATCGGGGGGAGCTACTTTTGTTTTGGAGCGCTGGGGACGGATCTGCTGCCGGCGATGGACGAGGGCGGATTTATTCTCGACTATCTGATGCCTGCGGGATCTTCTCTGGAAGATACAAACAAGGTGCTGCTCGGCGTCGAGAAGATTCTCCAAGCGACCCCGGAAGTGGAGACCACGTCGCGCCGCACCGGCTTGCAGCTTGGCCTGGCTGCGGTCACGGAAGCGAACAACGGCGATTTCACGGTTCGGCTGAAGAGAGATCGCACGCGTTCCCTCGATGCGGTCGTATCCGAATTGCGCGGGAAGATCAACGAAAAATATCCGCAGCTCGACGTGGAGTTTGTGCAGTTGCTCCAGGACATGATCGGCGACCTGACAAGCTCGCCGGAGCCGATCGAGGTCAAGCTTTTTTCGCAGGATCCCAACATATTGAAGCAGTGGGCGCCGAAGCTCGGAGAGAAGCTGAAGAAGACGAAGAACATTGCGGATGTGAAGGACGGGATCGAGAATACAATCAGCGGTCCGGCGATCGTGATGAACGTCAACCCGGTGATCGCTGCGCGAGCTGGATTTACGCCCCAGGAGATCGAACTCGATGCGAGCGCGATGCTGCAAGGCGAGCCGGCGGCTGCGCCGGTCGTGATCAACGACCGGTCGTACACCATTCGCGTGCGGCTGCCCGACGCGACGCGCCTGAACCTGGAGCAGATTCGAAACACGGTGATCACAAGCAACTCCACGGGCAAGAGCGCGACGCTCGGATCTCTGGCCGAATTTAAATCCGAAGTAGGGCAGACCGAAATCGTGCGGGAGAATTTGCAGCGACGCGTGGCGGTCACGGGGCGTTTCGAAGGAGTCAGTCTCGGCGAAGGAATGAAGACGGTCAAGCAGGTGGTTGCCGATATGAACTTGCCATCGTCGATCCGGGTTGTTTATGGCGGAGTTTATGAACAGCAGCAGAAATCGTTCCGCGATCTTTTCTTTGTTCTGGCGCTTGCTGTCGTCCTCGTCTTTACCGTTCTGTTGTTTGAATTCGGGGCCTTCGCGGCTCCGGTCGCAATCGTCGCCTCCGCCGTTCTTTCCACCTCGGGAGTCTTTCTGGCATTGCTTGTGACCAAGACGACGTTTAACGTGTCGTCCTTCATGGGGCTGATTATGGTGATCGGGATTGTCGCGAAGAACGGAATTTTATTGTTGGATGCCGATCAGAGATTTCGGGCTGAGGGCCTTTCGGCGCGCGACGCGATGATCGAGGCCGGAGCCCGGCGTTTGCGCCCGATTCTCATGACGGCCTTTGCGACCATGTGCGGGATGATCCCGCTGTCTCTCGCCATCGGGGCAGGCTCGCAGATGCTTCAGCCATTGGCGATCGCCGTGATCGGAGGATTGTTTGCATCGATGGTGCTTTCGCTGATCGTCACGCCGGCGGTTCATTATTATTTAACCGCTTCCAGCGGGCCGGGAAGAAGCGAGCCGGTCTAGGAGCGATGTTCCGCCGGAGCCAGGGAAGCGGATTCGTTTGCGGAGCCGTCGCCCCAGTTGATCCGTTTCTCGTTGTTTCGATCCAGGACTTGAATCGGGCCACTCTTGCCAAAGTACAACCATGCCCAATCGATGAATGCCTCGATTCTCTCACGGACGCCGGACATCAGGAGGGCATGCACGCCCATCCAGGCCGCGAAAGCGAGCGGTCCGTCGAGTTCGTATCGCTTCTTGCCGATTGCCGCCACAGCCGCGTCGCGCCCGATCATGGCCATAATTCCCTTGTCGTGATAATTGAACGGAGTCTGCTTCCCGTCGTCGATTTCCGCAAGGATGTTCTTTCCAGCCCAGTCTCCGCACTGCTGGGCGACCGAGCCGAGCTGCGGCAACGGCGCGCCATCGGCGCCAGGTATGTTCGCGAAATCTCCGAGTCCATAGACTCCTGGGAAGCCTTCCACTGTGAGGTCCGGCTGTACTTGCAGGCGGCCGCCATGTCCGCACGGTAAGCCGGTATTCGGCGATAACGGCGCGGCCATGAGTCCACCGGCCCAGATCGTCGTGTGGGTTTGGATGACCGTCCCATCCGAGAGCAAGACGTGATCGGGAGCGACTTCTTCTACTCCGATGCCGAGCCGCAATTGAACGCCCTTGTCCTGGAGAGTGCGGGCGGCGTAATCATGAGCCTTAACCGGGAAGGCGCCGAGCAGGGCCTTCCCGTGGTCGATCAGATAAACACGAGCGTTCTTTATGGCGAGATCGGGATATTCGCGGGGCAGCGCCCAGTTAATCATGTCCGCCAGCGCGCCGGCGATCTCGGTGCCGGTCGGTCCGCCGCCGACTACGATGAAATTGAGCGCGCCTTTCTCGATCAGAGACGGGTCGCGATCCGCATTTTCGAAGACGGCCAGGATGCGCGAACGCAAACGCTCTGCCTGCTGTAGCGAATAGAGCGGGAAGGCGTTTTCTTCGGCGCCCTTCGTGTGAAAAAAGTTCGGCTGCGATCCGGCGGCGAGAACGAGGAAATCTCCCGCATAGCTCTGGCCTTCTCTGGTGAATATAGTGCGCCTTCCAGGGTCAACGGAGACAACTTCGGCCATTTTCACGTCAACATTCGGATACCGCGCAAGAGAATGCCGAAGAGATGTCGCAACGTCGCCGGTGCCTAACTCTGCGGTGGCCACCTGATAGAGAAGTGGTTGGAACTGGTGAAAGTTGTTTCGGTCGATGAGCGTCACGCGAACATTCTGATCTTTCCCGAGCCGGCGGGCACAGGCAAGACCAGCAAAGCCGCCACCGACGATTACCGCGTGTGTTTTCGCGCCCGGGCTTTGTGCCATGACGGTGGATAAGACGAAGAAGAACCCGTGCAGTTTGATTTTAGTCGCCGGGCGGACAATCCAGAAAAAGAATCTCATGAACGCATCGATCATCTGGATAGCACGTTGACATGCGCTCATGCCGATCTGTTCCGCGGCTCCGTTGTGCTTGCGTGCATTGATTTTCGGGCTATGCATTGAAGGATGAAACGTCTTGAATTCCAGACGCGCCGTTACAATCTTTTTTGTCCTCGCGAACCTGACGGTTTCTTCTTTCTCGCAGTCCGTATTTCAGGATCACCCGGCAACCATCTTTGCGCCGGTATCGACGCCGGCCGATTCGATCCATAAACTCTCTCTGCTGGTGCTTGCGGTCACCGGATCCATATTCATCGTCGTGGCCGGCATGCTTGTCTATGCTGCCGTGAAATTTCGCGACCGGGTTCATGATGACCGGGAACCTCCTCAGATCTATGGCAGCGATCAGGTCGAACTGGCCTGGACGGTCCTCCCGATTCTGATCGTTATGGTGCTGTTCATGACATCGGCTCGGGTGATTCACAGCGTGCAAGACGCGCGTCTTCCGGAAGGCGCGCTTGAAGTGACGGTAGTCGGCCACCAGTTCTGGTGGGAGTATCGCTATCCACAATACGGTTTCGTAACTGCGAATGAACTGCATGTGCCGGTGAGCGACGCAAAGCAGCCTTCGCCCACTTTCCTGCGCCTCCTTTCGGCGGACACGAACCACAGTTTTTGGGTGCCTCGACTGGCCGGGAAGACGGATCTGATCCCGAATCACCCCAACAGCATGTGGATCGATCCGCGCCAGACGGGGCTGTACCTTGGGCAATGCGCGCAATACTGCGGGACACAACACGCGAAGATGTTGCTTCGTGTCTACGTAGACTCTCGTGCCGACTTCGACGCGTGGGTGCAAGCACAGCGGATCAAAGCTCAGGCAGAGGCGGAAATGAGCCAGGAAGCGATCGAAGGCCGCAGAACATTCGAAACGACGGCGTGCATCAATTGCCACACGATTCAGGGCACGGTGGCGGACGGGCGCTTCGGGCCCAACCTGGGGCGTCTGATGACGCGCAGCACCATCGCCTCCGGGGCCGCGCCCAACACGGAAGCGAGCCTTCGGGATTGGATTCGGAACCCTGATGAGATCAAACCCGGTTCGTTGATGCCGGCAATGAACCTGACGGCGAAGGAACTGAATGAGGTCACGGCATATATGCTGACACTCCGGTGATCCGGAAACTCCAGGCCGCAATAAACGATTATGTCTTCTGAATCCGTACCGATCATAGGGCCGATCGGCCTGCCCGCGGAGAGCGAAAGAAGATGGTTCGAGAAGCTCCATGAACTGGTGATCACGGTTGACCACAAGAAACTGGGAGCGATGTACATCTGCCTCGCTCTGTCGTTTCTCGTGATCGGCGGGATCGAGGCGGCGATCATGCGGTTTCAACTCGTGATCCCTCACGCGAGTTTCGTCTCTCCGCAGGTGTTCAACCGGATGTTCACCATGCACGGGACCACGATGATTTTTTTCGCGGCGATGCCGGTTCTGTTCGGCTTCGGAATCTATCTGGTCCCGCTGATGATTGGAACGCGCGACATGGCGTTTCCCCGGCTGAACGCTTGGGGCTTTTGGATGAGCGCGCTGGGCGGCCTTCTTCTTTACTTCAGTTTCGTCGGAGGCGATGGACTATACGGGGCGGGCGGAGCTCCCGATGTCGGCTGGTGGGCGTATGCGCCGCTTACTTCCACAACGTTTTCGCGGGGACACAGCACGGACTATTGGACCATCTCGCTGCTTGTCGCAGGCTTGGGGACGCTCGCCACAGGAATCAATTTTGTTGCCACTATCCTCTCGATGCGCTGCCCCGGGATGACGCTGACCAGAATGCCGCTGTTGGTGTGGATGTATCTTGTGATGTCCGGCATTCTGCTTTTTACGATTACTCCCTTAACGGCCGCCCAAGCCATGCTGATGGTCGATCGCTACCTGGGAGGACATTTCTTTGACACTCAGGCCGGCGGATCGGCGACAATCTGGATGCATTTCTTCTGGATCTTCGGGCATCCGGAAGTTTACGTGTTAATTATTCCCGCCTTTGCCTTCGTGTCCGAAATTGTTCCCGTCTTCTCACGGAAACCGATTTTCGGTTATCCGATCATGGTTGCGGCAACCATCGCGATCGGATTTATCAGCATGAGCGTCTGGGCCCACCACATGTTCACCATAGGGATGCCCTCCTACGGCAACGCCTTTTTCGTGCTCACGACTGCCGCCATCGCAGTGCCCACCGGAATCAAGATCTTCAACTGGTTGGCGACCATGTGGGGCGGAAAGATCCGCTATACGGTGCCCATGATGTTCTGTCTTGCTTTTTTGTTCCAGTTTCTGGTGGCCGGGCTGACCGGAATCATGCTCGGCGCGGCGCCGTTCGACTGGCAACTCGGCGGATCATATTTTGTCGTCGCGCATTTCCATTACGTAATCGTGGGCGGCATTCTTTTTGCACTCTTCGGAGCTTTCCATTATTGGTATCCCAAGATGACCGGCCGGATGCTCGACGATGCGCTCGGCAAACTGCACTTTTGGTTATTCCTGATCGGCTTTCATCTCACCTTCGATTTCATGCACGTCCCGGGCGTTCTCGGCATGGCTCGCCGGATCTATACATACGAACCCGGACGCGGATGGGAGGTGTGGAACACCATCGTGACGATCGGAGCGGTCTTTCAGGCGGCGGCCATATTGTGTTTCGTCTTCAACCTGATTTGGTCGTATTTCAGAGGCCGCGTGGCGGGCAACGATCCGTGGGACGCCTGGACCCTTGAATGGAGCACTCCCTCGCCGCCGCCCTCATATAATTTCGAACCTTTACCGGTAGTCAGAAGCCGGCGGCCTCTCTGGGATATCAAGCATCCGGAAGATCCGGACTGGAAGTACGAATGAGCGCGCTACCGGTTACACTCCCGCCGTTTGAAACTCCGTGGCGGCTTCCGTCGCGAGGCCGGGTGGGGATGCTCGCCCTGATCGCGGGCGAGTGTGCGATCTTCACGATCTTTGTCGTTGCTTTTATTTTCTATATCGGAAAGAGCCTGAACGGACCGGCGCCGCGGGACGTGCTCGACCTTCCAGTCTTTAATACGATCTGTCTGCTTTCAAGCAGCCTGACGATCCATCTGGCCGTGCGCGCCCTGGAGGATGGAAGAATCGGCGCATTCAAGATGTTTTGGTTTTTGACGCTGGCGCTGGGAGTGACGTTTCTCGCCGGCACGGGCCGCGAGTGGCATCGGTTGATCTACAAAGCCGGCCTGACGATCTCCACAAATCTCTTCGGCACGACATACTATTCGCTGGTCGGTCTGCATGCGCTCCATGTGACGTTTGGCGCCATCGGACTGGCGATTGTGATGGCATTCGCGCTGGCCGGCTTGGTACGGCACGAGCACGCTTATCGCGTTGACGTCCTCTCGTTGTACTGGCATTTCGTTGATGCGGTTTGGGTCGTCGTTTTTACGGTGGTGTACGTGATCGGACGGTGAGTTTGAATATGGCACAGGACGAAGACCTCAGAGCGCGACGCGTGGATCTTCCGGCGCCCACGGCATGGCCAGTGATCCTCGCCTTCGGACTGACGCTTGTGGGCGCCGGACTGTTGACAAGCATCGCGGTCAGTGCCGTCGGCGGACTTCTTGCGCTCGCCGCGGCCGTGGGCTGGTTCCGCGATGTGCTGCCCATCGAGCATCACGAATCCGTACCTGTCGAGCACGAGGTCGAGGTTCTCGTCACCGCGCGGCCGGAGGTGGCCCGCATGCGCGCCGCGCCCGAAGGACAACGAACGCGCATACCCGTCGAGATTTATCCGGTTTCGGCTGGAATCAAGGGCGGAATTGCCGGAAGCGCCGCGATGGCGGTGATTGCGATGTTGTACGGCCTGATCGCGCATGCGAGCGTCTGGTACCCGATTAATCTCCTGGCAGCTATCGTTTTTGCCAACGCGCTTCAGCTTCCGATGTCGTATCTCACGTCCTTTCATCCCGTCTTGCTGCTCGTGGCGACGTTACTGCACTTGGTGACCTCCGTACTCGTCGGGTTGTTGTACGGCGTAACGCTTCCAATGTTTCCGAGGCACCCAATTCTGTGGGGCGGCTTCGTTGCTCCCGTACTCTGGTGCGGGCTTCTCTATCCCACGCTGGGAATCATCAATCCGCTGCTGGCGCAGAGAATCGACTGGAAATGGTTCGCCGCGTCGCAGATCGCGTTTGGAACCGTCGCCGGACTGATTGTGGCTCATCAGTCGCGAATCAGGACCCGCCAGTTTCTCCCCTTCGCCGAACGGGCCGGAATCGAAGCTCCCGGCATCATGGAGGAGCGAAATGACAGGAGCGAGCGGTCATGATTGGCCGTAGTTCAGTTGGAATTCATGGCGTTGCCGCTGCCGCGCTCGTCATCGGTCTGGGGTTGGCAAGCTGTAGCGATCTGCGAGGCCGCCCCGATACCATCGCCACGAACCCGGACGAGGTCGTCGATTTTCACATTCTGGAGCGACAGAACTGTTCGGGATGTCACGGTCCGGACGGTAAGGGGGGCGCCGCGATTGCGCTCGGAAATCCTGTATTTCTGGCGATCGCGAGCGATTCCACGATCCGCGCTATCGCCTCGAAGGGCGTTCGCGGCACTCAAATGCCGGCCTTTGCGCGAAGCGAAGGAGGGATGCTCACGGATCAGCAGATCGATATTCTGATCAGAGGAATTCGTTCAAGAGCGCGCGCCGGCTCACTCCAGGACGCGTCCGTTCCATCGTATGAGACCACGTCTCCCGGCGACGCCCAGCGTGGAGCAGAGGTTTTCAAGAGGCGCTGCTCGTCCTGTCATGGTCCCCACGGAGAAGGCGGCGAACTGGCCGGATCAATTGTCAACGGATCCTATCTGGCGCTGGTGAGCGATCAACATGTGAGGACCGTGGTGATCACCGGCCGGCCTGAACTCGGCATGCCGGATTGGCGCAACAATATCCCGGGTCACCCTATGTCGGAACAGGAAGTCTCCGACGTCGTGGCTTGGCTTTTAACTCACCGGACGCAGTTCCCGGGTCAACCCTACCGGGTCGGGTCTTGGCGCCCCGCTCCGTCAGGAGCATTCTGATGACCACTAACGATGAGATTTCGCGGCGCCGCCTGTTTGTAAAACTGGGAATACTCTTCAACACCGCGGTGGCGGCAGTTCTGGCGGTGCCTATCGTTCGGTATTTCTTTTCTTCGGTGACGCGTGCACGAAGCGGGGTTTACCTCTCCTGGGTCTCGCTCGGACCGATCGATCAATTTCCCGAGGGCGAAACACGGCTCGTGACGTTCCGGAATCCCTACGTAACGCCCACGGACGGAAAGACGGCCGATTTGCCCTGTTGGGTGAGGCGAGTGCAGGGAGATCAACTCCAGGTCTTTGCCATCAACTGCGCCCACCTCGGATGTCCTGTCCGCTGGTTTCCGCAATCCGGTTTGTTCCTCTGTCCCTGTCACGGCGGCGCCTACTATCGTGACGGGTCGCGAGCTGCCGGGCCTCCGGAACGCGGGCTGTTCCAGTATTCGTATAAGGTGGAAAACGGCCTCGTTTCGATAAAAGCCGGTGAGCTCCCGACGCCCGGGTCAAGCACGGCATCGTCGAAGCTCCCGAAGAGGTACCCATGCGCCTGATCTCGCGTGTCGGACAGTGGTTCGATAGCCGCTTGAAACTCGCCGCGCCGATTCGTGAGATCGCGGAACATCCCGTCCCGCGAAGCACTGCAAGCTGGTGTTATGTGTTCGGGAGTGCGGCTCTTACCGTGTTTGTCCTGCAAGTGGTGACCGGCATTATGCTCGCCATGACTTATGTCCCATCGGCGGGCGAGGCGTGGAACAGTTTGCAGAATTTGGATCACGGCGTCGCTTTGGGCTGGTTTATCCGTGCGCTGCATGGATGGGGATCGAACTTCATGGTTGCGATCGTCCTCATCCATATGGTTCAGGTTTTTCTTTTCGGCGCCTATAAATTTCCACGCGAACTGACCTGGGTGATTGGCGTGTTCCTGCTTCTGATGACGTTAGGCATGGCATTTTCCGGGCAGGTTTTGCGCTTTGATCAGGATGCGTATTGGGGATTGGGGATCGGCGCATCGATCGCCAGCCGCGTTCCAATTTTGGGCCCGTTCATCGTGAACGTACTTCTCGGAGGCCCGATCATCGCAGGCGCGACGCTGTCACGGTTTTTCGCGCTTCACGTCTTTGCCATCCCCGCATTATTGATCGCGTTGGTTGGCCTTCATCTGCTTCTCGTTTTGAAACTTGGCATCAACGAATGGCCGATGCCGGGCCGGATTGTCAGAAAGGCCACCTACGAAAGTCAGTATCACGAGCTGACCCAAAAGAAAGGCGCTCCCTTCGTTCCTTACGCGGTCTGGAAAGATCTGTTCTTTTCGGGAGCCGTTCTCCTGGCAGTCGCCGCATGCGCGGCCTATTTCGGTCCGTTCGGTCCGTCCGGTCAACCGGATCCTACAATCATTCAGACGGTTCCGAAGCCCGATTACTTCTTCCTGTGGCTCTATGCATTGTTCGCCCTTCTACCCCCCGCCTTGGAAACCCCTGCGATCCTTGCCGGCTCCGTTCTCGTGATAGGAAGTCTCCTGCTTCTTCCTTTTCTATTCGGCGAAGGAGAAAAAAGCTGGCGCCGCCGCCCGATGGCCGTTCTGACGATTTTGCTGGTAGCGGTCTCGCTTGCGATGTTTACACACCTTGCCGGATACACGCCATGGAGCCCGGAAATGGGCGCCTGGAGCGGTGAACCGGTGCCCCGCCAATATCTGCACGGCCGGTCCCCCTTGGAGCTTCAGGGCGCAATCGTGTTTCAAGGCAAGCAGTGCCGCAATTGTCACGCGCTCGATCGAATAGGAGGCCAGCGCGGGCCGGAACTTGACGCGGTCGCGGTACGGCTCACCCACGATCAGCTCATTCGCCAGGTATTGCAGGGCGGCGGAAACATGCCGGCTTATGGAAACAATCTGAATCCGGCGGAGACGACTGCGCTTGTCGCGTTTCTCTCGACACTGCATCCGGCCGGGCGGGCGCGGGCACGCGACGCTGCTTCGCCAATTCCGGACGCGGACCGCCCGCTTCGGCTACGCCGGTAACGTCAGAATGCACGAACACCACAATTGGTTGATGGGGGCGCCCGTTACCGTTGCACTGCTTCTCCTCGCGCTGGATTACATTCGAGGCTGGTTTCGCCTTCGAAACATGTCGACCGAAGCAGTTCCGCTCTGGCGGATGGCTGCGTTTCTGGCCGGGCTGTCTGCCGTGTGGATCGCCATCGGTTCGCCAATCGCTTCGTTGGATCGAGAACTGCTATCGATGCACATGATCCAGCATCTTCTGCTGATGACGATCGGAGCTCCGCTGATATTGCTTGGGACGCCGATGCTTCCTCTCATGCATGGCTTCGCGCGGTCCTTCGATCGCCGTCTATTGTTTTTTCCATGGCGCGTTGTTGAAGACGTCAGGGGTTTGATCGTTCACCCGTTGTTTTGCTGGTTGTTTGCCGCAGCTGTTCTGATCGGATGGCACATTCCGGCAATCTACGAACTCGCGTTGGAGTCCGAAGCTCTGCACCATGTCGAGCATGCGAGCTTTCTTGCGGCGGGTTTGCTCTTCTGGCGTCCTGTAATACCGTCCTCGGGGAGATCTTTGCGGCCGCCGCGGTGGTCGATCGTTTTGTACCTTTTCGCCGCGACGCTGCCTTGCGACGTGCTCTCCGCCTATCTCGCATTTTGCGAGCGCGTAATTTATGGCTCGTATCTGAATGCGCCCTCGCGCTTTGGTATTTCGCCCTTGCAGGATCAGACCTTTGCGGGCGCTCTGATGTGGGTTTGCGTCACATTTGCCTACCTCGTTCCCGCCGCCGTAATCACGATAAGGCTTCTTTCACAGCCCGACCCGCAGGACCGGATGCAGCGGAGTCCGCGTCTGCGGACGGTGTGAAATAAAAACTGACTTCCGGCTTCTCGCGGCCGTCCAATGGACGTTATCGCACACGCAGCTATGAAGATCTGTCTGCGCGTCATGCGAAGAGTGTGCATCAGCAATCCAACAACTAAGCGAGGATATTTATGCCGGAACTCGATAAAACTGTCGAATGGAAGCGCCTGGATGAGGCGCGCGAACAGGGCGTAGCCTGGCGAAAATGGGGCCCCTACCTCAGCGAACGCCAGTGGGGAACGGTTCGCGAAGATTACAGCAACAACGGCGACGCCTGGAGTTATTTCAACCATGATCAATCGCGCTCCCGCGCCTACCACTGGGGCGAAGATGGACTTGCCGGATTCTCCGACGATAAGCAGAGGCTCTGTTTTGCGCTCGCGTTGTGGAACGGCCAGGACCCGATCTTGAAAGAGCGGCTCTTTGGACTCACGAATGCCGAGGGAAACCATGGCGAAGACGTCAAGGAATACTACTTCTACATTGACTCCACGCCAACGCATTCCTACATGAAATATCTCTACAAATACCCGCAACGCGCATACCCATATGAGGACTTGATCCAGAAGAACCGCGCCCGGTCCAGGCAGGAAATGGAGTACGAGTTGCTCGACACAGGCGTTTTTGCCGAGCAGCGATATTTCGACGTCTTCGTCGAATACGCCAAAGCAGGACCCGAAGATACGCTTATCCGCATTACCGCGGCCAACAGAGGTCCCTCAGCGGCCGACCTGCATGTGCTCCCGACGTTGTGGTTCCGAAACACCTGGAGTTGGTGGCCCGAACAAGGCAAGCCTTCCATGCGTGAAGTAACCGAATCTGGTGTCCGGGCGGTCCGGGCTTCGCATCCCGAACTCGGAGACCGGTGGTTTTACGCCGACGGCGATCCTGAGTTTCTGTTCACCGAAAACGAGACCAACAACGCCCGCCTGTTCGATGGCGAGAACGCTGCTCAATATGTAAAAGACGGAATCAATGATCACGTCGTCGGAGGCCGGCCGAATACGGTCAACCCGGCGCACGAGGGGACTAAGGCGTCGGCCCGCTACAGCTTCAATGTAAAACCGAACGAATCGGTGGTGATGACTCTGCGGCTGACGAACGTGGCGCCGGATCGGATCGAGTCGCCTTTCAAGGATGCGGAATCGGTTTTCGCCAGGCGTCTGGCCGAAGCCAATGATTTCTATCAGGCGGTTACGCCTGCTTCAGTGGGCCCCGATCAGGCGAACGTTATGCGTCAGGCGCTGTCCGGTATGCTTTGGAGCAAGCAGCATTACTTCATGGATCTGAACCGATGGCTCGACGAGCATGGCGCGGGACCGTTTTCGCAGTCTCCGAAAGACTCCCGGAATCGCGAATGGGCGCACATGATCAACGATCACATCATTTCGATGCCTGATAAGTGGGAATATCCTTGGTACGCCGCCTGGGATCTCGCGTTTCACGCCGTAGTCCTTGCGGGTGTCGATCCCGATTTTGCAAAAAGCCAGCTTGATCTTCTGCTTCGCCAGATTTATCTGCATCCGAACGGGCAGATTCCTGCCTACGAGTGGAACTTTAGCGATGTCAATCCGCCCGTGCACGCTTGGGCAACAATTTTTCTTTACCGGATGGAACAAGCTCTCCGGGGCGCCGGCGATGTCGATTTTCTCAAGCGATCCTTCGGCAGGCTCCTCACCAACTTTACCTGGTGGGTTAATCGGAAAGATCGTTTTGGAAAAAATGTGTTCGAGGGCGGCTTTCTCGGCCTGGACAACATCGGCGTCTTCGATCGTTCAGCCCCGCTGCCGACGGGAGGTTATCTCGAGCAGGCGGATGGAACCGCTTGGATGGCGATGTACTGCCAGAACATGCTTGAGATCGCGGTTGAGATCGCGGCACAGGACCCGACCTATGAGGACATCGCCGCAACTTTCGTGGATCACTTCGTGCTGATCGCCAACGCGCTGAATCGCGTGGGACCGGAAGGAATGTGGGATGAAACGGACGGGTTCTATTACGATGTCCTCCGCCTGCCGAATGGAAGTTCCCAGCGGCTGAAGGTTCGGTCGATGGTCGGTTTGCTTCCGCTCGCTGCGACGACCGTGGTCGAGCCATGGCAGCGCGAGCGCATGCCGAAAATGACGGCCTACGTCTTTGAACGCTTCCGGCAAATACCGCAATTGCGCGATTCGATCCATCCGACGGGCCCGGGAGCATTGGGCTATGGTGACCGCGGCATACTGGCGCTTGTACGCCCGGATCGTCTCCGAAGAATTCTCAGCCGGATGCTCGATGAGAACGAGTTTCTGAGCCCCTATGGCATTCGTGCGTTGTCGCGCTACCACCTGGATCATCCCTACGTCTTTAACGTGCATGGACAGGATTACCGCGTCTCGTACCTGCCCGCCGAATCGGATACGGGCCTTTTCGGGGGAAATTCGAACTGGCGCGGTCCCATCTGGATGCCCCTCAATGCCATCCTCCTTCGATCTCTGCTGAGTTTTTACGGCTACTACGGAGACTCGTTCAAAGTGGAGTTTCCGACAGGCTCCGGCCGCCAGATGAATCTGTTCGAGGTCGCCGCCGAGATCGGACGGCGCCTCACCAGCATTTTCACTCGTGACCAGAATGGCCGGAGGCCGGTTTTTGGCGGTTCGGAAACATTCCAAAACGATCCCCACTGGCGCGATTATCCTCTGTTTTACGAATATTTCCATGGCGATAACGGCGCCGGTATCGGAGCGAGCCACCAGACCGGTTGGAGTGGCCTGGCCGCGTCGTTCATACATTTCTTCGGCAGCCTCGATGCGAAACGTCTGCTTGAAGGCGGCAAGCGCGCCGCTTTCGAGAGAAAGCCGGCCAGTCGCGTGGGATACGCGGCGTAGCTTCCAGAGACTGGCGGCAGCATGCAGAAGACCGATGTGAGCGGCGTGACTCGGCGCAGGATCTCGTGGCGCGTGATAATATCCACCCATGAAGCATCGCCTCTTATTGGCTCTGGTTCTGGCCGGATTCATTCGCGCCGAAGATCAAAAAGTGATTCAGCTCGCCGACATTCTTGCCTGGAAACGCATCGTCAGCCCCAACATTTCGGGCGACGGGCGGTGGTTCGCCTACAAACTCCAGCCGAACGAAGGCAATTCGGAGGTCGTGATCCGGTCGCTCGCGGACGGCAAAGAAATGCGCTTCCCGATCGGGGAGCAGCCGCGCATCGAACCCAACTTCGCCGCGCCGCCGCCTCCTCCTCCGCGCGATTTGCAGATTTCAGAAGACTCGAAATGGGCCGCTTTTCTCGTCTATCCGGCGCAAAAAGAGGCAAAATCGCTCAAAAAACAGCGCAAACCCGTGCAGAGCAAGTTGATGCTTGTCGAACTCGCGACGGGCAGCACGAAAGAGTTCGATAAGGTCCGGCGTTTCGCTTTCGCAGGCGAGCGATCGAACGCGATCGCGATGCATCTCTATGCTCCGACGCCCCCGGCGCCTACAGCCCCGGGTGCGGCGGGACAGGGCGGCGGGCAGAATGAAGATCGCCCCCAGGGCTCCGACATGATTATTTACAACCTGGCTGCCGCGAGCGAACTGAATATCGGCAACGTGAGCGATTTCGCGTTCGACAAGAAAGGCAATTTCCTCGCATGGATCATCGACGCCCAGGACAAGGCCGGCAACGGAATCCAGGCGATGAACATGGAAACGGGCGCGGTGATTCCGCTCGATAGCGCCAAGGCGAGCTATAAAGGGATCGGCTGGACGGAAAAGGGCGACGGGCTCGCGACGCTGCGCGGAGTGGAAGACAAGGCGTGGGAAGAAAAGCGGTACACGCTCGTCGCGTTCAAGAACTTTTCCACGGCAAAGCCGGAAAAGGTCATTTTTGATCCGGCCAAAGACCGATCGTTCCCGGCCGGCATGACGATCTCTCCGAATCGGAATCCGTTCTGGATGGCGGATCTTTCGGCGGTGACGTTCGGTATTCACGACATGCATCCGAAGAAGAAGGGCGGCGCAGACGACAAGGATAAGCCGGACGCAAAGGCGGATGACGATCCGGACAAGCCCGACATGGTGATCTGGCATTGGAAAGACAAACGTCTTCAGCCGCAGCAGCAGGTACAGGAGAATCAGGACAGGAACTTCAGCTACCTGTGCGTCTATCGTCCGGCGGAGCAGAAATTCTTGCGGCTCGCCGATGAAGACGTGCGCCAGGTGGCGGCGACTGCCGACTACAAATATGCCGTGGGCACCGATATTCGGAATTACGAATTGGAAGGCAGCCTCGATGGCAGGCGGTACGAGGATGTGTATGCGGTGAATCTTGCCACGGGCGAACGGAAGATCGCGCTCAAAAAGGCGCGCTATGTTTTTGGGACTTCGCCGGACGGAACGCACATTCTCTATTACGACGACGGGACGTTCTACACTTTCGATCTCGGCACAGGCCAGTCGTACAACATTACGAGGCAGATTGCCGCGGATTTTGTCGATACCGAAGATGATCACAATGTCGTGAAGCCGCCGCGCCGGCCCATCGGGTGGTCGAAGGACTCGTCGGCGGTTCTGCTCTTCGACGGCTGGGACGTCTGGAAGGCTCCCGCGCACGGCGGTGCGGGCGTGAATCTGACGGGCAACGGAAACAAGGACAAGATTCGATACCAGACCCGTTTCAGACTCGATCCGGAAGAGAAGGGAATCGATCTCTCGCAGCCGATCTACTTCGCCGCATACGGCGAATACACGAAAAAGGGCGGCATCGGCGTCATCCAACCGGGCAAGGCGGGGATCCAGATGCTGCACTGGGATGACGCGCACTATCAAACCGTCCTTAAAGCGAAACACGCGGACGTCTATCTCTACACGCGTGAGACGAGCCAGGATTTCCCGAATTTCTACTTATCCAACGCAAAGCTCGAAAACGGGCAGCGTATCACTGACGCGAATCCCCAGCAGAAGGACTTCCTCTGGACGAAGGGCGTCCGTGTGATCGAGTACACCAGCGACAAGGGTGACAAACTTCAGGGCACGCTCTACCTCCCGGCGAATTATCAGCCTGGCAAGACCTACCCGACGATCACTTATATTTACGAGAAATTGACCGAAGGGACGAACGTCTATCCCTTCCCGACGTTCAACGGCTTCAGTACTTCGGTCTACACGAGCAACGGGTACGCCGTGCTTACTCCGGACATTGTATATAAGGTCAACGATCCGGGCATGTCGGCGGTATGGTGTTTGGTTCCCGCGGTGAAGGCGGCGGTGGCGACCGGCATTGTCGATCCGAAGCGCGTCGCGCTACACGGACATTCGTGGGGCGGATACCAGACCTCGTTCACCGTGACGCAGACGAATATTTTCCATGCGGCGATCGCGGGGGCTCCGCTGACGGACATGATCGCCATGTACAACGCCGTGTACTGGAACACGGGGTCCGCAAACCAGCCGATTTTTGAAAGCAGCCAGGGACGGTTCACGTCGGGTCCCTGGGACAACCTTGAAGCCTATCAGCGGAACTCACCGGTGTATCACGCCAAGAATGTCCAAACGCCGCTCGTGATTTTGCACAACGACAAAGACGGCGCGGTCGATTGGACGCAGGGGATTGAGTATTTCAATACGCTGCGCAGGCTGGGGAAGCCCGTGGCCATGCTGCAATACAAAGGCGAGAATCACGGGCTGCGTAAGCCGGAAAACATGAAGGACTATACGGTTCGCATGAAGGAGTTTTTCGATTATCAGTTAATGGACCGGCAGCCGCCGAAGTGGTGGACCGAAGGTGTGCCGCTGCTGAAGTTGAAGGATGAGATCGAGGAGCGGACCAAGGCGATCTCGAAGACGGCGGGAGCGGCCAGCGGCGGACAGAACTGACCCTGCCGCAAGCCGCCGCGCGCGTGTTGCGGAGCGGAAGCTTCGCGCCCCGGTCAGTCCGCCCTTCTTTAGAATGCGGGGCGATTCGGCGGCGGATGCAGTTCGTACCCCTGCGGAGGCTCGCCGCCGAGCAGATAGCGCACGAAATAATCCCAGCGCCGCCGGACCATGTACGGCTCGTTGCCGAATCCGTGGTTGCGATTCGGCAGCAGCAGGAGATCGAAATCCTTATTCGCCTTGATCAGCTCATCCACCACCAACAGCGTGTTATAAGGAGGAACATTGTTATCCATCGTTCCGTGCGCAAGCAGCAGATGCCCTTTGAGATTTTTCGCCTGTAGCTGATTCGCCTGATTGTCGTAGTTCGTCGTGCCGTCTGGATTCTTCTTCAGCAGGCCCTGCCACTTTTCGCCCCAATCGTCTTCATATTCGCGATTATCGTGATTGCCCGCCTCTGAGATTCCTACCTTGAAAAAATCGGGATAACGGAACATCGCGTCTGCCGCCGCGTAGCCTCCGCCGGAGTGGCCGTAGATTCCCGCGCGGTCCAAATCGATCCACGAATATCTCTGCGCGAGCTGCTTCATCCCCGCTACTTGATCCGGCAGTGTGTTGTCGCCCATGTCGCCGTAGTAGGCTTCGTGAAACTTTTTCGATCGCCACGGCGTGCCCATGCCGTCGAGTTCGATCACGACGAACCCGAGCTCAGCCAAAGACTGCGCATCGCCGCGGCCCGCGTTGAAACTTCTCCCGCCGACACTGCCCGTTTGTGGACCGGGATAAATATGGTTCACGATCGGATACTTCTTCTTGGCATCGAAATTCGTCGGCTTGTACATCAGCCCATACAGGTCCGTCACTCCGTCGCGAGCCTTCACCGTGAACGGAGCCGGCGGCTTCCAACCCGTTGCGAGCAGCTTTGAGATGTCCGCCCTCTCGATCGTGGAGATCAACTTCCCGTTTTCGTCCCGGACCACGCTGACGGATGGAACGTCGGGCTTCGAATAATTGTCGACGAAAAACTTCCCCGAGGGCGCGAGCGAGACGTCGTGATTGGCGTCCTCCGGTGTCAACAGCTTGAGATTTTTTCCGTCGAATCCAATGCGGTAGAGGTGGGCGAAGTACGGGTCCCGCCCCTTCTCCTTCCCGACCGCTAAAAAATACAGCACGCGGTTCTTTTCATCGACCCGCAGCAACTGCGTGACGTTGCCTTCGCCCGCCGTGATCTGATTCTTCAGCTTGCCGTTGGTGTCGTACAGGTAAAGCTGGCCCCAGTTGTCGCGCTCGGAGAACCAGATAATCTCGTTCGACGCCGAAAGATATCGCCAATTGATTCGGCCGTTGCCCGATTCGTAAAACGTCGCCGCTTCTTCTTCGAGAACGTCGCGCACCTCGCCCGTCGCGGCGTTCGTAATGCGAAGTTGCTCCTTTTTGTGGTCGCGGGAGGTAGAAACAAACGCAATTTGCGATGCATCGGCGCTCCATTGAACGTCTCCCCATTCGCCTCCGCGGCATGCGATGTCGTCGCAAAGGCTCGAACGATGCTGATCCGGCGGCATCTTCAGCCGCACGACGTTTGGATCGAGAACATCGATCACGACGCGCTGAATCGTCGTCACTGTCTCGTCCCCTGGCAGCGGATATTTCCATGCGCGGAGTTCTGGATGGCCAACTTTCGTGCTTACCAGATACATGTCACCCACGCCGCGTTGATCCTGCTGAAACGTCGCGATCTTCTTCGAATCGGGCGACCACTGGACGATCGGCCGGTCGCTTGTCGACCAGCCCGCGTTGTCGGTGGCGTAGCCGAAATCTTTGACGCCGTCCTTGGTCAGTTGGGTTTCCCTGCGGGTTGCGATGTCGCGCGTCCAGAGATTGTTGTCGCGAATGAAAACAGTGCGCTTCTTATCCGGCGAAATCGATTCGGGCGTGCCGAGCCGCCCTCCGCGGCCACGGCCATTTCCCGCGGCGGGTTGCGACGCGCATTTCCACTCCGACGTATCGCAGCTCCAGCGCCTGTTTTCGATCGTGAACGACACCACCGGACCATTCAACTCGATTTCATTCACCGGCAGATGATGTGCGTCGTATGTAGCGCCGGCGGCGGACGACAGAGCTACCGCGAGCTTCCCATGATCGAACGCGGGTGTTCGCGTCCCCTTCTCGGGATCCACAATAATGAATTCGCTCCCTTCGGGCGTCGTGGTGCGATACCAGAATCGTCCGTCGTCGAGCCACGTTGCCCGCACAGGCCCGTTGTAAACCAGCGGATTCGTGTTGTAGCCCATGAACTTCTCCGCGCGCGCGTAATCGGCAGCCGTGAATCGCTGCGCCATGACGGGAAGAGAGGCCAAAATCACCAAAACTGAGCGCTTGAACATGTGTAGTTATTCTAAGCCTACGCGCGCCGTCAAGCACATCGCCTGAGTGGGGGTTTTTGGCACGCGATGCTACACTAAAAAATAAATGACATACGACGTAATCGTCATCGGGAGCGGTCCCGGTGGTTATTCGGCGGCCGTTCGCGCGGGTCAGTACGGTCTCAAAACCGCGATCGTAGAGAAGGACCCGAAGCTCGGCGGCACCTGCCTTCATGTTGGATGTATTCCGACCAAAGCCTTCCTCCACGCAGCCGACGTTTGGGAGCGTTTCCAAAACCCGGAAGAAGACGGCATGCATTGCGAAAATGCGCGCCTTGACTTCCCCCTGGTGAGCGATCGCAAAAATAAGATTGTCGCCAAACACGCCAAGGGCGTCGAGTTCCTGATGAAGAAGAACAAGGTCGACTGGATCAAAGGCTTCGCGCGCCTTGCCGGTCCGGGCCGGGTCGAGGTCACTGGCGAACAGGGCACGCAAATTCTCGAGACGAATAATATCGTGATCGCGACGGGCTCGGAAGCGCGAATGCTCCCGGGATTGCAGCCCGATCCGCAGCGAATCCTCACCAATATCGAAATCCTCAACTTGCGCGAGGTTCCCAAGACGATGGGCATCATCGGCGCCGGCGCCGTCGGTGTCGAGTTCGCCTCCTGCTTCCACCGCTTCGGCACGAAGGTCACTGTTTTCGAGATGCTGCCTCGCATTGTGCCGCTCGAGGACGAAGAGGTTTCCAAGGAACTGGAGCGGCTCTTCAAGAAGAGCGGCATCCGCGTCGAAACCGGCGCGCGCGTCGAAAATGTCCAGAAATACGACGGCGGAGTCTGCTTTTCCGCCACGTTCTCAAACGGCAAACAGGAACAGTTCGACGTCGAAACGCTGCTGGTGGCCGTGGGCCGCAAGGCGATGATCGATAATATCGGCGTCGAGGGCACCCGGATTCAGATCGAGCGCGGGTTCATCAAGGTGGACGAATTCCAGCGCACGGGGGAACCCGGCGTCTATGCGATCGGAGACGTTGTGCTCGGAACGCCATTGCTTGCGCATGTCGCCACCGCGGAAGGAATGGTCGCGATCGGCCACATCGCGGGAAAGAAAGTCACGCCGATCAATAAGAATCGCATTCCCAACGCGACTTATACTGAACCCGGCATCGGCAGCGTGGGCCTCACCGAAGCACAGGCCCGCGCCGCCGGATACAAGGTGAAGGTCGGCAAGTTTCCCTTCATGGCCGACAGCAAAGCGAGCATTCTCGGCCGGCATGACGGATTCGTCAAGGTCGTGGCCGACGAGACCTACGGCGAAATCCTCGGCGTCCATATCATCGGACCGGAGGGATTCGAGCTGATCAGCGAGGCCGTAGCCGCCATGAACGCGGAAGCTACGGTGGAAACGATGATGGCGACGATCCACGCCCATCCGACGCTGTATGAAGCCGTCGGCGAGGCGTTCAATGCGGTTTACGGATTAGCGATTAATGCCTGAGTTGCAAGAAGCGGCTGCGCAGTGCCTGGTGACCGACCTTGGCCGAATGCCATATGGCGCGGCCTTCGATTTACAGCGCAAACTGGTAGAGCAGAGAAAGCGCGGCGAAATTGCGGACCAACTCCTGTTCGTCGAGCATCCGCATGTCGTCACCATGGGTCGCAACGCTCACGAAAAAAACATTCTGGCGAGCCCCGAAATGCTGGAACGTGCGGGAATCGAGTTGCATGAAACCGACCGCGGCGGTGATGTAACTTACCACGGGCCCGGACAGATCGTCGGCTATCCGATCTTCGATCTTCGTGAATGGAAACGGGATGTAGTCGCCTACATTCGCGGGATCGAAAACGTGCTGATCGGCGCGTTGGGTTCGTTTGGCATTTTTTCCTATCAGGATCCAGCGGGTACCGGCGTTTGGACGGATTCGGGAAAGATTGCGGCGATCGGCGTTCACATCAGCCGCTGGGTCACGTCGCATGGATTCGCGCTGAACGTGGAGACCGACCTGAACTACTTCAACTACATTGTTCCCTGCGGGCTGGCGAAGCCGGTGACGTCCATGCGGGCGCTCGGCTGCCAGGCCGGACGGAGTGAAGTCATCCGCGCTCTCGAACTGAGCTTCGGGCGCGTATTTAATCGAGTGATGGAGAGATCATGATTGACGTCGTCATGCCCCAAATGGGCGAAAGCATTGTCGAAGGAACGCTGACCAAGTGGCTGAAGAAAGCCGGCGACCACGTCGAGCGCGATGAGCCGCTCTTTGAGATCTCGACGGATAAAGTCGACACGGAAATCCCGTCGCCCGCCGCCGGCACGCTTTCGGAAATCATCATTGAGGAAGGCAAGACGGTCGGGATCAATACGGTCGTGGGAAGAATCAGCGACGGTGCAGGCGGCGCCGCTGCCGCTCCGCCGGCTCAGCCCGCTGCGGCGCCGGCCCCTGCTCCTCAGGCCGCTGCTCCGAGTCCGGCTCCGCAGGCTCCCCCGCCTCAGACCGCTGAGCCCGTTGCGACCGTGGTGGAAGAGACTGCCGGTCCACTCTCTCCGCTGGTGCGAAAGATGGCGCGGGAAAATAATGTCGATCTCGCGCAGGTGCGTGGAACCGGCGCCGGTGGACGCATCACGAAGCAGGACCTGGAGGATTACATCGCATCGCGCGCCAGGCCAGCCGCTCCGGCGCCCGAACCGGCGTATGCCGCTCCGCGGCCTCAAGCTCCGACGCCTCCACCGCCGCAGCCCCAGGCTCCGCCGCCTCAGACAGCGGTGCAGCACGTGGTCTCCGTTCCTCCGCCTCCCCCTCCTCCGCCACCCCAGGCGATCAGCTTCTCCGCTGCGACTCGTGTCGAGCCCATGAGTAATATGCGGAAGAAAATCGCCGAACACATGGTGTTCTCTAAGCACACCTCCGCGCATGTGACCACGGTCCACAAAGTGGATATGACCCGCATTGCGAAGATGCGCGATAAGGTCAAGGCAAGTTTCCAGGCTCAGTACGGATTCGGGCTGACTTTCCTGCCATTCATCCTGCGGGCCGCGACCGCGGCCATCCGCCAGTACCCGATCTTCAACGCATCGATCCAGGGCACCGACATCCTGTACCACCGCGACATCAATATCGGCATCGCGGTCGCCCTCGAAAACGGCCTGATCGTTCCCGTCATTCGCAACGCCGACGAGAAGAACATCGTCGGGTTGCAGCGCTCGATTACGGATCTCGCCGCGCGATCGCGCTCGCGTCAACTTCGTCCCGATGAAGTTCAGGACGGCACGTTCTCCGTCACAAATTTCGGCAGCTTCGGCAGCGTCTTCGCCACCCCCGTGATCAATCAGCCGCAGGTCGCAATCCTTGGTGTCGGCGCTGTCGACAAGGAGCCGGTCGTCGTCGATGATGCGATCGCGATTCGATCCATGTGCTACCTCGCGCTGACCTTCGATCATCGCCTGATCGACGGCGCCCTGGCGGATCAATTCACGGGCAAGGTCAAGCAAGTCCTCCAGGAGTGGGCCGAAGAAGTAATGTAGGCCGGACGGCGGGATTCGCCCCGCCATCGTTATGCGCGAATTCCCGGCCGAAATCCGGGCTAAAGCCCCGCGCGGGATGAATCCCGGCGTCCCAGGATGCCGATACCGGTCAGCCCTGCCGCGGCGAACAGCAGCGTCGCCGTTTCCGGCACCGCCTCCAGTGGCACCGTCCCTGCGATCGGCTCGGCAAAAGGTTCATTGATGTACTGCAAGCCCTGAAACAGGTTGCTCAGGTCGGAACTGATCGTGATGACTGCCGGACCAGATCCAATCACGTTGAAGTGAAGCGTCGCAAGGATCAGCGGCTCCGGTTCTCCGGGAAGGATCGCGAGACCGCTCGCCGCTCCGAACACATCCGTTCCTGGTTCAGTGGTGGCCGCATCGAAGGACGGGCCCGCAGTCGCCCCGAGGAAGGAAATGACCGAAGGATTATCGATGGCGATATCGAATCCATAGGAGATAATGCCGTCCGTAGTTGTGTCGCGGCCATCGAAGAGGCCGGTCGCCTCCACAGTCACATCGAAAGCGGCGCTTGCAACCGATGGACCGCTCACAAACACCGTAACGGCCGAGGCGCGCGCCCCGAACATGCACATCATCGCGGCGCAGAGAAGAATGGATTGTTTTTTCATTGAGCCAGAACCCTTGTCATTGATTGAATGCGCGATACAAATTCAGCCACATCCTGTAATCGTTGGGCGAGATCACGCCGTCGCCGTCGAAATCCATGCGCCGATCCACCTGCGACGCAGGCTTGCCGTAGCTGGCGACGATCAGATCGCGATCCGACAAATCCACTACTCCGTCATCGTTCAGGTCGCCGGCCAGGGTGTTCAGCGCCACGACAAAAGGATCGTGATCGGAGGCTGCGAACTCATCCGGCGCGAAGTATGCGGTCTGAGCGGCCGCGCTCTTTGAACTGCTGTTGAGAGCCTCCAGCGCTTCCGGCTCATCGGCGTTCACATGCAACTCGATGACGTTCTTGATCAGCGGAAGGAACGCCGGGTTGACCAGTGCATGATCGAGATAGCCTGATTCCGATCCGAAATTGAATGAGGACGCATTCGGCCCGATCAGCATTTGAATCAGGTGTTTGTACCCGCCGGCCAGGAAAGACTGGATCGGATCTTCGCCGAAGTAGGAGTTGTAATCGCCGATCAGAATGTACTTCCGATTCGCGCCCGCCGGATCGCTGGTGGGATTCCCAGCCAGCCACCCTTGTACAGCGTTCGCCATTGAAAGCCGCATCCCGTTGCAGTTCCCCTGGAATGGATCGTCGCTTGCGCCGCCGCAAGCGCTGCCCTTTGACCGGAAATGATTCACCACGAGCGTGAACGTCTGGCTGTCGGCTTTCGCGCCCGCCGCCGGTTTGAACGTCTGCGCGAGCGCCGGACGATTCTGATCGTTCTGATTCAGAAGCGCCGCGAGGCCGACGGGAGTCACCTTTGCCGCATCGTAGATGATCGCGTTGCGAATCGCGTCCGTGCCATTGCCCGTGATGTCGCCCCCCGCGACGTTCGCCGGATTGATGGTATCGATGAACTGATAGTTGCGGCCCGTTGCCGTCGCCAGATTCGTCGTCAGGTCGCTGACGGCCGCGTTCGTGTATGTCCCGCCGCTCGTCTGGCCGTTCGCGAAGTTCTGCACTTCGCTCAGGCCGTAGACGTCCGCATTGAGTTTGCTGAGTTCGGCGATGACTTTTGCGCGCTGGTTCGCCAGTTCCTGCGCCGTCTGCGCGCCACGGCTGCCGAGCGTCGTGAAGAAGTTCAGCACATTCGCGCTTGCGACGCGGAAGCGTCCTCCCATCGTCGATGTAATCGTAGCCGTGTCCGGCCGGGGATTCGGCGAATTCGAGAACGTCACCGCGCTAGTCGGCTGAATCCGGTATGACCCGAAACGATCATCCAGAATTCCGATCAGAGGCGACGGTGTTCCCCCGTTCGGATTCACCAGGGCTCCGACGCGCAGCGTGTTGCCCGCGCTCAGTCCCGGCGGCGGATACGGCGCCAGACCGCCTCCGTTCAGGTTCGCGTTCGAAGATGTGCTGCCATCGTCGAGCGAGATCAGACTGCGGCTGTTGAGATCCGCCGCGCCCGCCCATCCCGATGATCCCGGCGTCTGCGTCGGCTGGAATAAAACATGGGGCGCCAGATCGATCTGCCCGAATCCGCCCAGGTTAAAGCTGCCCGTCACCACGAGCTGTTGCGTAAATTGCACCCGCATTCCTTCATACCGCTCATACGTCGAAACGCTGTCGACGGGCAGCGAGATCGTCACCGGATCGGGAAGCGTGTTCCCGGTGCTGCAAATCGTCGCGTTCGAAGTCGATCCGAGCTCCGTCAGGTTCGAAACCAGAGAGCCCGTCGCCGATTGAAACTCCGCGACCGTTCCGCGAATTCGCACCCGATCTCCGGCATTTACCGCCGGGCTATTCGCGAACACGAAGATGCCTTCCGACGTCGCCGGATCGCCGTCCTGCGTGGCGGCCGGTTCTTCCAGATAGAATCCGTTCAATTTTGAAGAGCCTTGGAAAGCCCCGACGACGATCCCTTCAATGTCGACAACCTGACCCGCCAGCGGGCTTGTTGCACCCGAGCCCTGAACGGAGTGAATCGGGGTCGCGGCCGCGCCGCACGTCGAGTTCAGAGCAATCAGCACCACCAGGCTGATATTGAAATTTGCCGATCGGCTCTGATCGTCGGCCACAGAGCATGGCAGCGTGTATCCTCCCACTGCCGTACCGGCCCCAACCGCCGCCAGAAAACTGAACGTATTTGCCGTCACCGGAAGAGATTGCGCCGCCGGCCCCCCGATTGCCGTGAGGTCGCAGACCACGGTGAAGCTGGCTGACGTGGGATTTTGTCCCGGCGTGATCGTTCCTGAAAGAGTTGTTGTCTGCCCCGGGCTGACGGGCGATGGCGAGGCCGTACCCGTTGCGGCCGGGCTGATCGACAAGTTGCTTGTCCCGGCGCTGAGGCTGAAATCGTCGATCGCATTGCCGTCATCGCTGCCGCCGCTGTCCGCATCCGTCCAACGGATCCAGAACGTCGCGCCGTTGGGGATGATTAGATTCGAAATCGTCCCGCTGATCGCGATCCGGCAGTTGCTGGCGTTTCCGTTCGTTGCTACATTCTGCGTCGAAGAGCAGGCATCGCCAAGGCTCGAATAATCGAGGGCGGCCACTTCCGTGAATGTTCCCGACGTCAGGCTGGTCGCGTTCGTGCTGTAGGCGAACGTCAATCCTTCGCCCGAAGTCGCCGTGCCGCGCCGCCACATCTCGGCCGTGTAGGAGATCGTAATCGAGGTGATCACCGACCCTGTGTTGTTCGTGAACTGCGCTCCGTACTGGATCGGCGCGGCGGTCCCACTGCCCACGCTCCCCAGCGCTCGCTCGGCCGAACCGCTCGCTCCGAAGCTATAGGCTCCCCCTGCATTGCTCGATCCCGTGCCCACCACGTACGCTCCGTCGGCCGCGGAACTCGTGCCGGTTTCGGTGAGATACCATCCCGTGGGCAAGGCCGTCGAAGGTGATGTCGTGGAACTGAGCGTGTCGAAATTCTGGGTGACCGTCGTTCCTGTCATCGACACGGATCCGCTTCCGGACGATCCGGTCGCGAACGCGCGGCCAGTGAGCAGACACGACGCCAAGGCAATGAACAGACGGGTCTTCCCGAATCGATTCACGTGGATTAACTCCTCCGAAGGTGCGATCTGAAGATCAACAACGAAACGCAGGGTAGCAAGCCGAAACTCCAGATTCGTGAGATCTTCGTTACAATTGCGTCACGCCTTCTAAAAAGGGTCGGACGGACAGTTTGACCGGCGATTCGCCCGCGCGCCGGAACATAGCAGGCCATGAAGGCGGCGCAAAAAAAAACGCTCCTGACGTGCCGGCGGCTTCCACCTTCCAGAAACTGCCTGAGTCTAATTCACTCCCTGAAATACGCAGTTAGTAGTTGCAGATGAATTTTTGCGCCGAGTATTCCCGCGCGTCTCAGGAGCAACTCTTCGGCACGGCCAAGCGCGTGAACCTGTGGCTGCTGATTGAACATTCCGGCCGGTGGGAGAAGGAAGCCGCACAGAGCCTTCCGCCCGAAGCACGAACCTGGTACGAACAGCTTCGGTCTCGATTTCCCAAAATGCGGCTTGCCCTGATCCGGCAGGACCGGCCAACAGCGCCTCCGCTGTCCGGATTCCTCGCCGCTGCCTGTGAACGGGTACCGAGGCTTTTTTCCTTTTCGTTCCAATCGCATCACGAGCTTCCTTCGCTCGATCTGGATCAAATCCTCGCCGGCCCGCCGTCGCATCGTCAACTTTTTCTCGTCTGTACCCATGGAACTCACGACCGCTGCTGCGCCAAATTCGGCAACTCGTTGTTCGATGCCATGCAATCGGTAGCAGGCGGCGATGCCTGGCGCGTTTCGCACGTAGGCGGCTGCCGTTTCGCTCCGAATGTAGTCGTTCTGCCGGAAGGAATTGTCTACGGACGCGTGGAAGCCGCGGACTGCGAAATGATCCGGCAGGCGTCCCGTACGGCTCGCGTGATTCCGCGGCTGCTCCGAGGGCGAAGCTCGTATGACCATCCCGCGCAGGCGGCGGAATATTTCCTCCGGAAAGAATTTCCGGATATCCCTGACCTGGAACTGAGATCGAGCCGGGAATCGCGCAATGAATGGATCTGTGACTTCGATCGCGGCGATGCCCGATTCACGGTCAGATTGACGTTTGAGGACGCCGGTGTCTCCACGTTTAAGTCCTGTTCGGCGGCAGATCCTTGCCCGCGGGGCGGATACCGCCTGATTTCATGCACCCGCGAAGCACTCAATCCGGAGCGAATTTGAACCATGGCATGTGAAACTCAGCAGCAGAATCTGCAAGCCCTGCAAGCGATGCGCGCTCGCATCCAGCAGCAAATGCAGAACCCGAATCTTAGCGCGCAGGCTCGATCGCAGTTGCTCGCTCAATTCAAGCAAATCGGGCCTTCGATTACAGCGGCGCAGAACGCGTTGAACCAGTGTCTGGCGCAGAATCATCCGCCGCCTCCGCCAAAGCTCCAACCGGCGTCGATCCTGAGCATCACTCCGATTCTTCCGGATTCGGTGCCGAACATGATCGCAAAACGCAACAGTCTGCTGCTGTCGATCACTGAAAAAAAATTCCCGTCCGAGGTCGGCAGAGAGTGGATTCAAACTCTCGCGCAGAACGAAGACTACGACGATCAAATCGTCTCCTGTTGCGGCTGGATGGTGCATCCGCGGGACGTCAACGGCGATTTCGAGTTCTCCCATCCGTTCGGCTACGATTGGGAGTTCAGCCTCGCGTTGGACAAGCCCGCGGGCGCCGCTGAAGGCCCCTATGATTTTCTTCTAAGTCCTGGCAATAAGGTCAATCCCGCGTTGTTTCCGCCGGACCAACAATCGGAGCAGGCTGCCGACGAACAGCGCGCGCAAGCGTTGAACCTCGATTTCCCGCTGGGATTGCTGGGAGTCGAGATGGACGGAAGCCTTGTGCCTCAGCAGTTCAAGGATAATTCTCCGGAAGGCGCGCGCGCCGCTGTATTCGGCCGGTGGATCATCGATACCGCGCACGACATGCATCGCGCGGAGATTCACCCGCCGCTCCTGGCGGTTTCCGCTACCGTCACCTCGGCCACCACTACACGCGCGCTGTTCACCTCCCGGGCATTCCTCGTTTCGGAGCTCTACACCACCGACCAGGACTCGCTCTACAAGGATTCGGGCGGCAACGACGGCACATTCTATTCTCATCTGGTGAACGAAATCGTCAAGATCGACACGCTGCGATCCACCCTGATCGAGGCCCATCCCAAGATCAAAGAAAAGCCGATGCGCGGATCGCACGTGATGCGCGTCCAGGTTCGTCCGCCTGCGCTGCCGCCGAGCCCGGCGCCCATTACAACGAACGTGCTGGAAGTGTCCTATCGCTTCACGGTGCGGACTGGAGTTCGCGTTCAACTCACTTCGCCTGCGCGGGACACAATCGAAGTAGCCATTACTCTCGATTCGAGCACATATAAGCCGCCGCCTTTGCCGGCAAATTACGGGTATCGTTATTCGGTCGATCAATTGAAAAAAGAAAACGCCGACGTCGGCAGCGCATATCTCGACGTGGAAGTCCTCAGCGGAGCGATTCATCTGCTCGTGGGCGACCTGGTCGGTGCCGCCGCGATCGAAGGATTCCTCGAACGCGGTATTCAAGGCGACCTTTACGATCTTCACAAAGGCGACGTGGCGATTCTGACGAACAGCGGCGCCGTTCTGAACGCCCTCGCAACCAGCATTCCCCCCAACGCTGGCATCACGGTCGATGATAACCAGATCTACCCGGTCACCGGCTGGGTCGAAGCGAAATGGGTGCCCGCGACGTCCGTGGTTACGACCGCCGGTCTTGGTACGCAAACTACGCCTCCGGTGCACACAACTCCGCCGCCCGATAACACGGCGAAGCCGCCCTCGAATAAGCCAACACAGCCAGGAAAGCCACCCATCAAGCCTTTCTGAAATGCGGCGGTATATAATCGGTCGCTGTGATCCGCGTCTTGGCTTTCGCCGCTCTATTCGCAATGCTCCCGCGCTTTGCGCCCGGACAGCAGGGAGACGAAGCGGCGATTCGTGCGATTGTCAATCACTGGCGGGACACATGGGAAAAATTTGACGCTTCTGCTCTGGAGGGCGATTACGCGGAGAATGCGGACTGGCTCAACGCATTCGGCGTCCGGATCGAAGGCGGCCCGAAGATTGTTGCCTTCATGCGGCAGATGGTCAAACGTCCGAACGTTCAGGGGCGCCATACGAATTGGGAGGAGCCGCGGATCCGGTTCCTGCGTCCGGATGTTGCGGTCGCTTACCTGGACTATAAGACCGTCGGCCATAAACTGCCGAATGGAATCGAAATGCCGCAGCGCAATACCCACAGCACGTGGGTGCTGGCCAAGGATGCTGGTGGATGGCGCATAGCGTCCCAGGTAATCTACGATGACAATTCGAGTGCAGCCGCTGTACCGCCGGGCAGCCGCCCGCAATGATTCACATCGTGTTTGCCACACCACAATCGGCGGCCGCCCGATTCGGCTCCCGCGGGGCTTCGCCAGCCCGAATTATCGGGAATGCCGCAACGCGGAGCTACTTAGATTCATCAAACAAATAGGAGTAAGTTGATGAATCTCATCCTTCTGGTGGTCTTAGTCTCGGAGGCCTGCATCGGCATTTGTGCGTGGCTTTCGCCCCAATGGTTGCGATCGGTTGCCGCTCATCTGCTGGCGAGAGCGGATGTCCTTGAATTGACGCGAAAGGAAGAGCGCCGGCGGCTCCAATTCTGGAACGCCGAACTTGGTCTCGAAGCGAGAGATAACGAAACGCCGTCTGCCAGTGGCTCGCTCCCTGTGCGAGTCCTTGCCCGGCACTGAAGCTGCGCCGCGGTCCTAATGGCTGTGTCTCGGTTCCTGATGCTCAAGCATGTAGACATCTACCGCTTCGCGGTCCCGCTGCGCGCGAGAGGGCGGTAGAAAAGCGTGCCTCGCCCCCGGGAACACGAACTCTGACGCCGCATGCCACTCCTTCTCGGAAGAAGCAGCGTCGGAGTGCTCCTCAGCCCGCGGTTGCCTAGGCGGTTCGGCTTTGATCCCGCCAAAGCCCCAGCATACGAGCCCTCCCAAAAGCCAGTGCATGATCCCCAGGAAGATGAGCGCGTGCTCTTGAGTCCGGGTCAGATCTCCAAAAATGATGTTGCTGACGGCAACCACACCACAAGCCACACCGACATAAAGCCACCAAAGTACCCATCTGCGAACGTGAAATGTGTGGGAGCGGGTCTCGCGCCGTCTGGTCCTGAGAATTGGCTGCATCGCAGCTTTCTCCTCTGGCTATATTGACGTTTGCCGGGTCCCGAACGAATACGAAAATAATCGATATCGCTCGCCGAAGCGGTCGGCAATTCGCTGCCGCACATTCTGATGATCTTTCCCGCTGCGCGATCGGCGGAGATCCCCCGCAACTGGCTCGGCGAACAATCGCCCGAGCGGATGTTTGGCGCTGATCGGCAACTCAGCTCTTCTTGGACGTGACCGCGGAAAATTCCGCTACCGCCTGAGTGACTCGCGTGCTGCCGCACTCGGGGCACGTGATGCTGGCCCGATCAAGATCTGTCATGTGGAGCGTCTGCGTGAACTCCTTCTTGCAATCCTGGCAGGAAAACGCGTATTGGGGCATAATAACCGCTGCCTCCACCCACGATGATACCGCTCCCGATTGTTGCGGGAGTGCTTGCCCGTCCTGTTTTGTCGCGTTCGTGCGTTTCGCCGCGCCCGCGGCCGTTCCTCTTGGAACCGTTACACACACACTCGCTGCTCGAAACCGGAATCGTAACTTTATGCGAACCGGATCGCATCTCCCACTGCTGTTTTCCCTCCCGGCGTATGCGTGGGCCGCGCCGCAGGAGGATATCGAGCATCGAATTGACGCGCTGCTCAAGAGAATGACTCTTGAGGAAAAACTCGGGCAGATGTCGCAGTCCACCGATCTGGCAGCCCCGATCACAGACAAAATCAAACAACAGATTCGCGCCGGGCGATGGGGGTCTTTTCTGAATGCGGGTGGCCCCGCGGATCGCGCCGAAGCCCAAAGGATCGCCATGAGAGAAACCCGCCTCGGTATTCCGCTCATTTTCGGACGCGATGTGATTCATGGATACCGGACAATTTTTCCCATCCCTTTGGGCCAATCCGCAACCTGGGACGAAGACCTGATTTCCCAGGCCGCTCGCGAAGCGGCCCTCGAAGCTACAGCGGAGGGGATTCATTGGACATTTGCGCCCATGATCGACATCTGCCGCGATCCCCGTTGGGGACGCGTCGCCGAAAGTCTCGGCGAAGATCCCTATCTGACAAGCGTGCTGGGAGCGGCCATGGTTCGAGGATTTCAAGGCGACTCCCTGAATCGCGCCGATTCCCTGGCCGCCTGCGCAAAGCACTACGCCGGATATGGCGCGGCGGAAGGAGGCCGGGATTATAACAGCGCCTGGATCCCCGAAATCCTGCTTCGCGACGTCTATCTTCGCCCGTTCCGCGCCGCTCGCGACGCCGGCGTTGCCACCTTCATGACCGCTTTCAATACACTCAACGCAATCCCGGCCACCGGAAATCGATTTCTTTTGCGCGACATTCTCCGCAGCGAATGGAAATTTGATGGCGCCGTGGTCAGCGATTATCAGGCCATTCGCGAACTGACCGCCCACGGTTACGCAACAGGCCCGCCTGATGCGGCGCGCAAGGCGCTCCTCGCCGGAGTCGATTTGGAGATGGTCAGCACCACTTATTTCGATCATTTGAAGGCACTGCTTCAGGCCAACCTGATCGATATGAGAGAAGTGGACGAAGCGGTGCGAAATATTCTCCGCTTGAAGTTCAGGCTGGGACTTTTCGACGGACGGCGCCCGGCCGCCAAGCCCGGCATCGCAGCGTTGCCCGCCGCGGAACGCCTGGCAACAGAAAGCATGGTGTTGTTGAAAAATGCTGGCGGTTTGCTTCCGCTGAAGAAGACGATCGCCAAACTTGCGGTCATCGGACCGCTCGCCGACAGCCCGCCGGATCAGATGGGCACCTGGGCAATGGACGGAAACCCGCGCGATGTGAGAACGCCGCTCGCCGCGTTCCGCGAAATGCTCGGAAACGATCGCGTCGTTTACGCGTCCGTTTTGAAAAACAGCCGCGATATGTCCACTGCCGCTTTTGCGCAGGCGTTGCGCCTTTCGGCGCAATCCGACGCAGTCGTTTTGTTCCTGGGCGAAGACGCCACGATGTCCGGCGAAGCGCGATCGCGAGCTTTTCTCGGCCTGCCCGGGTCGCAAGAACAGCTTGTGGACCAACTCGCCTCAACCGGCAAGCCGTTGATCGCCGTCATTATGGCGGGCCGCCCGCTCACCTTTCACCGGACCGCCGAAAAACTCGGCGCGATTCTCTATGCCTGGCATCCGGGCACGATGGGCGGGCCCGCGATCGCTCATCTGATCTTCGGAGATTCTGTGCCCTCGGGAAAATTACCCATCTCATTTCCCCGTTCCGTTGGACAGGTGCCCATTTATTACGCGCATTTGAGTACCGGTCGTCCTCCTGGCCCGAACGATCTGGGAACTCCGATGGGCACTCCTGAGAATCCCAAGGATTACACCTCCAGATACATCGATCTGGACTTCACCCCGGAATATCCGTTCGGCTATGGTCTTTCTTACACAACCTTCCGGTATTCCGCGACGCGGGTTTCCGCGCCGGCGCTGGACTCGTCTGGAAGCATTGAGATCTCCGCCGATGTATCCAATACAGGCGGCCGCCCGGCCGATGAGATCGTCGAACTGTATGTCAGCGGGCCCGCGGGTGGAAGCGTCGCGCGGCCAGTCCGCGAGTTGAAGGGATTTAAGCGCGTTCACCTCGCGCCCGGAGAAACCAAGGCCGTCACGTTTTCGATCCGCCGCAGTAACCTTGCGTTCTACAACAATCGCATGGAATTTTCGGCCGAATCGGGCAGGTATCGCGCCTGGCTGGCGCCCGATTCGACGCGTGGCACTCCGGTTGATTTTGTTTTGAAATGACGTTGTGTGTGACAAGGCGGAGTCACAACGTAAGACAAGGATGCAACAGAGAGGATGCAACCGCCTTCAACGAGCAGCGCAGATTCGTAACTCCCTGCTGATTCTCCCAGTCTGGACCATCCGGCATGTTTATCGTTACGATCCGTTCAAATTCATCTGCCCGGATCCTCAAGCGCAATGTTCAACAAAAAGAACACGGCGACGTGAACGGGCGTCAAAACGCAAAGGTAGGAAAGCGTGACCAAAACGCTCAAAACGCCGTTGATTCTCACGTTGGCGATCGCTGGTTTTGGCGGCGCCGGACGCGCCGATACCGTCAAAAGCGACTACAACCATCAGCTCGATTTCGCGCAATTTCGCACCTACTCCTGGGGGCCGGTAAAAACCGCCGATCCGCTTTGGGTTGACCGGATCAAGCAGGACATCGACCAGGCCCTTCAATCGAAAGGATGGCAACTGGTTCCGATCGGCGGCGACACCACGATCTTTGCCACCAGTCAGGTTCATGATCAGCAGGAGTTGCAGACCAACTATGACAGCTTCGGTCCGGGCTGGGGAGGCGGCTGGGGCTGGCGCGGTTTTGGCTGGGGCGCCGCCGGCGGCTTCGGTGAAGCAACCACCACGACGGTGAATCAACCGGTCGCTGACCTGGTAATTGATATCTTCCACGGCGGCACCAAGGAACTAATCTGGCGAGGCATGGTCGAGCGCGACGTTTCTAATAAGTCGGAGAAAAACATCAAGGATATCGAGAAGGATATCGACAAACTGTTCAAGGATTTCCCGCCGAAAAGCAAGAAATAACGGAACAGGCGGGCCCATCCTTTTGGTTCCGTTTGCGTGTGTTCAAGGTGCCGCGCCGTATACGCGCCCTGGGAAAATCAAAAATATGCGGAAGAAGATTTTAGACGGACGCGCGGCTGAAGTCGATGTCGCTCCGGGGATCTATGATTGGCTCGATCTGCCGCGGATCGCGACAGTCGAGCTGAGCTCCGAGGACCCCCGCTTCCCCATCGAATCCGTTTTTGACGCCCACGAAGGAGTTGGTTGGCGAGCGAATCAGGACGGTGAACAGCTACTCCGCTTGATCTTTGAGGAGCCCGTCCGGCTCCATCACCTCCAGCTTCAATTCGTCGAGGAAGAACATGAGCGCACGCAGGAATTCGCAATCCGTTGGTCTCCGGCGCAAGGAGTTTCCCTAAAGGAAATCGTGCGGCAGCAGTGGACGTTCAGTCCGGGAGGCTCGACTCGCGAGGTCGAAGATTACGCCGTGAACTTGGAGAATGTCCGCGTTGTTGAGCTGTTCATCAGGCCGGATCTAACGGCAGGCCGGGGGAGAGCAACATTGTCGAAGTGGCGCCTTGCGTGATCGCTGCGCCATGAAATCTGCCCAACTGGCACTATGCCCAAGCGTTCACCGCTTCCACTTTCGCGCGGCGCGGTTTGATCTTGGCCTCCGGTTCGCTTTCAAAGTGATCCGATCACATAAAGACGAACTCGTCTGGGTCCGGGAATGGGAAAGCTCCCACGGACGAAGCTATCTCGGCCGGAACAGTATGTGCAACTGATTGAAAAGATGGCGGGGACGACGGGGCTCGAACCCGCGACCTCCGACGTGACAGGCCGGCGTTCTAACCAACTGAACTACGTCCCCGCAAGTCTGTCGGAGACTCCAGAATAACACACCACCCCGCCCCTCGCACGCATTCATGCAACTGAAATCAAGAAATTCGCGAGCAAAATGCTTTCTGGAAAGCACCCGTGGATTCTGTTATCCTTAGTACAGATGTGGTCCCAGCCTCCGCGCCAGCGGATTCCCGGCTCGAACCTCCTATCCCTGTCTTTTCCTGAATGAAGTCCAGCGTACAGATCAGCCGAGGCATTGAATCCCTCTTCGGGACGCGCGATGAAAATATCCGACTCATCGAAGGCGGCCTCAACGTCAAAACACGCCTGCTCAACGATTGCCTTGAAATCGAAGGCGACCCCGCGAGCGTCGCGCGAGCCGAAAACATTTTAACCGATTATGTCGCGCTCATCCGGGAAGGTCACGTCTTCAACAACGGCGATCTGAATAGTTTTCTGCGCGTTGTCACCGCTGATTCCGAAACAAGCCTCCGCAGCCTCGTTGAAAGCGGGAAACAGCGCAGCTTCGGCAAAAAAGTGATCGCGCCGAAGACGATGATGCAGCGCCGCTATGTTGACGCGATCGAGCGGCAGGACCTCGTCTTCGGCATCGGCCCGGCGGGAACCGGCAAAACTTATCTCGCTGTCGCCATGGCCGTTTCCGCGCTGGTTGCCAAGCGCGTCAGCCGCATTATCCTTACCCGTCCGGCGGTCGAAGCAGGGGAGCGGCTGGGATTTCTTCCCGGAACTTTGCAGGAGAAAGTCGATCCGTACCTGCGCCCGCTATACGACGCCCTGTACGATATGCTTGAAGCAGAAAAGATCGAAAAATTTCTCGAGCGGAATACAATCGAGGTGGCCCCCATCGCTTTCATGCGCGGACGCACTTTGAACGACAGCTTCATCATCATGGACGAGGCCCAGAACTGCACGCCGGAACAGATGAAAATGATCCTCACGCGCCAGGGTTTTAATTCGAAGATGGTCGTCACCGGCGATCCGACGCAGATCGATCTGCCCGGCGGCCTCCGGAGCGGTCTGATCGAGGTGATCGACGTCCTCCGCGGCATCGAAGGGATCGGCTTCGTGCACTTCGATGAACGCGACGTCGTGCGCCACAGCCTGGTCCAGAAAATCGTCAAAGCTTACGAGCGATACAACGAGCAAATCGGCGCCAGCCGCCAACTGTCGCTCAAACTTACCGATCAGCCGATCGACCCGCCGCCTCCAAGCCCGGAAAATCCAGCCGCCTGAGCGGCCCCCATGTCTCCAGACGACATTCCGCTGCTTTTCCGTCACTCATCCCGAGGCCTACGCCGCGCCGAGTTAAGCGACTTTCTCCGCCGCATCGCGCGCGGCGCCGAAGTCACGTGTCTCATCACCGACGATCGCGAACTGCGCCGCCTGAATCGTCAATTTCGCGGACTCGACTACCCAACCGATGTCTTGTCGTTTCCGAATCACAACGGCGGCGAACTGGCGATCTCGCTCGACCGCGCCCGCGCTCAAGCCGAGGAACACGGCCACAGTGTGTTCGACGAACTGCGTATCCTGATGCTGCACGGCGTTTTACACCTCCGCGGAATGGATCACGAAACAGATTCCGGCGAAATGGCTCGCGCGGAGCTGCGGTGGAGACGCAAACTGGGATTGCCGGCGGGGCTCATTGAGAGGGCGCAGCCATGACTCTGGCTTTCAGCATCGCCGCCCTGATTGCCGCGGTGATCGTGACCGTGGTAACGTGCGTCCAAGTCCTGTACCTGGAGTCACTTCGCATTCGCACTCGCGATCGCGCGGCCTTGGAATTCTTCAAAGAGACGCTCGAAAAGAGGCTCGGGCTCGAGACTGAACGCGGATCGCTCACGTTCTCGCTGATCAAGCACATCGGTCTGGCTGTCATTGGCTGCCTGACGTTCGGCGCGGCGCTCCCGAATTCGCCGTCATGGGAAGCACTCGCAATTTCGTGCATTTTAGTCGCTTTTTACACGGTTTTAGGCACTTTTATCGTGCCTCAAGTGGTTTTTCGCGCCAGCAGCGGAAGGGGCCTGCTGGCGCTGGTTCCGCTCCTTCGCATCCTGGCGTGGATGGTCCGGCCGCTGGTCTGGGGCCTAGAGTTTCTACAATCGCTGTTCGAACTCTCCACTCCCGAAAAGAACGGTGAACCGTCCCGGCCGGAAGAGCATATCGAGGCGCTCATTCTTGCCGGCGAGGAAGAGGGAATCATCGAAAAGGGCGACCGCGAACTGATCCAATCGGTTGTGGCGTTCGGCGACAAGACCGTTCGTGAAGTTATGACGCCGCGGCCGCGCGTGGTGGCGATCCGTCAGACGGCGACGCTCGACGAACTGCGCAATCTGCTGATCAACGAACAGTTCTCCCGCATTCCGGTGTACCAGGAAAACATCGATCAGATCGTCGGGTTCGTTCACGCGCGCGACATGTTCGAGCTCGACGAGGCCGAACGGATGCGGATGCGCGTCAATGAGATTGTGCGCCCGATTCGCGCGGTGCCCGAAACGAAACCGGTAAACGATCTCCTGCGCGAAATGCAGGAGGAGGGCGCGCACATGGCGGTCGTGGTTGACGAGTACGGCTCCACCGCCGGGATCGTGACCATGGAAGATATGGTGGAGGAAATCGTCGGCGAAATTCACGACGAACACGAACCCGATCGCGATTTCCGCAAAGATCCGGACGGGAGCTATGTCGTATCGGGCAGTTTCGACCTGGGCCGCCTCGAAGATCTGCTGGATTTCCATCCGGAAGACGACACCGAATCGACCACCGTGGGCGGCCTGGTCACCGAATGGCTTGGACACGTTCCCGAAGTGGGCGAAGAAACGGACCGCGACGGGATCCACATCAAAGTGCTGGCCGCCAACCACCTGCGCGTCGACCAGGTGCGCGTCGCTAAGATTTCAAATGGCGAATAAGAAAAGACACCGCGCGGGGTTCGTCGCGATCCTGGGCCGCCCGAACGCCGGCAAATCGACGCTGCTGAACGCGCTGCTGGGGACCAAGCTCGCGATCGTTGCTTCGAAACCGCAGACGACGCGCACTTCGATCCAGGGCGTGCTCACAACGCCGGACGCTCAGATCGTCTTCGTCGATACGCCGGGAATTCATCGCTCAAACACGCTGCTCAACAAGCGTATGATGGAGGCCGTACGAAGCGCCGCCGACGCTCCGGATCTGGTCCTGTTTGTGATCGACGCGCTGGCGCCGGTCACCGAAGAGGATGCGCAGGCGATCGACCTGGTGAAAAAGAGCGGGGTTCCCGCGATCGCCGTGCTCAATAAAATCGACTGGCTCGAAAACAAGCCGAAGCTGCTGCTGCTGATCGAGCAGTATCGCGCGCTGCACGATTTTGCGGACTTCGTTCCAGTTTCCGCGAAGAAGGGCGAAGGACTTGACGTTTTGCGCAAAGAAATCGCCGCGCGGCTGCCGGAAGGGCCGGCGATGTTTCCGGACGACTATCTCACCGATCAGCCGGAGCGCTTCATGGCCGCGGAGCTACTCCGCGAAAAGATTCTCCATTTCGCAAAGCAGGAAGTCCCGCACGCGGTGACCGTAATGATCGATTCGTGGGAAGAGTCGGAAAAACTCGTCAGGATCACAGCGACGATTTACGTCGAGCGCCCCGGGCAGAAGGCGATCATCATTGGCGCGGGCGGAACGGCGCTGCGGAAAGTCGGAACCGGGGCGCGCATGGAACTGGAGCGCCGCCTGGAAAAGAAGGTTTTTTTGCAGACATTCGTAAAAGTACGGGCCAACTGGCGCGAGGACCCGGGATTCGTCGGCTCCGTCGATTGGCGGAGCGCGTAACCTGCACAGGAATGGGATACGTTAATAATAGAGTATGGTCCGTTGGATCTCGCTCTTGCTGATTCTTGCTCTGGCCGTATCCGCATTCGCCCAGGGCACACCCTCGGATGACAAGATTTACGATATGGTTCGGCAGCGGCTCGCCAACGATCCCGATGTTAAGGGCGCCGGATTTGAGGTCACTGTGAAGAACGGCGCAGTCACGCTCAAAGGCACCGTGCATGACGAGCGCGCGCGCGACAAAGCCGAGAAAATCGCGAAGAAGGTGAAGGGAGTCACCAGCGTCACCAATCAGTTGAAGATATTCGGTACTTAGTTCGAAAATCCGCTCCCTGACGGCCGCGATTCGGAGCGAATCAGAGCCGCGAGCGGAATGAAGCTTTCGATGCTACTCCTGACGCTTCCGGCCGTCAGGAGTTTAGAATTTGTTTCGAGCGGCGTTTCACGGCGCCGCCGCTGTGCGCTGTTTTTCATTGCACGGACAGATGCTTCCGGATGCGAAGCTTGTTCAGCCCTTGATCCGGCAGATCCGGTCCGCGGCGGGGAACGGGATTTTTATCACGACGGCGCGGTGCTCGCCAACGATCCGCAGATGGATGCATGGTTCGACTGGAAAGGCGATGAGCCAGCTTGTCCATCATAGACGGTCGTGGTTCTGACTCACGACACCCGGTTTCAGACCCGGCCCGCGGCCGCAGAGAGTTGTTTCTCTGGCTACTGCGCCGCGCGCTTTTCCTCAGAAGTCCGCTGCACGATCATCTTCTTGGACCGGTCCAGAAGCTCCTGCGCCTTGGGCATCGATTCGACAGCCTTCGTCACTTCCGGATCCTGCTCGATCCGCACGCGGTCGGACGCGTCCACATTAAACCCTGTCATGTAGAACTGGCGCTTCAGGTAATCCTTCACCCACTTGTGATTCTCGGCGAAATCGGCTTCGGTGAACTGGATCTTGTTGTCCAGCAGGAACTGATGGAATTCGTTCACGACGCCTTCGTTCGGTTCCCAGCCGGCGGGAAGCCTCGCATCCTTCTTCGGCCCGAACCACTTCGAGGAGAAGTTAAAGAACGCGTCGTTGCGCAGGACTTCGATCTGGAACTTATTGAGCTTGGCGACCGTGAACTTCTCATCAGGAGTGATGCCGCCGCCGCCGTACACAGTGCGGCCGCTGTCAGTCATCTTCACGTCCGCCGAGTTCTTCTGGTCGGCGTGATTATAGTAGTAATCCAGGAACGAGATGTTCGAATAATCGCGTTGGATGAGACGCCCGCTCGGCGTATAGTAGTGCATCGTCGTTAGGGCGAGAGCGGTGTTCTCGCTCAGCGGGAATACGGACTGGACCAGTCCTTTGCCGAACGTGGTCTCGCCGAGGATCCATGCGCGATCATGATCCTGCAACGCGCCCGAGACGATTTCAGCCGCCGAAGCCGAACGCCGGTTGACCAAGACGACGATCGGGTAATCGCGGCCCTCGCCGTTGGACCGCGCCGAAAAGTTCTTCTGCGGCTGCGTCCGCCCGCGGTGGCTCACGACCAGTTGATTCTTTTTCAGGAAATGTCCGGCGACCTCGATTCCCTGGTTCAGCAGTCCGCCGGGATTGTCCCGCAGATCGAGCACCAGACCCTTGATGTCCTTCTCGCCCAGCTTGTGGAGCTTATCTTCCATCTCCTTGGCGGTGTTTTCGTCCGTGAAATTTTTCACTTCGATATAGGCGATGCCGGGACGCAGCCAGAAAGCGTCGGAAACGCTGGGGCGGGGAATTTCGTCGCGAACCAGGTTGAAGCTCAGGAGCTGATCGTTGCCTTCGCGGGCGACCTTCAATTGAACGGGGGTCCCGCGCTGACCTTTGATCATCTCGACGACCTGGGTCTGATTCATCCCTTCGGTCTTTTTGTCGTCCACTTCGACGATGGCATCGCCGGGACGGAGACCGGCCTTAAGAGCGGGGCTTCCCACGAACGGCTGGCGCACGATCGTCCGATTTTTCGCGTCCGTGCCAACGAGCATGCCGACGCCGAAGTACTTGGCGCGCTGCTCCTCGCGCATCGCGGCATAAGCCTTGGGATCGAAGAAGTTCGAGTGCGGATCGAGCGTGTGAAGCATGCCGGGAATCGCACCGTCATAAATCGCCTTATCGGCCTGGACGCGGTCCGCGAAATTCTGTTCTACAAGGTCGTAGACCTTTGTGAAAGACTTGATGCTTTGATTCATCCCGTCGTCGGGAGCGGTGGCGGCGGAGGCGCTGCCTCCACTAAATGTTCCGATCGCGAGGGAAGAGAGAAGAACAACGGCAGGAACGGCAAAATAATAGCGTCGGCCGGACGGCATCGATGACCTCCAGAACTGCCTTGAGTATAGCAGCTTGCATAATGTCCGGCTCCTAACGACGGGCGACCACAAGCCAGCCGGTTCGCGATCCGTCATCCCTTGCCAACCGCGAATCCGGCGAGGGGCCGATTAAGCCCCGGGCAATTCCCCGGGGCTCGATTGCGACGATTCTATACACTGGCCGCGTTGGTCATCACGGAGCCGCGAGCGCCAGCGGCCGGCCCTCAGCGATTCAGCCTCCTGCCAATCTCCACGACGTGCTTCCGGAGCCAGATCGCGCCCGCATCCGCCTCCGACCTGACCGGATGAAACATGAATTCTTCATAACAGCCTGGATCGATCGGCGGCTTGACGATTTGGAGCGAGAGAGCCCGCGCCAGCGCCTCAATCAGCCGGCGCGGGATGAAGGCGACCAGATCCGTTCGCGCGACCACATGGAGCGCTTGAAGATAGTTCGGCACCGCCAGCGCGATCTCACGCTCGATTCCTTTCTCGCGCAGCCAGGTGTCCATCAGGTCCTCGCGCTGGCCGATCCCGACCACGGCGACGTGGCGCGCTTTGAGAAACTCGCTCATCCGCGAGAGCCGCTTTCCCATCGAATGACCCTGCCGGACAGCTACCGCTTCGGTGTCGGCAAACAGCGGCTCGCGATGAAACCCGGAGTACGCTCCATCGATGCAGGCGATCACCAGATCGACCGACCGCGCCAGTTCCGGCGTCATCTGCGTTGAGCCTCGCCAGGGCGTGACGTTCAGGCGAATCGCCGGAGCCTTCGCCGCGATTCGTTCGAGAAGCGCTGGGATGATCAGATCGACCACGTGGTCCGGCATCATCAGCGAGAAGCGGCGCGTGCTGGTGGCGGGATCGAAATGATCGGAAACGAAGAGCCCGCGAACCTGGTTCAGCGCCTCGGCGAGTGGCTCGCGTAAGGCTTCGGCCCTCGCGGTGAGTTGCATTCTTGGTCCCGCACGGACCAAAAGGGGATCGCCGGTAATGTCGCGAAGACGCTGAAGAGCGTGGCTCGCCGCGGGTTGCGACAGCCCGATTCGCGCCGCGGCCTTTCCCACGTGGCTTTCGGCAAGCAGAGCATCGAGCGCGACCAGCAGATTCAAGTCGAGCGCTGCAAGATTCATCATACGAATACAGTTTATATCGTCAATCGATTAGACGAATGATGCAGAAATAGTCATCATAAAGATCATGGAAATTCGAAGACGATCCTTCGCCACGATCGCGTGGCCGCTGCTGGGAGCAGCAGGATGGCTAAAAAGTCAAACGAAAAAGGAGAAAACGATGAAAGAGACGCGTCTCAGTAATCCCCCAACGATTCACAAGCCGAACGGCTATTCGCACGTCGCCGAGGTCATCAGCGGAAAGATGGTTTACATCGCCGGTCAGGTCGCCTTCGACAAGGACGGCAAATTGGTCGGCAAAGACGATATCGCAGCGCAGGTCCAGCAGGTCTTCACGAATCTGGGCGAAGCGTTGAAGTCCGCGGGAGGTTCGTTCGCCGATGTCATCAAATTCAACTTTTACTGTGCTGATCGCGTGGACCGAAGCCAGATGTCCGTCATCCGGTCAACGCGCGACAAATTCGTGAACACCCAGGCTCCGCCCGCGAGCACGTTCGTGTTCGTGAGCAGTTTGGTGAATCCGGAGTGGCTGATCGAGGTGGAAGCAGTCGCCGTTGTGAACGGATAATCAACGCCGAGACTCGGCGACCGTCTTGGGTTCAGACCTGGCTTGCCGGATCACGCTGAGGAGTTGCTCCGGTTCCGACACGGAGACGCGGCGCCCATTGACAAAAATGGAAGGAGTCCCTGAAATTCCATTCTTGCTCCCAAAGGCGATCTCCGATTCGATTCTTTGTGCCGTCTTCGGCTCATTCAGGCACGAATCGAAGCTGGCCCGGTTGAAACCGCGAAGACGGCTTGCTTCGGAGCGGATTCTTTCGGTTACGTTCTGAGGATTTAGGTCGCGCTGATTCTCGAATAGGTAGTCATGAACTTTCCAGAAGAAGTCATTGTTCTGCGCCGCCAGGCAAACGGAGGCTTGAGCAGCGGGGCGAGCCCACGGATGCATCGCAAGCGGGAACTGGCGGAATACGACTCGGACGTTCGATCCCTCCCGCGGGAGCACATCCTTCCGGAGCATTTGGGCGAAGCGAGCGCAGTACGGGCATTGAAAATCGGAAAATACCGCGATCGTGACCGGTGCATTTGGCGGTCCGAGCGTGGGGAAATCTCCCCTCGTCAGGCCGGCCTCAAACTCCTCGTGGCGTTTGCGCTGTTCGACCTCCGGATCGATGCGCGTGTCGAGCAGGTCGCGCGTCAGGAATCGCAGGTCCGGCGATGCGTATAGGGTCAACGCAAATTTCTTACTCGGATCGCTCGATCTTACCTCGAGTTTCCGGAATGAGCCGCACTCCTGGTCCTTCGCTTCGCCGATTTCGATCCCGAGCGAAGCAGGGACCTTGAACTTCTTGCGAACATACGTCTCGAGTCGGCTGCGCTCGGAAGCTTTCAATGGAATGCAGCGATCCGGAAGCGCCGCGGCCCTGACGAGCAAGAACGGCAAAAAAAGACACGCCAGATGTTGTGCTTTCATTTCTTTACGTACGTGAGAATAACGTCGTAAGCCCATTTATCGTTGCCACTTTTACCAGCACCCGTGATCTTCGCGCGATATTTGAACTGGTTTCCGTACAAATCGGTCCACGGCTTTTGCTGGTAATTGAGAGAAATAGAAGTAATCCCTGACTTGGAAATTGCTGTAAGCTCGCTTGGTTCGGAGATGCCATTGTGATTCTTGTCTTCCCACAGCAGCAGTTGCGTCCAGATTTTATCGTTTGCGTCGATAACACCGTCGCCGTTGCCGCCGTTCTGCTTCAGATCGTATTGAGCCAGGGCCTTGAACCCGATGAACGGCAGTGCCTTGTCCTGGGGCGTCACGTTGCTGAAGAGTTCGTGCCCGTTATCGATCCGACCGTTTCCATTCCGGTCGAGAGCGAGCCACGCAGTCCCTGAATTCACGGTCGTCCAAGCCATTTGAAACGGCTTGTGGTTTCCGAAGAAGTCGAATGAGATCCCTTGAGGGGCATTCGTAAATGAGAAGCCATCTCCCGTCAGGTCTACAATGATCGGGTCCATGTCGGCGACGCACTCGCCTCCGTCGCAGACCCCACCGGCCATTCCGCACTGGTACGAATCGCACAGACCTCCTCCGCCACCGCCGCCACCTCCTCCGGCACATGAATCCTCGCAGTCTCCAAAGCAGTCATAGGCGCCGCAGGTGCCGCACTCTTCACCCTCGTAGAAAACGCAGCCGCCCCCACCCCCGCCGCCTTCGTAGTTGTAGCAATCACCTACATCCTCGTCGCAAGTATTCAGCCCGAATGCGCTCTCGCATTGGGAATCGCTCCCGCAGGCTCCACAAGTGCCCGAGTAACAAATTAGCGGTTCGCATTCGGAATTGGTTTCACAACCGCCGCAAACTCCGTTGTGGCAAAACTGGCCCGGGCCGCACTGGCATGGAGCACATGAATTGTTTATGCATTGCATATTTAGGCTGGCGCATTGATCAGATGATGTACATCCTTGGAAGTTGTCGCACGAAGTCTCCTCGCATTGAGCGCCCCGGCAGCTTGAACACGTTGTGTTTCCATCCCATCGCCAGCCAGCTGACCAGAACTGCGCCGGGTCTTGCGCATAGACTTGCTAGGTCGTTTGATTGCCGCACGCGCAGTCGTGATACGTCGCACTCATAGAATGGTCGACACAGTTTTGTGAGTAACCCTCGGCCGGCTGACACCCATTGTCGGATTGCGCGTGAACCGTAAAATGAAGTACACTCGCCAACCTCGAAAGGACTGACGGTCCCTGGCAGTGGGGCTGAGGCCGACTGCTTCGCACGTACTGCAAGAAGATTGGATTCGGCCTGACTCCGACAAAAGGAGATCGTAGCCGTTCGCCCGATTCGCTCGCGATCACGGTGAATGCCACGCGTCCTACTTCGTGTGTGTTCGAGCTACGACTAATGAGGACGAGAGCGAGCAGTGGAACGGCAAATATCCGAGGATAAAGGCACATGATTTCCTCCGCCGATTACTTCGCGAGCGATCCCTCGGATCGCTCGTAACTCGCCCACTTCAATAGCCACGGACCGTAGGACGCCTGATACACAAGCTCGTCACCATCTATCCCGGTGAGCTTGGCCGGTTGCCCGAAGTGAATCGCAGAAGTGTCGATCTCACGAAGTGTACTTGATGCCTTGTCAAGCAAGTAGGATCTTACTATCTCAGAGGAGCTATCGATCCGCTCCTGTTGGTGGACGTAGACTTCGCCAGATTGCGAGAGAAATGCGCGCGAAAACTCGGCCTTGGGACCCTGGAGCACCCAATGCCCAAGGTCTGCCCCAGCCAAGCTGATCTCCGCCCAAATACGGCTGGCCGGCGCAAAGAATCCGACCCGATCATGTGATGCTGTTAGGGAGCCTCCTTCCCCTGGGAAGGATCTGGTGGCCGATGGCGCGGCGGGGAAAATCTCCCTACGGAGGGCTGACCCAATTAACTTCCCATCTGCGTCGTAGTGCCGAAGCATGTCGTACTGCGCGGCCTCTTGATCACCGTTGCCCGCTCGCGTTTGAACAGCAGACCACAGGCTACCGTCGTCTGCAAAGCATAGGAGATAGGGCACCCCTGAAGATATGCGGACTAGCCGAGCTGTTCTCCCTGTACGATCCAGCCATGCAATGAAACTCGCAGGCCCGCCGTTTGAGGCCGCGGCGGAAAAAGCAACCGCAAATTTTCCACCGGGCGATGCTGATAAATCTCGCAGAAAAACGTGAGAAGCCTCAGGAGGGGCAATTTGAGTCCTTAGCACGAGCTTCCCGGACTTATCTACAGCCATCACAATCGAGCGATCAATGTCGAAGCTCAACAGGTAGCCGCGTTCCCACTTTCCAGGGGTGATGTGCTCGGCTTGGAATCCGCCGTCTACGGCGACGGACCGACTAGGCTCAAGTAGCTTTATAGCCGGACGCGCTTGGCCGAGAAGCGTTGCGTAGGGGGATAATACCAGAAATACGACTGATATCCCTAAGTTCCAAGGCGTCCCAAACGGCGTCGATTGTGGATGCAGCATGAATTTTGTTCGGCCGATTTTCATACTTGCAGGGAACTTAACTGATATTTCTCCGCCTGTCAAGGGGTAAAATTCAAGGTCATATTTGGAAATAATCGAAGAAAAAAACCATTGATCGAAAAAGGTCGCCACAATTCGAAAATGGACGTGCGTCTCGAAGGGCGCGGCCGGAATCGGCGCTGAATCCTTGGTTTATACCAATTCGAGTCGCGTTCAATGCTCAAATGTGCAATTTCCCAGCGCTAAAACCTACGACATAGCGCGAGATTAGTGCTGAGATGCGAACGCGAGGCGGCGCCGGGGCCCTCGAATTAATGCGCCGATAAGCCTTCGGTTAGTTCGATCCTCGTTCCGATCGGATCGGTGATGAACGCAATCTTCAACCCCGCAAGTTGCGGCATTTCGCGATATGCAAGTTCGAACTTGACTCCATCCGCTTCGAGCTTTTTACAAAATTCCTGAAGATTCTTCACCTCGAACCCGATGTGGTCGAGCGACCGCCCCTTCGTCGGCGAGGGCGCTTCGTTCGCCTTCAAGAAGTCGACCTCGCCGCCTGGAAACATCGCCGACGGAAAAATGCCGCGCTTGCCCGCCTCGCCGCCGAACGTCTTTACGTACCACGCGCGCGTCGCTTCCTGATCCACCGTGGCGACGTGAATGTGGTGCATCTGGATCGGTACTTTCAAGTTCGTGTCTTCGGAAAACTCGACCCGAACCTTGTCGGGAAATACCGCGGTCACCTGGTGCGTCTTCTCGTTGTCGTTGGAAAAAGTGAGCCCCGCGGCAGTCAGCTTGGCTTTCATGTCCGCGTAGCTTTTCACCAGGAATCCGAAGTGATTCACGGTCGATCCGTCCGATCCATCCGCCGGAGGCGTCCGCGACTTCTGCACGATCACGAACACGCCGGGAAATTTCAGCATTTCAAGGCTGCCCGCGCTGGTGACCTCTGCGCCGAGCAGTCCGACCCACAGCTTCTTTTGCGCTTCGACATCGGACACCATCAGGTGCACGTGTCCAATCGAAATGCCTGTGGCGTTCGGAGCCGCGGTCTGGGCAAAGCTTCCCACGGCGGAAATGGCGAGAAGGATGAGTAGACGCATGGGTCTCAGGGTATCATCTTTTATTGGCGAAACCGCATATAGTCGTCGTCGGCAGCGCAAACATCGACCTGACCACGTTTACGGACGATTTTCCCCGTCCGGGCGAAACGATTTTCGGCCGCGAATTCCATCTCGGCTTCGGCGGCAAAGGCGCGAACCAAGCCTTCGCGGCACGGCTCTGTGGCGCGGAGGTAACGATGATCGCCCGCGTCGGGGACGATCTTTTCGGCGAAGCGACTCTGAAAAACTTCGCCTCGGCAGGCATCGATACGTCGCAGGTGAAGATCACGCAGGGAGTCTCCACCGGAGTGGCTCCGATCTTTGTCGACCGCTCCGGCCAGAACCGGATCCTTGTCGTCAAAGGCGCAAACGATCTTCTGAAACCCGATGATATCGACCCTGAAATCATTCGCCGAGCGGACGTCGTGGTTCTGCAACTCGAAATACCGCTCGAAACCGCCGGTCATACGCTTCGCCTCGCGCGATCGGTTGGAGTGCGCTCGATCCTGAACCCCGCGCCAGCTCAACCGGTCGATCTCGCGGACGCGGACTACGTCATCCCGAACGAATCGGAACTCGAAACTTTGACCGGAGTGCCGGTTCACGACGCCGGTTCCGCCCGGATCGCCGCTGGCAAGCTCAAAGGAAGAGTCATCGTGACCTTAGGCGCGAACGGTTCGCTCTGTTGCGGCGAACATTTTCCTCCGCACAAAGTGGAGCCGATAGACACCACCGGAGCCGGTGATGCTTTCATCGGCAGCTTCGCCTGTTTCCTCGGCGAAGGGTTTTCCGAATCGGACGCAATCCGGCGCGCCAACTTCTATGCCGCTTTATCGACACTTTCGGCCGGCACTCAAAAGTCGTTCGTGACTCGTGATCGCCTCGAGGCCGAGTTGGCGATGTAATAATCCATGCTTCCTCCCGTCTCCCGAGTACAGGAGGCGCTAGAATCGTGCTACTGGCAGCCGGGGAGGGCCCCGTTTCGACGATTCCTAAACCGATCGATCAAATGTACTTGGCGCATCACGCCATGGTTTTCAGGACAGCGCATCGGATCACCGGAAATGCGGAAGATGCCGAAGATGTGCTGCAAACCGTGTTTTTAAGGCTATTAAAGCGCGATTTGAGCGCGGAAATCGACAATCCGGAGAGCTACTTGCGCCGGTCGGCGGTGAACGCGGCGCTGGACGTCGTGCGCGCGAGGCAGGCCGATAACTCATTGGAAATAGAGAGGTTGCCGGCAAGCGGCTCCTGCGTCGAGCTCCGAGATCTAAGGGATACGCTGCGGAGAGCGCTGGCGAAGCTGCCGGAGAGAACTGCGGAGATGTTTGCATTGCGGTTTTTCGAGGGATATACGAATCCGGAGATTGCCAAGATTATGGGGATCTCGCAGATCGTGGTGGCGGTGACGGTACATCGGACCAGAAAGAAATTGCAGCAGGAATTGAAGAAAGGAGCGGCACGATGAATGACTTCGATCGTTTGCTGAACGCGATCCGGGAGGAATCGGTGGAGGTGGGCGAGGCCGGGGAGCGCGTGCGGGTCCGTCTTCAAGAAGAGCTGGAAGCGGAGTTTCGGGTATCGGCCACAGTGGCCAGGCTTGAATCGTGCGCGGATTTCCGGGTGCTGTTTCCCGCGTATCGGACGAATCAACTGAGCGAGGCGCGGCGGATGCTGGTGGAGGATCATCTGCATTCGTGCGTCGCATGCCGGCGGATTTATTCGGGGACTCGCGCGGCGGTGATTCCGCTGACGGCGAAGAAACCGATGGGCATGGTCCCGTGGGCGATCGCGGCGGCGGTGTTGATCGCCGCGGGAGTGACGCTGCGGCCTATGCTCGACCGGGTGCTGGCGCCTTCGGGGGCAAGGGCGACGGTGGCGTCGATCGACGGGCACTTATATAAGGTTACGGCGCAGGGCGCGACGGAGCTGAAGCCGGGAGCCGGCATTTTCGAGAACGACGAGGTACGGACGGCCAAGGGATCGCGCGCGGTGGTGATGCTGCGCGACGGATCGCGGATCGAGATGGCGGAGCGGAGCGATCTGACGCTTTCAGAGCGGTGGAGCGGCAAAAGGGTGAATCTGGCTCGAGGCGCGGTGATGGTGGAGGCGGCGAAGCAGCGGCGGGGACGGCTGGAAGTCGCGACGGCGGATTGTCTGGTCTCGGTCAAGGGAACGATCTTCGAAGTGAGCAGCGGCACCAAGGGCTCTCGTGTATCGGTGGTGGAGGGAGAAGTCAAAGTCGATCATGAAGGCGATACGGCGCTGCTCCATCGCGGCGATCAAAAGGCCACGAGCGCGAGCATGGTGAAAACTTCGGTGGCCGAAGAGGTCGCCTGGAGCGAGAATTCGCCCAAGTATCTGGCGCTGCTTGGGGAACTCGCAGAGATTCAGAGGAGGATCGAGCGAATTCCAGGACCGGGGCTGCGGTATCAGTCGAAGCTTGCGGGATTGCTGCCGGAGGACACGATGGTGTTCGCGGCGATTCCGAATCTGAGTTCAACGCTCGGCGAGGCGACGGCGATTTTCGAGGAACGGGCCGCGCAGAGCGAAGTGTTGCGCGAATGGTGGAATGACAAGAACGCCAAGCAGCTACAGTTCATCGTAAATCAGGTGCGATCGTTCAGCGATTACCTGGGAGACGAGATCGTGCTGGCGGTTCCGTCGGGAATGCATGATCCGATGCTGCTGGCTGAAGTCAAAAAGCCGGATCTGCGGCGCTATCTCGAGTTGCAGTTCGCGACAATGAAAGCAGCGGGACGGGGAGCGCCCCGGCTGGTGGACGGCGCGGGTACAGGCGGAACGGACGGGCCGGCGGTGGTGGTGCACGGAAACATCGTAGCGATGGGAGCGCATGCTTCGTCCCTCGGGCGAATCGCGGCCCTGGCGGATTCGGGGGGGACGGGCGGATTCACGGCCACGCCGATGTGGGGCCGGATCGCGAAGAGTTACGAGTCGGGCGCCGGGTGGATTTTCGCGGCGGATATGGAACAAATCCTGAAGAGTCACGTACCTAAATCCAGCGTGAACGATTCAGTCAACGCAGGGCTCGATAACGTTCGTTACCTGGTGATCGAGCGCAAGGACAATCTTGGGCGGACGCAGACGGGCGCGTCGCTCGATTTCGCGGGGACGCGGCACGGGCTGGCGAGCTGGCTGGCCGCGCCGGGGCCGATGGGGACGCTGGACTTTGTTTCGCCCGACGCAAGCTTCGCCGGATCGGTGCTGATCAGGAATCCGGGATCGTTCTGCGAGCAGTTGCTGCCGGCGGCTGGCGCGAGCGAAAGGGCGCTGGTGGAGGCGGTCACGGCAAGCGTGGGCGGAGAAATGACGATTGCGGTGGACGGGCCGCTGTTGCCGACGCCATCGTGGAAGGTCGCGATCGAAGTGAACGACCCGGCGCGGTTACAGGCCGCGATCGAGCAAGCGGCGCGGCAGGGGGAGATTCAGATCACGCAGGAATCGGTGAACGGCCGGACCTATTACAAGGCCATTCCGCCGAAGATCGCCTACGAGGTCGATTATGTCTATATCGACGGATATTTGCTCGCTGCCCCGAGCGAGGCGCTGCTGACCTCGGCGATCCAGACGCGGGCGAATGGGAGTACGCTTGCGCGATCGGCCGCATTCCGCGCGCAGTTGCCGCAGGATGGGCATTCGAATTTTTCGGCGATTCTGTACTACAACATGGGCGTGCAGGCGGGGCCGGCTGTGGATCAGTTGAAAACATTGATGACGCCGGAGCAGCAGAAATCGGCGGCGATGCTGGTGGCGAATCGCGAGCCGGGAATGATTTACGCTTATGGCGAGCCGGATCGTATTGTAGTCGCCAGCCGCAGCGGATTTTTCGGGATGGGACTGGACACGCTGGTGCGACTAAACGCGAAGGGCGGCGGCGCGTTCGGGCAGTTGCTGCCGCCGGTGTTCCGATTGGATAGCAGACTGAATGGAAGCCGTAATTGAACTTTCCGGCCTGAACGTGCGCCTGGGCGAGCGCGAGATCCTGAAGGATCTTCGAGTCACGCTTCGCGGGCGCACCATAGGGCTGCTGGGTCCGAACGGGGCGGGGAAGTCGACGCTGATCCAGACGCTGCTCGGATTCATTCCTCCTTCCGGTGGAACGGCGAGCATTTTCAGTCACGATATCCGGCGCGAGCCGCAAATGATCCGGCAAGTGGTCGGATACATGCCGGAAAACGATTCGTTCATCGCGAATATGAGCGCGGTCACGTTCATCCGCATGATGGGCGAGCTTTCCGGGCTGCCGGCGGATGCAGCGCTGGAGCGCGCGCACGAAGCTTTATTCTATGTCGGGCTCGGCGAGGCGCGATACCGGCTGTTAGGGACTTATTCGTTGGGAATGAAGCAGCTCGCAAAGCTGGCGCAGGCGATCGTTCACGGGCCCCGGCTGGTGATTTTGGATGAGCCGACCAACGGGCTCGATCCGCCCGCGCGGCAGAGGATGATCCGGCTGATCAAGGAAATGCGGGAGTCGATGCATTTGGTGTTGTGCTCGCACCTGCTGCGCGATGTGGAGGAGACGTGCGAGGAGGTGCTGATCCTCAAGCAGGGGCGGATGGTGCATTACGCCAATCTGGACGAAGAACGCCGGGCGAACAAGAGGTTCGTTGAGGTGGAGACGTACGGGGATTCCCAAGGGTTCGCCGAGGCGTTATCGGCGCTCGGCTGTGAGTGCGCACCCGCTTCCGGGGGAGGCGGATTCGGCCGGCTGAAGATGGTGCTGCCGGTGGGGTTCGAGATGCGCGAGATTTACCGGCTGGCGGCTGAGCGGGATTTGCAGTTACGGCGGCTGAATTACCGGCGGGACACGTTGGAGGACATCTTCCTGAAGGCGATGGAGGTGTGAACGCGGAAATGCCGGGTTCACGCAGGGGCGCAAAGCTTCGCCGCAAGGGTCGCAAAGAGCATGGCGGTCTATAAGAGAACCTATAAGAGCTATTCGGGGGCGGTGACGCCGGCGTGGTCGCGATTCTGGATTCTGCCGCGCTACAGCTATGCGCGGTTGTTTCAATCGAAATTCCTGATCATGTTCCTGGTGGCGTGCTTCTTTTTTCCGCTGGGGTGCGCCGCGATGATTTATGTAGCGCACAATCTTTCGTTTCTGAAGTCGTTTAACATTCCCGCGGGAAACGTGATCGAGATCAATTCGCGATTTTTCTACGTTTTCGTAATGGTGCAATCGGCCATGGGATATATCCTGACGGCGCTGGTAGGTCCGACGCTGGTTTCGCCGGACCTGGTGAATCACGCGCTGCCGCTGTATTTCTGCAGGCCGTTTTCGCGAACCGAATACGTGATCGGAAAGATGAGCGTGCTGATGTGGCTGCTCGCTCTTATTACCTGGATTCCGGGATTGATCCTGTTTACGATTCAGGCGAGCCTTGCCGGGTGGGACTGGACGGTGAAGAACCTTTGGATCGCGTGGGCGATCTTCATCGGTCCGCTGATCTGGAACGCGGTACTTGCGCTGATCGCGGTGGCGATGTCGGCATGGGTGAAGTGGAAGATCGCGGCGGGCGCGCTGATTCTCGGAGTATTTTTTGCGGGATCGGGATTCGGCGCGGCGATCAACGGAGTGATGCGAACCAACTACGGCACACTGATCGATCTGTCACAGGACATCTTTATCATCTGGGCGAGACTGTTCCGCGTCGCCGACGCGAACCTGCGAGTCGATCCGTGGGATGCGGCGGACGCGCTGGCCGCGGCGTGCATCGTCTGTCTCTGGCTGCTGTTCAAGAAGGTCCGGGCGTTTGAGGTCGTCAAATGAGCGGACCTCCGCCGATCGAACAGAGCCTGGTCGTATTCGAGAACGTCTCGCGGTTTTACGGCGAGGTGCTGGGCGTCAATCGAGTGACGCTTTCGATTCCTCCCGGGATCACCAGTCTGGTGGGCCCGAACGGATCCGGCAAAACGACGCTCATGAACCTGATGACGGGACTGGTTCGTCCGACGCGCGGGTCGGTCCGCGTTTTGGGCGTCGAGCCGGACGATCCGGAGAAGCTTTTCCGGCTGCTCGGTTATGCGACGCAGTTCGATTCTTTTCCGAAGGGACTTACCGGATTTCAGTTCGTTTATTCGTTCCTGCGGCTGTTTGGGACATCGCACGCGGAATGCGAAAAACAGGCATGGAAGGCGATCGAGCGCGTGAATCTTGTGGAGGCGGCAAACCGGAAGGTGGCCGGATACAGCAAAGGAATGCGGCAGCGGATCAAGCTGGCGCAGTCCATTGCGCACGATCCGCGGGTGCTGGTGCTCGATGAGCCGTTGAACGGGCTCGATCCGCTGGTGCGGGCGGAAACGATCGCCCTGTTTCGCGAACTGGCGGCGGAAGGCCGGCACGTGATCGTTTCGAGCCACATCCTGCATGAGGTAGACATGATTTCGGATCAGGTGATCCTGCTTTCGAACGGATACGTCGTGGCTGAAGGGAAAATTTCAGGCGTGCGCAGCGAGATCAGCGAGCATCCGATGCAGGTGCTGATCCGGTGCAATAAGCCCGGCGCGCTGGCGGCACGGGTATTCGAACAGGACAGCGTGGTTGAGGCTCGCGTCCATGCCGATGGCGGCGGCCTGCTGGTGAAGACGCGGGACGCGGACCGGTTTTACAAGCTGCTGAACCGGATCGCGCTCGATGGGATCGAGATCGAGACGGTGGCCCCGGCGGATGACAACGTCAATTCGGTTTATGAGTATCTGATCGGCGGCGAGGAGTCGACGCGATGATGTCCATGTGGTGGGCGCAGATTCGCGCCGTGATCCGGCTGGAGATGAAGAAGACGTTCTTTTCGCGGCGCGGGCTGTGGGTGTACCTGTTGGCGCTCGCGCCGGTGCTGCTGTTCGGCGGGCACGCGATCGACATGATGCGCACGCGCGAATCGCGGCTGGAGATCGCAAGGGCCCATCCAGTTTCGAAGGAGGCGCTGCGATCGATCAAGGGACAGATGACGATGGACGAAGTGATCGCGAAACTGGGCGAGCCGTCGTCGCGGAGGAGCGCTGGAGGGCGGAGACGGTTCCGGACCTGGATCAGCTACACCGACGGCGAGAATCAATATACGTATGGGTTCGTGAATGACGAACTGGAGAGCGTCTCGATTCGCGACACCGGAAGTCTTTCCGACGACAAGATCGTGTTCGCGACCGCGTTCCAGTTTTTCTTTCTGCGCCTGGCGATTTTTTTCGGGTGCGTCGGGATTTTCATGAATCTTTTCCGGGGAGAAATGATCGACAAGAGCCTGCATTTTTATCTGCTGGCTCCCGTGCGGCGCGAGGTTCTGCTGATCGGAAAATATTTGGCGGGGCTGATCGCGACGGTGGTGATCTTTACGGCGAGCACGGCGCTCCAGTTCTGGCTGCTCCTTTTGCCCTACGATTCCGCGACCGTATCGCAATACATGCAGAACGGCGGATGGCAGCACGTGTTCGCGTATCTGGGAGTGACCGCGCTCGCCTGCGCCGGCTATGGGAGCGTGTTTCTGGCAGCCGGGTTGTTCTTCCGCAATCCGTTGATTCCCGCGGCGGCGGTGCTGATTTGGGAGGGCGCGAATCTGTTCCTGCCCGCGACTCTTAAAAAAATCAGCGTGATTTTCTATTTGCAGTCGCTGTGTCCGGTGGTAGCGCCGCCGGATCGGGATATGAATCCGCTGCTCGCGCTGCTGATTTCGTCGGCGGAACCGACCACGGCGGGGCTTGCCGTGTTGGGGTTGCTGACCGTTACAGGCGTGGTGCTGTTTTTCGGCGCGACACAGGCGCGCAAGCTGGAGATCAACTACGGAACCGATTGAACGTTTCCGCTGCGGGCGCGTGTTATATTGAAGATTCGCAACAGCGGGGGCCCGTAGCTCAGTTGGTTAGAGCGCTACCTTGACACGGTCGCCGGATCAAGGAGTTGCGGGTGCCGGTGTTGGGTTTGCAAAGGTTTACGGGCGTTCGATTTGGACGCCATTTGGACACCA